>Ga0187833_10000383_pt1 | contig 51010 bp, 47 predicted proteins | sample ETNtaG_37_FD_167968 | JGI IMG/M metagenome (GOLD analysis project Ga0187833, IMG submission 167968) | Marine microbial and viral communities from oxygen minimum zone, Eastern Pacific Ocean - ETNP2014_SV_400_PacBio MetaG (Illumina Assembly) | ecosystem: Environmental > Aquatic > Marine > Hypoxic...
GCCGAGACCTTCAACCAGCTGTACCTGCCGGCAGATCGGCGAATCCGCTTCGACATCACCTCCCTCGACCTCGTCCACTCCTTCTGGATCCCGGCATTCCGGGTCAAGATCGACGCCGTACCCGGCAGGGTCACCCACCTCTACGTGACACCCGAGGGCGTCGGATCCTTCGAAGACGACTTCAACCTGAGGGTGCAGTGCGCAGAGATATGCGGTCTCGGTCACGCCCAGATGGCAATGCCGGTAACCGTGCTGGCACCCGCCGACTTCGAAACCTGGGTCAGCGACCAGGCAGAAGGAGCCTGATACACCATGCGACAACTTCTCCGGGCCGTCATCTTCGGCATCCTCGGATACCTGATCGGCGCCGTCCTCACCTGGCTTGTCCGGGGCGGATCCCTCGGCGACGAGGTGTGTGTGGTGTTCGGCTACGTGGTCGGCCTGATCGGCTGGCTCTTCGGAATCGGAATGGGCGACACCTGGGTCCGCGAGTGGTTCGGCCTTCCCGCCCGGGAGTCCGAGGTCACCGGCTGGAAGCGCTACCTGGGCTTCTCGACTGACCACAAGGTCATTGGTGTCCAGTACCTTGCAACCTTCATCGTTGTGTTGCTCCTCGGCGGCCTGGCATCCCTGATCATCAGGTTCGAGTTGGCACAGGCTGGCGAGGGCATCCTCAACGCCGACCGCTACAACCAGGTCATGAGCATGCACGGCATCCTCATGATCGCCGTAGCTGTTGCGGCAATCCTCGGATCGTTCGGCAACTACCTGGTCCCGATCATGATCGGCGCCGACGACATGGCCTTCCCCCGCCTCAACGCCGTGACCTTCTGGTTGATCCCACCGGTAGCCATCGGCCTGCTGGCCGCCCCCACGCTCGGCAGCTTCGACGCCGGATGGACCGCCTACCCACCTCTGAGTGTCGTCAACAACGGTGGCCAGATCCTGTTCGTGCTGGCAGTCACGACGTTCGGCCTCTCATCGATCCTCGCTGGCCTCAACGTCGTCACCACCATCGTCACCATGCGTGCACCGGGAATGACCTGGGGCCGACTCCCGATCTTCGTCTGGGCAGCGTTCGCAGCGTCGGTGATCAGCCTCCTCACCACCCAGTTCTTCGCCGCATCGCTCGTTCTGATCGCCATGGACAGGGTGGCCGGAACCGTCTTCTTCGACGGTGGTGCCGGCGGAGACCCGCTCTTGTACCAGCACCTCTTCTGGTTCTACTCCCACCCGGCGGTCTACGTCATGGTCCTGCCCGGCTTCGGCCTCATCCTTGAGACCATCACCCACATGTCCCGCAAGCCACTGTTCGCCTACAAGGCCGTCGTGGTGTCACTTCTCACCATCGCCGGCCTGAGCGTCATCGTGTGGGCACACCACATGTTCACCAGCGGCATGGCCGAGTACCTGCACGGTCCGTTCATGTTCGCCACCGAGATGATCTCGGTGCCCACGGGGGTGATCTTCCTCTCGGCGGTGGCAACCTTGTGGCGCGGGAGGTTGTGGATGAAGACACCGCTGTTCTTCGCCATGATCTGGATCTTCCAGTTCCTCATGGGCGGGGTAACCGGCATCTTCCTGGCCGACGTGGTCACCGACGTGAGCCTCCACGACAGCTACTTCGTTGTTGCCCACTTCCACTACACGATCATGGGAGGCATGCTCTTCGCCTTCCTCACCGGAATCTTCTTCTGGTTCCCGAAGATCACGGGTCGCATGATCAACGACCGGTTGGGAATCATCTTCGCCCTCTGGCTCACCATCGGCTTCCAGTTCACGTTCCTGCCGCAGTTCTGGCTGGGAACAAACGGCATGAACCGGCGCATCGCCGACTACCCGGAGCAACTGGAAGGGGCCAACCTGTTCTCCACGGTGGCGGCGTTCTTCCTCGGGGCCAGTTTCCTCCTGCTGGTCTACATCCTGCTCTCCGCTGCGAGACGCGGCCCGAAGGCCGGTGACAACCCCTGGAACGCCAGCACCCTCGAGTGGCAGGTCTCCTCTCCCCCACCTGAGCACAACTTCTCCGGCCAGCCAACCGTGGTCGGCCACCCATACGGGTACGGAACCGCCGGCTCACGCCATGCGGAGTTTGCCGACATGGCAGCGGGCGGGCTGGCACAGTCCGAACAGGCGGCCGGGGCCGGCGAAGGAGGGGACGATGAGTGAGAACGCCCACGGCGCAGGGGAGCTGACGGCTGTGATCCAGCGTGGCTGGTTCACGGCAGGCGCCCTTGCCATCCTGACCCTCGTCGAATACGTCGTGGCCACGAACATCGACCGACCAACCCTGTGGCTCCTGCCGTTCATCGTCGCCAAGGGAGGCCTCATCCTCGAGGTCTTCATGCACTCCAGCGACCTCAAGACCCTCGATGGAGGTAACGCCTGATGGCCATGACCACCACCCCCGAGGCTGTCCACAGCCGGGCAGAGGCCACGTACCGCCCGGCTGCCAACAGGCTTGGCCTCTGGCTATTTCTCGGCTCAGAGACATTCCTGTTCTCCGCCTTCATCTCGTCACGGTTCGTGGTGTCCGGGACAGACCAGCCCGAACACCTGAACCAGGGCCTCGCCCTCCTCCTGACCCTGTTGTTGCTCGGGTCGAGCATCAGCGCTTTTCGGGCCGAGGCCGCCATGGCCCACGACAACCGGCGGTTGTTCCAGCGCGAGATGCTCACAACCATCGTCCTGGGACTGCTGTTCCTCGTGGGCGTGGGAGTCGAGTTCAACGAGGCGCTCACGTACTTCCCGGCGACCACCATCTACGGCAGTTCCTTCTTCATGCTCATCGGACTGCACGCCTTCCACGTGCTCACCGGCATCCTGGCGCTCGGGGTCGTATGGAACCTGGGCCGTCTGGGCCACTACGGGTCCAACGACCACTGGCCGGTCGAGGGTGTCGTCAAGTACTGGCACTTCGTCGACCTAATGTGGGTAGCCATCTACCCCACCCTCTACCTCTTCGGCGGCTCGTGATCACACGCCGTTCAGAGCGGCCCCTCAAGGCCGACGAACGGCGTGGAACCGGCATGCAGGCGAAACGCGAGGCCGCACTCGTAGTTACGGGTACGACCGTGGCCGTATTCCTCGTATGCCTTGTCGCCCTGTGGATCTTCGCAGGCCCCGGGAGGACACCCGAGCGGCGCGAGATAGTGATTCCAGCTGGTACCGCCGATCTCATCGCTGCTGGCCAGAACCCACTCGACCTGCCCGCCAACTGGAGTTTCCGTAGCGGCGACGTGCTCGTGTTGGACAACCGCGATGACGTGGGCCACTACGTAGGTGCCTGGTTCTCCCCCTACGGCGAGGTCACGGAGATCACCGTCACCGCCTCTGCCACGGTGTTCTGCACACTTCATCCAGCGGGCCAGATCTACATTGACGTGACGCCCAGGCGAACAGACTGGACGCTCGCCATTTCTCCGACGCTCCTGATAGGGCCGGCCTTCGGGCTGGTCCTGTTGATGGCCCTCCGGATGCTGCGACGCCTCGAGAACCCTGATCCCGCAGCCCAAAGCGAGGTTGCGCGGCGAAGCAGGCGTGGCCGAGAACCCGAGGAGCCTGTGTCTGGCGGCACAGGGGATCCGGGACCTTCGTCCCTAATGGCAGCCCAGAAGTAGCGCCAGAGTTGCTGCGGGGTCAGGGGACCATTCCATGACCAGATCTGAAGCCATTCCCACGCGAACATAGGAAACACAGTTGAAGCACACAACCAGCAAGAAGTTCACCGCCGTGGCCCTGGCCGCCGCAATCACACTCCCCCTCGCAGCATGCGGCGGTGGAGGCGACGGCTCCGCGGGCGACTCCGCAGCGCCGTCCTCGTCATCGAGCATCTCCGTTGAGGGAACCGAGTTCAAGTTCGCCCCAGCCGACGTGAACGTAAAGGCAGGCCAGGCGGTGACCGTGACCTTTGACAACAATGGCGCTGTCGACCACGAGTGGGCGGTGCTCACCGAGGGAACCCAGATCAAGGCCGAAACCGACTTTGAAGAGTCGATGGTCCTGTTCGAGGTCGAGGCCATTCCGGCCGAGACCTCTGCCACCCAGACCTTCACCTTCGACAAGGCCGGGCGCTACCAGATCATCTGCGCCCTTCCGGGCCACTTCTCGGCCGGCATGAAGGGAATTCTGACGGTCTCCTGACCAACTGGGCCAACAGACCGGCTACGGGGCTTCCCGGCCCAGGAGCCTCCCCGCGTACCAGCGGGCGAAACCGGCAACGCTGGGCTCCAGGTACGAGAACATGCCCTGACGGGCGAACGGCGAACGCATCCCTGCGTGTTGCTCCTCGAGCATTGGGACGTCCTCTTCGAGGGCCATGTCGAACCGCTCATAGTAGGAGTTGACCCTTTCGGGAAAGTCGGGATGCTCGATGGTGGACTGCGGAAAGCACACCACCTGGGCACAACGACACCGATCGGACCCATCCGGGTAGACCTCGTAGAGCCACATGGCGTCAGACCCGAACGCGACGATGATGTTTGGGAACAGCCAGGAATAGCGGACACCGGCGCGTAGCCGGCCCTCAAGCTGACTGATCACCGGCAACACGTTCTCCTGTGCACCGTCGAGGAGGCCTCCGGTGCCGTCGGTGGTACCGAAATGGGTGGCGAACGAACCCTGCACGACCTCCGCGTCGTCGGGCTCGTCATAGGTGTGGTCGATGCTGGTCGGGTGCACGTACGGAAGGTGGTAGTACTCGTTGAAGACCTCGGCGAAGGCCTTCCAGTTGCAGTCCACTGTGAACTCACGGCGCCTGGTGGTGACCATTGAATCCACCGGCCATGCCTCGTGGACTGCCAGGAAGTCACCGAACCATGCGTCGATCGGGGGAGGGTCGGTCTCGAAGCTCACGAAGACGAACCCGGCTACCTCAGCGAGCGCAAACTCCGCGAGGGCGTGTTCGCCCTTGTCGAAACCGTCGGTGCGACCCATGCTCGGCGCAGCCAGCAGCCGACCGTCGAGGCCGTAGGTCCAGAAGTGGAAGCGGCACCGCATGCGGGTGCAGTTCCCCTCTCCCAGCATCACCTGCGCCGACCTGTGGCTACAGCTGTTGGCGAAGGCGTGCAGGCCACCGTCGTCGCCCCGCACAACCACCACGGGTACGCCCCCGAGTTCCATTGCGCTGTAGTCACCCACCTCGGGCCAGCGGTCCGAGCGCCCAACCCCGATCCAGCCGGAACGAAAGATCACCTGCATCTCAGCCTCGAACACCTCGGAATCCGTGTAACAGGCCGGAGGGAGCGTCCGCATCGTGTCAGACGACCCGACACACCGCGCAAGGTCGGCCTTCACCCGTGGGGGGAGTATCGCCACGCGGTCCTCAACGCCGTTCATGCTCCGGATCATAAGGCTGGCATCGGGCGCGGCTCCAGCCCGAAGGGTCAGGAATCTGGCCTGCTGTTGGCCGAACCTGCGTACTCATTCAGGCCCAGTTCTGCGCGCTCGTCCACGGTCCTCGCCATCACGTACTCGTCGAGCGGAATCCCGGTGGCGTCAGCCGACCTGACAAGGCCGTTGAATACCGCCACGGTGGCAGCCGCATCCACCAGGCCGCCGGGCCCCACTGCCTGGAGCATCTGGTCATCCAACAGCCCCACCGCCTCCGGGCCGTCATGTGCCGCCTCGGCGTAGGCCGTCAGCAGTTCTTCGTGTGGCACACCTGAACCAGCCCCATGCTGGGCATCTCCTCGAACACCTCCTCCGATGGTTCCGGTCAGGTCGACCACCTGATCGAGGGCATCGCTGCTCTCACGGAGCAGCATCACGTGTGACGACGTTCAGTAGAAGCACTCGTTAAGGGCAGAGGTGCGGGCAGCCAGCAGCTCAATCTGAGGGCGGCTCAGAGACCGGTGACTCCAGACCATTTCGAAGAACTCGCTGCCGTCGTACATGCTCGAGACCATCGCCAGGCGTCGATCATTGTCGGCCGGCACGTAGGAGAGCGCCCTCGCCACGTTGGGGCCCTTCCAGCCATCGACCAGCCACGGCACGTATGCCTCACCCGCTGCCACACCATCGGGTACCCCTCCGACAGGTTCACCGGCGACGACCTCTGGAAGCGACTGCTGGGGCCTGCCCAACAACCCGCAGAAGATGTCGATCGGCACGGTGAGCACCACCATGGCCACCAACTCCACATAACGCCCGGGGCCCATCAGGCCAATCGCCTCGGCCGCCCACGCAGCCGTGATCCGGCCCGACTCGGAGGTCACCCGCCGCACCACCTCGAGCGCCAGATCTGAGATGCCGGGGCCGTCAACATGGTCGAGGTCAACCAGAGCTGGAATCGCCAGGCCGATGGGCCGTGGACCGTCATCCATTGCCGACCTGGAGGCCTCAGCGATCGCCATGCGCTGTGCGCCGGTCCACCAGGTTCCTGGGCGACCAAGGCAGTCCCAGGTCTGTTCGAATGTGGCAAGGATCTGTTCGTCGACCAGATGGTCAAAGGAGTCCTGCGGGAATGCTGGCATAGCCGGCAACCTAATGCGGCCAGATGTCCGACCCCGCAGCAGATGTGCCTTCTGGCACTGTCCGCTGCACCGTCGCAGCTTGCCGCTACCCTTGTTCCTGCTCCGGTCAGCTTGGCTGACTGGTGGGTTCGCAGGCGGGCATTGGTTCTTCCAGTCGTTGTGAACCATATTCCAAACCCTTTGACCTCTCCGAACGTGCAGAGGCGCCGCGAACCACCAAACATCCCGCGCACACGCGGGCAAGGAGCAATATGTCCCCCACCTTCAGCGATCTGGGCGTTCCAGACCGCATCTGCGAGGCCCTCGAACGGCGAGGAATCACCGAGCCTTTCGAGATCCAGGCAGCCACTATCGCCGACGCCACGGCCGGCCGAGACGTCTGCGGTCGTGCACCCACCGGATCTGGCAAGACCCTTGCGTTTGGCATTCCGCTGGCCGCCGGAGTCAAAAAGGCCGAACCACGCCGGCCACGCGCCCTCATTCTGGCTCCCACACGAGAATTGGCCGAGCAAATCTCGACCGAGCTGCGCACCTTTGCCGGCAAGGTCAAAATCGGCGTCGTCTACGGCGGAGTCGGCTACGGCCCCCAGCTGAACGCTCTCCGGAACGGTGTCGACATCCTCGTGGCATGTCCCGGACGCCTTGAGGACCTGATCGAACAGGGAGCCCTCTCGCTTTCAAACGTCGAACATGTCGTGCTGGATGAGGCCGACCGGATGGCCGACATGGGCTTCATGCCCGCCGTGCGCCGCCTGCTCGACCAGACCAACCCAGACCGCCAGACGGTTCTGTTCTCGGCAACCCTCGACGGCGACGTCGCCAAGCTCACCCGCGACTACCAACAGGACCCGGTAAGGCACGAGGTCGGCGAGGAGACACCCGACATCACCACCGCCAGCCACGTGTTCTGGAACACCACACAGGCAGATCGACGAGAGATCACCGCTGAGGCTGTAGGCGCCGCCTGGCCGGCGATCATCTTCTGTCGGACCCGCCACGGCTCGGACCGCCTCGCCCGCCAGCTGAGCAAGGAAGGCCTCAAGACCGCCGCCATCCATGGTGGTCGCAGCCAGGCGCAACGCACCCGGGCCCTGGCCGACTTCAGCAAGGGCCGTGTCCACGCTCTCGTCGCCACCGACGTAGCCGCACGTGGAATTCATGTGGATGGTGTCGCATCGGTTATCCACTTCGACCCTCCCGAGGACCACAAGGCCTACGTCCACCGGTCAGGACGCACCGCCCGCGCCGGAGAGACCGGTGTGGTTATCTCGCTGGTTCAACCCAATCAGGTCAGGGACACGAAGCGCATGCAGCGCCAGATCGGCCTCGACGAACCGTTTACCGAGCCTGATGCTGCAGTCCTGCGGCACCTGTCACCTGCTCCGGGCCGGAATATGCGTGATGTCGTGACCGAAAGGAACGGCTCTGCCAGGGAAGACAGCCGCGAAGAGCGCGACGATCGCTCCTCAGATGGTGCAGGGCGCGGCAGAGGCCAGGGCCACCGTTCAGGCAATGGCTCAGCAGCGCGCTCCCACAACGGATCCGGCGGCAACCGCTCAGGCAACAAGAACCGGAACAGGCGACGGGGTGCCAGCTCCACGAACGGCTCCGGCGGAGGCAACCAGAAGCCCGGCTCCAGGAACGGTTCAGACGGAGGCAACCGGAACGGATCCGAGAACAAGAGGTCAGCGAGCGGTCAGGGTTCTGGCGGCAACGCCGGGAGGCCCGGCAACAAGAGGTCAGCGAGCGGTCAGGGTTCTGGCGGCAACGCCGGGAAGCCCGGCAACAAGAGGTCAGCGAGCGGTCAGGGTTCTGGCGGCAACGCTGGGAGGCCCGGCAACAAGCGCGGCCGGCATCCTGCCGACAGTTCCAACGGTGGCAACCGCAAGGCCCGAAGGGCCCACCTACAGCGCACCAGCGGCTGACCAGACAGGTCGCATCCAAATACCAGATACGTCTTTGTGTGGTTCTGGAACAGACCGCACGTAGGCTTTCCCCACCGTTCCACTCACGGCACGGTTCATGATTGTTCAACGAAAGCGAATGTGATTGTTATGCCTCGCGGCACAGTAAAGTTTTTCAACTCCGAAAAGGGCTACGGCTTCCTCTCCGTCGAAGGCGGTGAGGACGTGTTTGTCCACTACTCCAACATCGATGGTTCCGGTTACAGGAGCCTCGACGAGGGCCAGACGGTCGAGTTTGAGGTTGGCGAAGGCCGTAAGGGCCCCGAAGCCCTCAACGTCCGCAAGGCCTAACCCGGACAACCAGCCCTTTGCGGCCCCACCTCTCGGGTTAGGGCCGCAATACAGACGAGGAAGCACACGCCTGGCCACGGCTGGGCTGTGCCAACCTCGCCCATCTTCTGGCTAGCACCCTCTCTCCGCTAGTTTTCCCGCGCTACGGGAGGACACGGGTGGAACATGGGGACACGCTGGATCATCGAAGGCCGCATTGACCAACGCTGGCCGGTAAACACGCGCGGAAACGTCGGCGAGGTGTTTCCCGAGGTGATTACCGCCCTCGGCTACCACCTGGGCGTCGTCCCGGCTGAGAAGGCCTGGCGGAGCGCATACGCAGAGTTGGGCATCATGAGCCCGGATGACTTTGCAGGCGACGATCCGGTCATCATCGGCCTCTACGGCGGCTACTGCTACCTGAACCTCTCCTACCTGCGGATGATGGGCGTCAGGGCGCCGGGCTCCTCGGCTGAGGCCATCGACGTGGCGTTCTTCGGCGAAGGCAACCCGCCTCCCTATGTGGCCCGCAAGGGCGACAAGAGCCTCCGGTCATCCGTTCGAATCCTCCGCACCGTGTTGGGCGCTCTCGGCACGAAGCAACTCCCTGACATCGTGGCGGACAGCTTTCGCCGATCTGCAGCCTTCGAGGCCCTACGCCCCGACCTGGACGCTCCCGATGCAGACCTTCTGGACTACCTGTACGCCTTTCCAGAGGCCTTCGAGCCCCTGTTCGGGAACCACATGCAGACAACAGCAGTTGCTGCGATCGTCTCTGGCATTCTCGCAGATGCCAGCGCAGCAGCCGGCAACCCCGGGCTGGTCACCCATCTCGTCGGCGCCTCAGGAGACGTCCAGTCGGCCCTCTACGCAACCGACCTGTATGAGATTGCCAAGGTGATCCGACAGCAGCCCAGCGTCATGAGTGCATTCGATGAGGGTCTCGACGGGCTCCTTGAGCGAACCGCCTCAAATCCAGATGCAGCCGGCTTCAGGGCAATGCTCGACGGTTTCCTCGCCACACACGGGCACCGAGGACCAAATGACTGGGAGCTTTCAGCGAGGACATGGGACAACACCCCGGACCTCGTTCTGACAGCCCTTGACCGGATGAGGGTCGCCGGACACGACCTCTCCCCCAGCGAGCGGCTTTCCGACGACGGCGAACGGCGGAGTGCTGCCGCTGACCTGGTTAGACCACACCTCAGGTTCATGGACCGGTCCAATTTCAACAAGGCCCTCAGGGCCCTCCCATTCTGGTCGCAGGCACGGGAGGCAACCCGCGACCGCGCTGTTCGGGTGATGCTCCCGGTCAAGCAGGTGTACCGGGAACTGGTGCGCCGAAGCGTCGACCGTGGAGGCACAGCCGGCCCCACAGAGGTGGCTCTGTTGGATCCCTTCACCGAGTTGCCCGACTACATCCGGGATCCCACCTCGTTGGCCGCTCTGGTGGACGAGCGGAGCAGCCTGCGCAACCGCTTCGCTGCAGTGGAACCACCTTTCTTCATCTCCTCCCAGGACGACGTTCCCACCATCGAGGAACTGGAGGCCACCGCCGCCACGGCCACAAGGGTCGAGGCGGCAAACCCCGGCGATGTGCTGACAGGAGACGCAGGTGCCAGCGGCCTGGCACGGGGGCGAGCCCGGATTATCCACGACCCGGCCGATGCCGGCTCCCTTGAACCGGGCGACGTGCTGGTGGCGCCGATAACCGACCCTGCATGGACACCGCTATTCCTGCCGGCCGCAGCGGTGGTCGTGAACGTCGGGGCCCTGATGAGCCACGCTGTGATAGTCGCCAGAGAGCTGGCAATCCCGTGCGTGATCGCTCTCGAAGGGGCAACCGACCTGATCCCGGATGGCGCCATGATCGAGGTCGACGGAACCGCCGGAACCGTCACGCTGATCGAGACCTGACTCATCAACGAAGCAGGTATTTCAGACCGCCAGTACGTGGTCGACGGGTAGGTTCACACCATGAGCGCCTTCAGTGACCTGCTGCATGCCAAGGGCTACCTGATCCTCGATGGCGCCATGGGAACACAGCTGTTCGATGCCGGCCTCACCGCCGGAGACGCACCCGAGTTGTGGAACCTCGAACATCCCGACCGTGTCAGCGACATCCACCGGTCCTATGTGGCTGCCGGCTCCGACATCGTTCTGAGCAACACCTTCGGTGGAAACCGGCACAGGCTCAAACTCCACGACCTGCAGGGACGCGTCGCAGAGATCAACGCCGCCGGGGTCCGGTGTGCCCGGGTCGCCGCCGATGAAGGTGACAGGCCGGTACTGGTCGCCGGGTCCATGGGCCCGACCGGCGAGTTGATAGAGCCGCTCGGGGCGCTCTCCGAGGCCGACACCGAGGCCGCCTTCGCTGAGCAGGCTGAGGCCCTCGAGGCTGGCGGGGCCGACCTGATCTGGATCGAGACCCTCAGCGACCTGCCAGCCGTCGAGGCGGCACTCCGTGGCGCCAGGCGGGCCACCGACCTACCCGTCGTGGCGACCCTGAGTTTCGACACTGCTGGTCGCACGATGATGGGCCTAACCGGCACAGAGGCGGGCCGACGCCTGTCCGAACTCGGCATCGACGGAATCGGGGCCAACTGCGGTGCCAACCTGGCCGACACCGAGGCAGCGGTGGCCGACATTCGAACAGCGGCCGGAGACATGCCGGTTGCCTCCAAGGCCAACGCCGGAATTCCGGTCTGGAAGGGGGCCGACCTCTCCTACGACGGAACCCCCGAGGTGCTCGCAGCTCATGCCTGCAGAGCAAGAGACGCCGGTGCCAGCCTCATCGGCGCCTGCTGTGGCAGTACACCCGCCCACATCTCGATGATGGCCGACGTGCTGGCCGGCAGGGTCCCTGCGCCAGACATCGGACCACCCGAGGGAACCCGGGTCGACGAGTCGGCGATCGACCCTGACCACCACCGTTCAGGTCGGCGCTCGGGCAGACGCAGACGGACCTGACCTCAGCCCTTTCAGCGACCATCCAGGGCGCGATCGGCCGCCTCACCTCCCTGGACGATCAGGTGGTCGGCGTCGTCAAAGTCGTAATCGAGGCCGGGGTCTTCAGGCGGCATCTCTATGTGGAGCAGGTCGAGCCCGGCCGGCACGTCCTGCCACTGCTGTCGGGTCAACTCTGCCGCTGCTGCCCTGAAGCCGGTCAACATGAGCGAGAGGGCGGTCTGTTTCTCTGGCGGCAGGAACCGGGAGGCGACATCGAGCACCACCAACCGGGTTGGCTGCAACGAGACCGCATAGCGCAGTGGAATGTTGGAGACGATCCCACCGTCGAGGTGCATATCGCCATCCGGTAGCTGAACGGCTGGAAACACACCCGGGATCGCCGTCGATGCACAGAGGATGTCTACTGCGGGACCGCTGCGCCACCAGCAGAGGTGCCCCGTCGAGGCGGCCGTGGTTCCCGCGTGGAAGGGAACGCTGGTATCTGCGATGTCTGCGACGGGCACCTGCTCCTCGATGATCCGGCGGAGTTTCTCGCCGCTGGTGAAGCTCGGCTTTCCCCGCAGGATCGAGGCGACGGTCCGGATGATGTTTCCCTTCATCGGAGACTTGTCGACAAGGCTGCGCCAGACCTCCTCCAGCCCTTCGACCTGGTCAAGGGTCGGCGAATGGGCAATCGAGATGCCATTCAATGCGCCGGCGGAGACCCCGACCACCTGATCGGGAAAGATGCCCTGGTCGAAGAGGGTCCTGAGCATCCCGACCTGGGCCGCACCACGCACCGCGCCGCCGGAGAGGACGAACACCGTGTTGGGCGGCTGTGCGGGTCGGCCGAGTCGTCTGAGGAAACCGGGCAGTGCCATTGCCTGATCCTCCCACGTTCGGATGCCCGCCGGGTTCTTGCCCTCCGTCTCGATGCTCTGCAGCCGGTAGCGTCCCGTCGATGCCGATCAGACACCTCGACCCGTTTCAACCGGTAGCGCCATCAGACCTCTATTCAGGGCTGACACATCCGATGAGGGAGGTGACCCGGTCGGTGGCGTTTGACGCTGCCTGGGATGCTGATCGCTCGCAGTCGGTAAGGGGCCTCTTCGACGGGCTGGCACCCGGGTGGACTGAAGGCCGCGACACCCCTGAGCGGGCACTTCCTCTCGTAGATGCCCTCGAGCGTGGCTCCGTCAAGGGCCGGACAGCTCTTGAAGCCGGCACCGGAACCTGCCTGTTCACACGGGAACTGTGCACCCGCTTCAACCTGGTCGTGGCCATGGACCTATCTCGGGAAATGCTCACCAATGCCGTGACCTCCGAGGCCCCACTGGTTAACGCCGATGCCTCGAGGCTTCCGTTTCCAGATGGTGTCATCGACGTGGTGATTCTGGTGAACATGATGCTGTTCCCGACCGAGATTGAGCGCTGCCTTTCCCCCGATGGGGCGATCGTCTGGGTCAGCAGCCGTGCAGAGGACACACCGATCCACCTATCCGCCGAGGATGTGGAGACCGCAATGTCATCGACGCCGACGGGTTCCTGGACAGGGATCTCATCCAGGGCCGGAGCCGGTTCATGGTGTGTCCTGCGCCGGGCATGAACGCGCTGGGAACTGTGCCTGCTGGCCGGGGACGCCCCAGCCTGCTTTACTGATCGCTCCGACAGGCGAACACGACTACCTCAAAGGGGACCCGGAGCAATGGCTGACGACTACTCAAAGGTGCTGCTGGACGAATCCGAGATGCCCACGCAGTGGTACAACGTCATTCCCGACCTGCCTGAGCCTCCTCCACCACCCCTCCACCCGGGCACACACGAGCCGATCGGGCCAGACGACCTGGCTCCCCTGTTCCCGATGGCGCTGATCATGCAGGAGGTATCGACGGACTCCTACATCGACATTCCAGGCGAGGTCCTCGACATCTACAAGCTGTGGCGTCCCACACCGCTGCTCCGCGCGAGGCGCCTCGAGAAGGCCCTCGACACACCCGCCAAGATCTTCCTCAAGTACGAAGGTGTCAGCCCAGCAGGTTCCCACAAGCCGAACACGGCGGTGCCCCAGGCCTTCTACAACGCCCAGGAGGGTGTGAAGCGCCTCACCACCGAGACGGGCGCCGGCCAGTGGGGATCCGCCCTTGCCTTCGCCACCGCCCAGTACGGCCTCGACTGCGAGGTCTGGCAGGTCAGGGCCTCCTATGACCAAAAGCCCTACCGCAAGACGATGATGGAGATCTGGGGAGCCACCGTGCATCCGAGCCCCTCGGACCTGACCGCAGCGGGCCGTGCAATTCTGGCTGCCGATCCAGACAGCCCCGGCAGCCTAGGTATCGCCATCTCCGAGGCCGTGGAACAGGCCGGTCCTGACCCGGACACCCGCTACGCGCTCGGCAGCGTCCTGAACCACGTGCTGTTGCACCAGACGATCATCGGCGAAGAGGCCCTTCTGCAGTTGGCGAAGGTCGAGGAGACCCCCGACGTCCTGGTTGGCTGCACCGGCGGAGGTTCAAACTTCGGAGGCCTCTCGTTCCCCTTCCTTCGCGAGAAGTTGGCCGGCCGGATGAACCCGACGATCCGTTGCGTTGAGCCTGCCTCGTGCCCGTCACTGACACGCGGCGAGTACCGCTACGACTTTGGCGACACCGGGCAGCTGACCCCGCTCGTGAAGATGCACACCCTCGGTCACAGTTTCGTACCGGACCCAATCCATGCCGGTGGCCTGCGCTACCACGGCATGGCGCCGCTGGTCAGCCACATCTACGAACTGGGCCTGGTCGAGGCCGAGTCGATCCACCAGACCGAGTGCTTCGCTGCGGCCATCCAGTTCGCCAAGAGCGAGGGGATCGTGCCGGCACCGGAGCCAACCCACGCCATCGCCGCCGCTATCCGCGAGGCCCTGCGTTGCAAGGAGAGTGGCGAGGAGAAGGTCATCTTGACCGCACTCTGCGGCCACGGGCATCTGGATCTGGCCTCCTACGAGCAGTACCTGGCCGGCCAGCTGGTCGACTACGACTACCCCGAGGAGAAGATCTCAGCAGCCATGGAACAGGTTCCGGTCCTGGGCTGATACATGGCGGCGGGGGCCCGCCCGCCGGATACCCCATCACCAGCTAACCGTCGAGGTTGTGCGCCTCGTCCCCGATGGTCGTCGAGTCACCGTGGCCGGTGTGGACCACCGTGGCTCCGGGCAGCACGAACAGCCGGGCCTGAATGCTCTCGACGAGCAGGTCGTAGCTGGAAAACGAGCGACCGGTCGCGCCCGGACCACCGTTGAAGAGCGTGTCGCCCGAAAAGACTGTTCCCAGTGTCGGCGAGTAGATACAGCACCCACCCGGCGAGTGTCCCGGTGTGTGCAGGATCGAGAGGTCCTCTCCCCCCACCGATATGGATGCCCCGTCCCTGAGCTGGTCGTCGACGCGCCTGTCCGGATAGACGACGTCCCACAACATCGAATCATCGGGGTGTAGCCAGATCGGAGCATCGGCGTCCTCGGCCAACTGCGCTGCAGCGTTAATGTGATCGTTGTGGCCATGGGTGCAGAGCACCCCGAGCACCTTTCTGCCCGCCACGGCATCAAGAATTGGGCGGTGGTCGTGGGCTGCGTCTACAACCACCACATCTCGTTCATCTCCGATGATCCAGATGTTGTTGTCGACGTCGAAGTCCTCGCCGTCCAACGAGAACACGCCGCTGGTCACGACGTGGTCTATTCGGAGGGTCACAACACGACCACGGACCGCAGCACCTCGCCGCGCTCCATCTTCTCAAAGGCTGCCTCAACCTCGTCGAGGTTGATGGTCTCGGAGACGAACCGGTCAAGGTCGAGACGCCCCTGGAGGTAGAGGTCTATGAGCATCGGGAAGTCGCGGCTTGGCAGGCAGTCCCCGTACCAGGAGGACTTGAGCGTCCCGCCGCGGCCGAAGACCTCGATCATCGGCAACTCCACCTTGGCTTCCGGATTGGGAACCCCCACGAGAACCACGGTTCCGGCCAGGTCACGCGAGTAGAAGGCCTGCTCGTAGGTGGACGGCAGGCCGATTGCCTCGATCGCCACATCCACGCCGTGGCCGTCGGTCAACGCCCTGATGGCCTCGACCGGGTCCTCCTGTGAGGAGTCGACGGTGTGGGTTGCACCGAACTCCCTTGCCAACTCCAGCTTCCGGGGATCAATGTCGACGGCGATAATCGTGTGTGCGCCAGCAAGGCGCGACCCCTCGATGGCGGCATTGCCGACTCCGCCGCAGCCGAACACCGCAACCGAGTCGCCACGACCCACCTGACCTGTGTTCATCGCCGCTCCCAGACCGGCCATGACACCGCAGCCGATTAGGCCCGCCGCCTCGGGTCTGGCGGCAGGATCGACCTTGGTGGCCTGGCCGGCAGCAACCAGCGTCTTTTCGGCGAAGGCTCCTATGCCCAGTGCCGGCGACAGCGGTTGACCGTCGAGGGTCATCTTCTGGGTGGCGTTGTGGGTCTCGAAGCAGTTCCAGGGCCTGCCACGCTGACACGAGCGACACTGGCCACATACCGCGCGCCAGTTCAGGATCACGAAGTCGCCCGGAGCCACGTTGGTGACCCCCTCACCGACCTCCTCGACAATGCCGGCGGCCTCGTGGCCGAGAAGGAACGGAAACTCGTCGTTGATTGCGCCCTCCCGGTAGTGGAGGTCGGTGTGGCAGACACCGCAGGCCTGGATACCGACAAGCACCTCACCGGGTCCCGGGTCGGGCACCTCGATCGTCTCAATCGAAACAGGCTGTCCCTTGGCTCGGGCAATGACCGCCCTGACACTGTGTGGCACTGGCTGTTCTCCGATCTGTTCGAACGCCGGGACGCTAACACCGGCCCCACCAACGCACGGCCGTCAGCCAGGCCACACGCTCCGGAGGCGACGCCAGGTCTCACCGAGTGCCTCGGGAAGCACCCTGATCCCGGCGGTCGTGGTTGTGAAGTTGGTGTCGCCCGACCAGCGAGGGACGACGTGCACGTGCACGTGCCCCTCGATTCCCGCACCCGCCGCCCGACCCAGGTTCAGGCCCACGTTCACGCCCTGCGGCGAGAGGGCCTCCTTGAGAGCTGCTACCGCTGTTCGCACGGCCGCCCAGAGTTCGCCGTACTCCTCTTCGGTCAGGTCCTCGAGGGTCGCCACAGCCCTTTTGGGGAGCACCAACATGTGGCCACTCGAGTACGGATAGACGTTCATAAGCACGAAGCAGGTAGAGCCACGATGCACGATGAACGACTCGTCGTCTGGAACATCGGCCTGTTCGATTGACTCGAAGAGCGACAGCCCACCCTGACCCGGAACCGACCCTCTGGCGTCCGCATCGGACAACCCCTCGACATAGGACAGGCGCCAGCCAGCCCAGAGGTTCTCGAGACCGCTCATACCCGGGTAGCCACCTCTTCGGCCAGGCGTTCAATGAACGCATCGAGTGGAAGGTCACGTTCGGGCGAGTCGGCACCCCTTGCGTTCTCCCCCACCGTCGCATTGGCCACATCGTCATCACCGACCACGAGGATGTGGGGAACCTTCGTAACCTTGCCTGCCCGCACCCTCTTCCCGAGGGGCTCATCGGCCGGAACCACCGTTGAGCGAAAGCCCCGGTCGCCCAGACTGGAACGAATCGACTCGGCATACTGCTGGTGCTCGGCAGCAACGGGGAGGATCCTCACCTGCTCCGGCGCCAACCATGCAGGAAACGCACCGGCGAAGTGTTCGAGCAACACACCAAAGAACCGCTCGATCGAACCCATCAGCGCTCGGTGGATCATCACCGGTCGGTGTCGCTCCCCATCAGACCCGACGTACTCGAGGCCGAAGCGCTCAGGCAGGTTGAAGTCCAACTGGATCGTCGACAGCTGCCACGGTCGACCGATGGCATCTGTCACGTCGACATCAATCTTGGGTCCGTAGAACGCACCTCCACCCTCATCAACCACGTATGAGAGCCCGGCCGTCTCCAGAGCACTCCTTAGACCGTCTGTCGCCATCTCCCAGAGATCGTCCTCGCCGACAGCCTTGCCTTCGGGGCGGGTGGAGAGCTTGGCCTGGAAGTCATCGAACCCGAATGCCCTCAGTACCGACAGCGTGAACTCCAGCAGCGATGCCAACTCGTCCGGAACCTGCTCACGCGTACAGAAGATGTGCGCATCGTCCTGGGTGAAGCCGCGGCTGCGCATCAGGCCATGGATTGCACCCGACAACTCGTAGCGGTACACCGCACCCAACTCGAAGTAGCGCAGGGGCAGGTCCCGGTAGCTGCGCTGGCTGCTGTCGAACACGGTTACGTGGAACGGGCAGTTCATGGGCTTCGGGTAGTAGGTGGCCCCGTCCATCTCCATCGGCGGATACATGCCGTCGGCGTAGAAGTCGAGGTGTCCGCTGGTCTCCCAGAGGATCGACTTGGCTATGTGTGGGCTGAACACGAAGTCGTACCCACCGGCCTCATGCCTCTCGCGGCTGTAGTCCTCGATGAGCTTGCGAACGAGGGCTCCTCTGGGATGCCAGACGGCCAGACCCGGACCGAGCGACTCAGGCCACGAGACGAGGTCCAACTCGACGGCGAGCCTCCGGTGGTCGCGCTTCTCAGCCTCGACAAGACGGTGGAGGTGGCCCGCCAGGTCCTTCTTCGAGGCCCATGCCGTTCCGTAGATCCGCTGGAGCATCGGTTGGCTCTCGTCGCCACGCCAGTAGGCACCGGCCACCTTCTGGAGGGCAAAGTGGCCGAGCCGGCCAGTTGAGGGAACGTGTGGCCCCATGCACAGGTCAACGAAGCCGTCACCGTTGCGGTAGCAACTCAGCACTCCTGAGGCACCGGCCTCACCGCTCAGCTCGGCACCGCCATCACCTTCGCTGACCTTTTCGATGATCTCGCGCTTGTAAGGGTGCCCCTCGAACAACTCCATGGCGCCGGAAGCGTCAGTCTCGTGCCGCTCGAACAGCTGATCGAGGGCGATGATCTCACGCATCCGGGAATCAATCGCCTCAAGGTCCTCGGGGCTGAACGTGGCGCCCTCGGGCAGGAGGAAGTCGTAGTAGAAGCCGTGGTCGATCGGAGGCCCGATCGCGTAGGTGGCACCTGGCCAGAGATCGAGCACGGCCTGGGCAAGGACATGTGCGGTCGAATGACGGATCGTGTACAGGCCCGCATCGCTGTCGGCGGTGACAATCGAGACCGTGGCGCCATCTGGGAGGGGTACAGCCAGATCCCTCTCGATGCCGTCGACGGTCGCGACAAGGGCGGCCTTGGCAAGACCCGGCCCGATGTCGAGGGCCAGGTCGGCTCCGGTGGCACCATCGGGAAGGGTGCGCTGTGAGCCATCGGGAAGCGAAAGGGTGATGTCAGCCATATCGGTCAGAGGCTAGCGATTCCCGCCACCCCGACGTGACGCATTCAACTCCCGATCGGCGAGCTCCACCCCGAGTAGTTGGGCCGCCTGCACCACCCCCCGGCCTTCGGCTACCGCCTCATCTACTGCTTCCACGGCCGCCGGAACGTCAAGGTCCGAGTCGAGGGCGTCACGCACAGCCCCCACCGCATGGGCACCATCACCGTCGGAGGCGGACCTCCAGCAGTCAAGCCTCTCCGCTGCCGCCGACAACAGGTCCGGGTCCCAGTCCCACGAGGTCCGATAATGGTTTGTGAGAAGGCTCAGCCGCACAGCCATCGGTTCCGCTCCGGCCAGGAGATCGGACACGAACACCAGGTTGCCCAGCGACTTGGACATCTTGCTCCCCTGGTTGCGGACCATGGCCTGGTGCATCCAGTGCCGCGACAGAGGTTCGCCAGTTACAGCCGATGCCATCGCAGCCGAACACTCATGGTGGGGATGCACCAGGTCGCTGCCTCCACCGTGCAGGTCAACTGTCGGGCCGAGGTGACTGACAGCCATCGCAGCACACTCGACATGCCAGCCGGGACGCCCCCGGCCCCATGGTGCATCCCACGCCGGCTCATCAACCGCCGAGGACTTCCAGAGAATCGTGTCAAGGGGGTTGTGCCTTCGTGAATCCTCGGGCTCCTCCCCCATCTCCGCTCCCCGCACCAGCATCTCCGATTCGGACAGGTGGCTCAGCGATCCGAACACGTCGGAACGGCCCACGTCGAAGAACACGGCACCACCCGACCGGTAGGCCCACCCCCCGTCAAGCAGTTCATGAATGAAACGACGTATCGCGGGAATCGCCCCGCTGGCCCTCGGTTCGGCCCAGGGAGCCAGGTTTCCCAACGCCGCCATGTCCTCGTCGAATCGCCGGGTCACCCCAAAGGCAAGATCCAGGTGGTGGACACCCCTCTGTCTGGCCGCTGCCAACATGTCATCGTCTACGTCGGTGATGTTACGGACATAGCGCACAGGATGCCCCCGGTCGACCAGACGTCGCTGCAGAATGTCAAAGGTGACGTAGGTACACGCATGCCCGAGGTGGGTGGCGTCATAGGGGGTTATTCCACAGGTGTAGAGCCGAACCATCCGATCGGGTCGGAATGGCACGACGTCACCACGGGCTGTGTCATACAACCTCATCGGCGACATGGCCTCGGGCCCCATCGGTTCGCCTGCCCGGGTCTGTTCAGGAATCCCCGATGCCGGTCAGGCCCACCGCCACCCTGGTCTGGTAGCGGCTGTTGAGCTGCAACAGCACCGCAGTGAACGCCTCGATCGCCATCGCATTGGAGAGGCCACCAGCATCGAGTGGCCTGGACCCGGGGAACCGTGACACGATCTCCGAAACGGTTTCGGTGGCGGCCTCGTGATCAGAACAGATGAGGATGTCGCTGACAATCTCGTGACTGAGGTTGCCCAACTCGGTTGCCGGAACATGGTGGAAGGCCGCCGCCACGAACGCATCAGGGATCTCAGCCTGAACGCTGGCAGCAACCGATCCCCGCGGTGGCACCAATGGCTGGAACTCTCCGGCCACCCGGGCTATTGCGTTCGACATGCACACGACAACCTTGCCGTCAAGGTGATCTGCCACCGACCTGGCGGTGGCCGCAGCTGCATCCCATGGCGTCGCGATTACAACCACCGGCGCCGCAGCTGCACTGGCGTTGTCACCTGACCTGATGGCCAGGCCGTGGTCGGGCCACTTCTCGAGCAGGCCGTCACAGGCCTCCATCGCCCGATACCTGTTGCGGGAGCCGAGGATCACCTCGAACCCGACCGATGCCAGGCGGGCTGCGATCGCCCTACCTGCCGGACCAGTGCCACCCAGAATTCCGATCTCCATTGCCACAGCCTACGAGACAGGTGCAATCTGGCATCTCGCCGGGCTACCGCCCCGGGCGGTACGGTTCTGCCGAGAGTGAGAACAGGGATCGCCTGTCCACCCGTCTGAGGAGGCGTCATGGGAATTCTGGAAGGAAAGCGACTGCTCATCACCGGGGTGTTGACCGATGCGTCGATCGCCTTCTCCGTCGCCAGGCTTGCCCAGGAAGAGGGCGCCGAGTTGATCCTCACCGGGGCCGGGAGGGGCCTCAGCCTGACCAGGCGCACGGCCCGGAAGCTACCCGTCGAACCCGAGGTCCTGGAGTTCGACGTGACATCGGCCGAACAGGCAGGCGCTCTCAGGGAACACCTCTCCACCCACTGGGGCAGCGTCGACGGCGCCCTGCACGCCATCGGCTTTGCTCCCGAGATCTGCCTCGGAGAGGACTTCATGGCACCCGACTGGGACGATGTTGCCGTGGCGATGCAGATCTCGGCCTACTCACTCAAGACCCTTGCCGAGGTGGTTGCCCCTCTGATGGGCCAGGGCGGTTCGATTGTGGGCCTGGACTTCGACGCACGCTACGCCTGGCCTGCATACAACTGGATGGGTGTCGCCAAGGCCGCCCTGGAGTCAGCATCCCGCTACCTTGCCCGCGCCCTCGGCCCCGACGCAATCCGGGTCAATCTGGTAGCTGCAGGACCCATTCGCACCGTGGCCGCCAAGGGCGTCCCGGGTTTCAGCAGGTTCGAGGACGCATGGGAGGGACGCTCTCCACTCGGCTGGGACGTCAACGATCCCGAACCCACTGCACGGGCCTGCGTAGCCCTCCTGTCAGACTGGTTCCCGGCCACAACAGGCGAGTTGTTGCATGTTGACGGCGGCTACCACGCCATAGGTGCCTGACATCGAGCCGGGGCGAACCAGCCCTGTCGGTCAACCAGAAGCCCTGTCGCAGTGTGCATAGGCCAGCGGGTACGGGTTGACGGGGTTGTCCCTGCCTCCCGGGTGGTACTCGAGGTGCAGGAGGCTGGCGTCGGCGTTTCCGTCTGAACCCACGAACCCGATGTTTTCGCCTGCTTCCACCCGACCCTCGATGCCGAACCGGCGAAGATGGGTGCCGAAGTAGTAGTCGCCGTTGTCGGCCACAAGGTCAAAGGACCGGCCCCCGATTGAATCCCAACGGTAGGTGACCCTCCCTGACACCGGTGCCACCACCGGCGTGTTGCTTGGAGCAGCGATGTCGACCCCTTCATGGGTCCGGTTTCCCGACCGGGCCTCGCCCCATGTGTCGGTGAACCTGGTCACGCCGATTACCGGACAGACCCACCCGGTCGAGTTCACCACCCGTACGACCGCGGAGGTGTTGCGCCTTGTTCGGGTCGCCTCCTCGAGACGTCTCCTGTCGGCTTCGTCGAGTCGCTCCACAATCACCTGGTAGGCACTACGTACCTCGACTGCTCCATGAAACTGCTCGGCCAACAGTCGGTTGGCTCCGTCAAGAGCTTCGACAGCGGCACGGTTCCTCGACCCCAGATGGGCAACAATTCTCGAAAGTAGACCCAGACGATCTGTCGCCTCGATGATTCCCTCCTGGGCGACCAGCCCGATACGACCGGCCGCTGCAACCAGAGGCCCCAGCCCGGTTGAACGGGCAACCACAAGGGGATCGACAGGACCATCGGCATCTACCAGCGAACTGTTGTCATCGGGGCCAGAGGCACCGACGGTCGCCGGAACCGAGGCGGACAGGAGAACACCGAGCGCGAGGAGAAGAACGGAGAAGCGTCGCACCTCGGCATTGTACCCATTACCCGAAAGACGACTGCGGAACCTGATCAGGAATGAGGGGCGTCGGACTCGTCGTGAATGTCGCCCACCAACTCCTCGATCACGTCTTCCATTGAGACGATCCCGAAGGTCTCGCCATTGACCCCACACACGGCAGCAAGGTGGTTCCGGGAAGCCCGCATGTCCATCAGGGTTGCCTCGAGGGACTGGTCCCGGCGGACCACGAGCATTCGACGAATCGCCTCGAGGGGAACGGTCTCATCCTGGGCGGCCTCAGGAAGCCTGAGAAGGTCCTTGACGTGGATCATCCCCAGGAAGGAGTTGCCACCGGAGGCCGCCACCGGCAATCGCGAATGTCCGCTGTCCACCACCACCCTCTCAACCTCGGCGACAGTCATCTGGCGGTTCACTGAAACGACCTGATCCCTCGGGATCATCACCGATGCGACGCTACGCCTGCCCAGGTCGAGTGCGCCTGCCAGGAGACCATGCTCGAAGTCCTCGATCAGACCTTCCCGCCGCGAAGCCTCGAGAATCGCCGCCATCTCAGGCTTGCCGATCGCCTCCTCGAGCTCGTCAACCGGCTCCTGTCCGAATGACCGGACCGCCAGGGTCGCCAGGCCATCCAACAGCCAGATGGTAGGAGCGATCAGGCGAACCAGCACGCCGTGCATGGGCGCCAGCCTGCGAAGGGTTTTCTCGGGTTCTGCGATGGCGATGTTCTTCGGCACCAATTCTCCCACCAGCATCTGCAGAACCGCTGCCGCCCCGATGGCGACAACCCAGCTCACTGTGGACACGACACCACTCGGCAACCCGAGCCCGTCGAGCACGGGACGGATCAGGTCACCGATGGCAGGCTCGGCGAGGATGCCGAGCAGCACGCTGCTGAGCGTGATCAGCACCTGTGCGCCAGATAGTTGACGGCGTAGGTCACCGCGTGCCCTTCGGGCCGCCTGTGCCCCCCTGAGACCATTCCGGACGGCCTCTTCGAGGACAGCGGGCCTACTTGCCACCACGGCAAACTCGGTTGCTACGAACAGGCCGTTGACAACCACGAGGACCGCAACCGCCACCAGTGCAAGGAGGATCATGGCGCCTCCCCTTCAGCCTCGTCGGAGGTGATTACCGGCCCGGTGCCAGGTGCAACTACCCGCAGGGTCTCAATGCGGCGCCCCTTGACCGCAACCACCTCAACACACCAACCATCCTCGTGAACCATCTCGCTGGGCTCGGGGATGTGGCCCAGCCGTGCCAGAACAAACCCGGCGAAGGTCTCGTAGGGGCCTTCAGGCACCCGAAACCCGCTTGCCTCCTCGACCTCGTCAAGATGGAGGCCACCGGAGAGCACGGTGCTGCCGCTGTCCTCGACGCTTGTTCGATCCACCCTCGGATCGTGCTCGTCGTCGATCTCGCCGACGATCTCCTCGAGCAGGTCCTCCATGGTGACAACCCCGGCGGTCCCACCGTGCTCGTCAACGACGACCGCCATCTGCTTTCTGGCAAGCCTCATGTCATCGAGGATCAGATCGAGACCCCGGGTTTCTGGCACGGCAAGTGCCTCGTGCATAAGGTCGCCGACGCAAACCCCGGACCTCTCCGTGGCAGGCACCGAATAGACGGACTTGACATGGACCACACCGACGATGTTGTCGAGGTCATCGGTGAAAACCGGGAACCTCGAGAACCCTGTTGCCACACACCGCTCAATAAGGGCAGGGGCGAGATCATCGCGTTGGAGCGCCTCAACCTCAACGCGAGGAACAAGCGCGTCCGCAGCGGTCTTGTCGCCAAAGCGGATCGAGCGCCTCAGGAGGGTCGCCTCGGCAGGGTCGATGTCGCCACCGCTTGACGAGGAGCGAACCACCGCCTCGAACTGCTCGAGCGTGTGGGACACCCCGAGTTCCTCCCTCGGAGCCACTCCGAGGCGCCGTACCACAGCATTTGCCGCGCCGTTCAGGGCCACGACAAGTGGACGGGTGAGAACTCCGTAGGCGGCGACCATCGGGGCCAGTCGACGAGCGGTCCTGTCAGGTGAGGCCAGGGCCAGGTACTTGGGCACCTGCTCGCCGAGCACCAGGTGCAGGGCTGCTGCCACCGTGACAGCCAGAGCCACGCTCAACCCCGTTGAACGGTCCTCACCCGTCAAGAGGCGTGCAACCGTGGGTTCCGCCACAAAGCCCAGCAGCAGTGCAGACGATGTGATGCCGAACTGCGCCCCCGACAGGTGTGTCGTCAACCTCGTAAGCAACCTGAGCACGCGCCGGTCCGGTGCGCTGCCTGCGTTGGTGGCAGCCTCCACAACCGCCCTGTCGACGGCCACAAGGCTGAACTCGGCCGCCACGAAGAAGGCGTTTGCCATCAGCAGGGCTGCTACGGCGAGGACGCCCATGGGTGTCGACATCTGACCCACAACCCTACTGACGCCGAGGGTTGGGACCCGATGCGAGTAGCGCCGGGCCACCTGATTACCTTCGTCCGACTATGGACAATGCGTCAGCGAACGAGGACACCGCCGGTAGCACCTCCTCACACCCCGCTGTCCCACTGCCCTCGCCGCAGGGCCCCCTGCCCGCAAGGCCCACATCCGTCGCCGATCCTGAGGCCCCTGAATGACAACCGTCGAGGTCCTGGTCGGCATGCTCGTGTACTGCGTAGCCGTCATCGTTCAGGGCACGATCGGCTTCGGCGCAAACATGCTCGCCGTGCCAATTCTTGTCCTCATCAACCCCGAGTTCGTTCCCGGACCGGTCCTGTTGATGAACCCGCTGATGAGCGCCATCTTCACAATCAGGGAACGGAGCAACATCGACAGGTACGGGCTCACCTGGGCACTTGTCGGGCGGACACCCGGGATGCTGATTGGAGTGCTCGCTCTCACAGTCGTGGCCGAGGACCACCTGGGAACCCTGTTCGGCGTGCTGGTGCTCCTTGCCGTGGGTATGAAGGTGAGTGGCCTACATCCCGTTCGGAACCGCAGGTCCCTGCTGATCGCCGGTGGTCTGAGCGGTTTCATGGGAACCACCGTTGCCGTCGGCGGGCCGGCGATCGCCCTCCTCTACCACGATGTACCGGGCGCCGTCATGCGTGCGACCCTGTCCCCCTACTTCCTGATCGGCACACCGCTTGCAATCGGCGCCCTGGCCATCGCCGGCCGCTTCGGAACCGGAGATCTGTTGATCGCCGCATGGCTGGTGCCGGCCCTTCTCGTGGGTGCAGCCATCTCACACCCTCTCCGCAGAGCCGTCGACAGGGGCTGGATCGCTCCGGCTGTCTACGCCCTGTCGTCTGCCGGAGCCCTGACGCTGCTGATCCGCTCCCTCGTGTGAGCGGGCGATCCGGGTGGTCCGTCCGGCTGCATCTATTGTCCCGGTGTGGCAGAACCGATCCTGAAACTCAACTCCGTGACCCGGACGATGGACGGGACCGTGCTGGTCTCCGAAATAGACTGGAGGGTCGATCCAGGGCAGAACTGGGTCGTGCTCGGGCCAAACGGCTCCGGCAAGAGCTCCCTCCTTCAGATCGCCGCCCTCCAGCTGCACCCCTCATCCGGTTCTGTGCACCTCCTCGGAGAGAACCTCGGCTCAACCGATGTCCGCTCACTCCGCAGGCGGATCGGCTACACCTCTGCGTCCCTGGCAACTTCATTTCGGCCGGGAATCACTGCATCCGATGTCGTGATGACAGCCCTGTACGGAGCCCTCGAACCCTGGTGGCACACCTACGGTCAAGACGACAGGGATCGGGCACTGGAACAGCTGATCCGGATCGGGTGCGGTGACCGGGCCGACCACGCTTTCGGAACGCTCTCCTCGGGTGAGCGCCAGCGTGTGCTCCTTGCCCGAACACTGATGACCGACCCCGAAATCCTGTTGCTGGATGAACCGACTGCAGCCCTGGACATTCCCGGTAGGGAAGCACTCGTGGCATCGCTCGCCGGCCTTGCGGCCGACCCTGCAACCCCGCCGATCGTGCTGGTAACACACCACGTCGAGGAGATCCCCCCTGGCTTCACCCATGCGGCGCTGATGACCAGTGGCCAGATGACAACACTCGGACCGATCGACGAGGTCCTGACCGACTCGGCGGTGTCGGCCTGTTTCAAGATGGACCTTCACCTGACCAACAGCCTGGGCCGTTGGTCGCTCCAGCTGGGCGACTCCTGCCCATGAGCGACCGCCATACCCTCATCATCACGGGTGGGCCACCTCCGGTGGAAACCGCAGGTCTCCCGCCCGCCGACATCGTCGTCGCCGCCGACCGGGGTGCCGACAACGCCGCCCTGCTGGGCCTGCTCCCGAACCTGGTTGTCGGGGACCTGGACTCCGTCAGTGCAGAAACCTTGGCATCGATGGAGGAGGCCGGGGTCCGAATCGAACGCCATCCGATCGACAAGGACCAGACCGACCTTGAGTTGGCTCTCGCTGCAGCGACGGACCTTGGCGCAACATCGGTAACGATCGTGGTGACCACAGCCGGAAGGCCGGACCACGCACTGGCGAACCTGTTGACCGCAGCCGCAGACCGGTGGGCCGGACTCGACATAGACCTCCTGGTCGACTCGTCGAGGGCATGGGTTGTCCGTCGCCGGTTGGATCTGACGGTTCCAGTCGGCTCGGTCGTCAGCCTCATGGCGGTCGGCGGCCCGACGACCGGCATTTCGACTGAGGGCTTGCGGTGGCCACTCGCAAACGGCTCACTCGAACCTGGAATGGGACAGGGCCTGAGCAACGAGGTCACAGGGTCACCAACAGTTGTCGAAGTTGCCACCGGAACCCTGCTGGTCGTCTGCCCATAACCAGCAACATCGGCCCCAGCCCCACCTCAGACCACGGCCACTTCGCCGCCGACATCGACGTCGGGTCAGCGGGATGAAGCCAGACGGATGAGCCTGTCTGCGTCCAGCGGAAGGAGCGCCCTCTCGGCCGGCGGTGGGTCTCCGTGGGCAATCAGGGTCACCGCCACCTGACGTATCCGCTCGGGCCCGATGAAGCCCTGCATGCCCCGGTGGACCACCGAGCGGGAGTCCGCAGTCCAGAGCAACCATGCAGATAGAAGCGGAATCTGCACGATTACCGATGCCTTCCCATCCTTCTTCCCCTTTGACTCGGTTGCTGCCACTATTGGCGGTCGCCTGGCTCCCCAGGTTCGAAGATTTCTGGGAAATTGGTCATCATCGACGCCCAGCCTGCCGGCCAGGTTCTTCATTGATCCGTCCACCTGTACAAAGCCGAGGGCGGTCGGGCTGTCAGCGCAGGCCCTGACAAGACGACCCCAGCGGTCCTGGACAGATGCACCCCGCAGCCCAAATACACGCGACGCTGTGGCGGGGTCGGCAAACACCTCGATGAGTGGCCTGCGTACAGCCGAGCCGAGCAGGTCTCCGCGCGAACAACCGCCGAACTCCACGGCGCCGCGTAGGCGTCGAAGGGCCTCGCTCCGGGAACTGGATACATGAACCTCACCCACGACATTGATCCTACGGGGGGGACGCCCGGGCGATCGGGCACCCCCACGGGTACCGGCGAAGAGTTGCTCACCAACCCCGAGGTGCGCAGGGCATTCCTGGGACGCTGAACCGCCCCCTGACAGATCCGGTCAGCCTGCCAGCGCTCCAGCGCCGAAGCCGTAGCCCCCACCCTGCTCTTCGATCTCGTACCAGGCGCCCTTGGCGTGAACGACCTCAGGGTTGGCATCGCCGAGGTCCACCGACCAGTCGCAGTCATGAAAGAGGCTTGCGTCGAGGATCGTCGACTCGTCCAGCGCACCCCTTGCCACCATCAATCGAAGCGCCGCCCCGCTGTTGGTGGCGAATGCGCCGTCACGCAGGTCCGGGCCGCCGTCCATGTATGAGGCCCGTGCCTCGCCGAGCAGTTCGCTCACTGCGTCTGATCGTCCGTCAAGTTCTGCTGTCACCGAGTAGGTGAAGTAGTCGGCGGCACCCTCGTCCACCCACCTTGTCTCGTCGAACCGGGGCAGATCCGGGTTCCCGCACCAGTTTGGTAGTCGCTGCTGGAAGGCGTGGTAGAGCTCGTGGACGACGACGTGACGAAGGTTCGCCTCTGACCACTCGAGGCTCGCAGCAACCGTGACCAGCCTCGTCTCGAAGCAGGGATCCGGTCCCGTGGCCGCATCGGCACCGCCCTCCATCCAGAGCCGTGTCCGATGCGTAAGGTCCTGTCGGAGATAGCGGTCCCGCCCGGCGCACGGATCCGCCTGCAGCCATACATCGATCTGATCGAGCAGATCGTCGATCTCAACCTGGGACATCACTACCTGGTTGACCGTAAACGGTGCACCGTCGAAACGATCGAAGTCGGGTTCGTCGCTGATGTTGTCCCCTATCGGCCAGACCACCACGAGGACGTTCGCCTCCCGGCCCGCCAGGCCTGCTTCCGCCGCATTGATCCAGGTCTGGATTTCCCCACTGGAGGTGCCGGTCCGGTTCAGGAGCCCGATCGATCCAGGTCCGGGGGCCACCGTTGTGGTGGGTGTAGCCGTTGTCGTGGGTGCGGCTGTCGTCGGGGGCACAGCTGCGGTGGTCGTGGTAGTGGTCGATGCAACCGTCGTGGCCGGGGCCACGGTTGTAGTGGTAGTGGTAGTGGTCGATGCAACCGTCGTTGCAGAGAGCACGGTTGTCGTGGTCGTGGTCGATGTCGATGCAGCCGTCGTGGCAGAGAGCACGGAAGTGGTGGTCACCGGGGCCAGCGTTGTAGCCGTCACCGTCGTCGCCGCCGCATCGGTCGAATCGATGGCCGCACCTCCGCTACACGCACCGCACAGCAGTAGAGCCACCATCGTGCTGGTCCCCTTCAAGGGGACCAGCACGGCACAAATCCGTCCCAGGGGAGCCGGGTCAGCCCGCCAGGACAGTCACCACACCGGTCTCGCCGTTAACTTCCACGAGCGCGCCATCGGGTATCCGCTTCGTTGCACCGGTTGCCGACACAACACAGGGAATGCCCAGCTCACGGCTGACGATGATGGCGTGGCTGAGGGGCGCACCCACATCCACCACCACTCCCGATGCGGGTACGAACAGCGGTGTCCACGAGGGATCGGTCAGCGGCGCCACCAGGACGTCGCCAGGTTCCAGTCCGGTCGGATCATGGCTGTCGAGCAGGACACGGGCCCTTCCGCGGGACACACCGGGACATCCGGGCATGCCCTGTATGGACTCTCCCGCCCCGACCGGTACAACCTCGATGGAATCGCGGCGTACCCAGGTAGCCAGCGCTGGAGCCTCGCCGAACACCACGAACGGCTCCTGGAGTTCCCTCACCTCGTCGAAGATGGCCTGCCGCTCCTCGATCACCTCACGCCATCCGGTCGGGTCCTCGACGATCTGACGGCTCTCGGCAAATGCCAGCATCCCGTAGCTCGTAACAGATGGGAACACCCCCAGGTCGACCATCCGCCTGCCGAACTCCCGCAGTGCCATCCGTGCCTCGTGTACAAGCTTGATGCAGTTGGTCTTGGTGCGTTCCCGTCCGGGCATGAACACCCCGGCTGACCCCAGAGCAGCTCCGAACTGGCCCTGGGCCTCCGGGTCTGCTCCGAGCATCTCGTACATCTCGGCGCCAAGGCGTTCCCGGTCAGCTGCCATCCTGGCCTGGTTACCAGTAGGGGCCGCCCCCTCAGGCGAGAGGCGCATCCGGTCGACCGCCGCAAGAGCCAGATTCGGGTCTGTCTCCCACGTCGGGCAACTGGTCTCCCATTCGTTGGGTCCACGGCAACCGTAGGAAAAGAGGAAATCATCGAAGGCGGCGACGAAGGTCCCCGCCGATTCGTCCTCGAGTGCCCGTACCCGTCCATCGAGGTCAACAAGCCCGGCGTCGAACTCCGCTCCGAGAGCGTCGCTGGATGCGACCATTCGCCCCAGGTCCCACATGGCCATAGAGGGTGCAGCCGACTCGACATCACCCAGACCGGCCAGCAGCTTCAGGGCGTCCTGAGGTCGACCCAGCGCTGTGCAGACCTCGGTGATGATGCCGGCTGGAAGCGTCGCCAGCAGCGTGACGAACAGGTGTTGTGCGAACAGGTGTCGGAAGTTGCTGTTCAAGATCCCCTCTGCCCACTCCAGCAGTTCAAGGTTCCCCATTTCCCCGAAGTCGGGCCTCTGTGCACGCAGCGAATCGACTGTCTCCTCGTCTGCTGCGACCTCGGGCAGGCCGTCGGTCGTCAACGCCCAGCCGAATGTTGCACCGATGCGTGCCTCGGCCTCCGGGTCGGCGTCATCCGGGTGAGGCTCGTAGTCGGGGATGCCGGGCTGCACCCCGAAGAACTGGGCATCGATGTCGGCAGCTGACAGGCCCGGCGCCCGCTCTCCGAAGATGCGCATGATCGAGGCGTTGAGGTACGCGTAGCCGCCGAATACCCCGAGGATCACAGGGTGGTCGGGATCGAACTCATCTTCGGTGAATGCACCGATCTTCACGTACGAGTCACGCCAGCCCAGTTCCGCCATGCGTATCCCGTCGGCATTTGCGAAGGCGAAGTCGAACGAGCTCATTGCCACCGGGTCGGGAAATACCTCACCCACGTTTGCACGGGTCCACAGCGGAAACCGCTCTGAAGTCCCGGTTCCAAGGAAGTACTGCTCGGCCATCGGTTGCCCCCGGTTCTGCACGGCATCCACGCTCGTGCTCAGTGGCCGGACACCACGGCGCGGCATCCGGCTGGTCCCGGAGTGTGTCACAGGCCGCCCGTGGGAATCCAACGGGTGGTGATCCGGCCGGGAAGCAGGTGGTGGACCGTACTGGACTCGAACCAGTGACCTCTCGCGTGTGAGGCGAGCGCTCTAGCCAACTGAGCTAACGGTCCGCAGACCGAGGAGGCTACAGCCAGGTCCCTGTCGCGGCACCGGTGCCCGGCCCTCCCACCACCACTACCTTTGTGCCCGTGGACGCAATTTGCTGCCCGGGATGCGGTGAGGATGATGACCTGACCGGCACCCGCTCCGGTCCGCCGGGCGACGAGACGATCACCGTCACCTGCGGTGCCTGCTCCCTCGTCTGGGAGCGGGACCTCACCCCCACCTGTCCAACCTGTTCCTCGACCGATGTGCGAACGGCACTTCGGTCGATTGTCGACAAGTCACGTGGGACCCAGCTGTCAATCCAGTCGATGCAGACGGTTCACCTCTGTCGGACCTGTGACGCCGAGGAGTTGGCCGTCTGGAATCAGAGCAACACTCCCCTGCGGCCAACCGAACTTCCCGTCGACGGAGACTGATCTGCTCCTCTCAGGTGGCAGCCAGTTTCTCGGCGAGTTGCTGAAGGCCGGCCACGAGGCTGCCCTTGACCAGCACCGAGTCACCTTGGCCGAGGTTCAGGCCGGCAATCACGTCAAGGGCCTCACCCACCCCGCCCAGCGGTTCGACGCCGTAGAGGTCCGTACCGACGGTGAGCACCTCTATGCCAAGTTCACGCGCCACGGCCACCACCTGGAGGTGGGCATCGCTGGACTCCCCACCCAGTTCGGCCATAAGACCCAGTACGGCGAGCCTGCGGCCCCCTGCCGGCAGTGAGGAGAGGGCCCGCAGTGCCGCCATGACCGATGTCGGGTTGGCGTTGTAGGCGTCGTTCACCACGACCACCCCGGCTTGGTTGGTTGACACCTGCATGCGTCCCGGTGACAGGCTGGCCTCGGAGAGGCCACCGGCAACCTCACCGAGGGGGACGTCGAGCACGAGGCCAACCGCCGCTGCTGCCAGGGCGTTGTCGACCATGTGCTCCCCCGGAGCCCCCAGGCGGACCTCGGTCCGACCCCATGGCGACTCCAGAAGGAACGATGCCCTGAGGTGGTCATCGACGCTGATGCCCGATGCCCGGACCTCGCCCCCTGCTCCGAAGGTGAGTTGCCTTGCACGCGTACGAGATGCCTGTGCCATGACCGCAGGGACATCGGCGTTGAGGACGGCGCAACCGTCGGCCGGAAGGGCGTCGAGCAACTCGCCCTTTGTCCTGGCCACCGCCTCAACCGAGCCCATTACCCCCGTGTGGACCGCGGCGACTGTTGTGATGACCCCGACATCGGGGCGGCCCAGTCCACACAGCGAGGCGATGTCGCCCTCCTGACGGGCGCCGAGTTCCAACACAAGGACCGCAGGTTCATCCGGCGCGTTGACCAGGGTGAGGGGCACTCCGATCTCGTTGTTGAACGACCGTGGACTGGAGTGCACGGGGCCGGTCCGGGCAAGAACGGCCGCGGTCATGTCCTTTGTCGAGGTCTTGCCGACAGAACCCGTGATGCCCACCACCGGCATGCTCATGGAACGCCGGGCGGCCGCGCCGAGTGCCGACAGGGCGATGCCGGTGTCCCGGACACTGATTCCAGTTCCACCACCGACCTCGGATGCGTTGGCGGTCAGGTAGGCGACAGCGCCGGCGTCAAGGGCCACTCCAATGAAGTCGTGGCCGTCCCGCTCAGCACGCAATGGAACGAACAGACAGCCCGGTGTAACCGATCTCGAGTCCTGTGTTGCGCCGTCCAGGAGGACGTCGTCGCCGAGCAGTTCTCCGTCGACAGCGGCTGCGACCTGTGATGCCAGAAACTTCACGGGGTTGAGTCTCCCAGCCCGGACCGCCCGCGAGGTGCCACCCTCAAGGTGCCGTCGCCACGTTCTCGGTACGTCCTACGATGCCGCCGTGGAAGACCTTCCCGAAATGAGCGCCTGAGATGCAGGAGAGGCGACGCCTGGTTCTGCTGTTTGGTGGTCAGAGTGCCGAACATGAGGTCTCGTGCGTCTCGGCACGTCACGTCCTCGAGGCCGTGGACCGGTCACGCTTCGAGGTGTTTCCTGTCGGCATCAGCCGTGAAGGAGGCTGGTTCCTCGCCGGCTCTGCGGTCGAGGCGCTCGACTCAGGAGATCTGCCCGACCGCCTCGAGCCCGCAGGCCCGTCATGGGACCCCCTCCCACATCTGGCCGAGTTGTCTGCGCTTGGACCGGTCGCGGTGTTCCCACTCCTGCACGGTCCCCTTGGCGAGGATGGAACTGTTCAGGGCCTCCTCGAGTTGGCCGACGTCCCGTATGTGGGTGCCGGCGTGCTGGGGTCCTCGCTCGCAATGGACAAGGTCGCGACCAAGGAGATTCTGCACGGACACGGTATTCCCCAGGCCCGCTACCGGGGGCTCCACGTCGACGACCTGGGCTCGGCGGGTAGCAATGCCCGGTCTGTCCTGCTGGCAAGGCTGCTGACGGAGTTGGGACCACACGTGTTCGTAAAGCCGGCCAACCTGGGGTCCTCCATCGGTGTGATGAAGGCCACCGACACAGCGTCCCTTGAGATCGCGCTTGAGGCGGCATCCGCCTACGACGAGTGGATGGTTGTCGAAGAGGCCGTCACGGGCCGCGAGATCGAGCTGGCAGTGCTCGGAGATCGGGTACCCCAGGTTTCGGGTCCCGGCGAGGTCCGTCCCGGTGGTGAGTTCTACGACTATGCGGACAAGTACGAGGATGGAACCGCCGAGCTGATCGACGATCCCGATCTCGATCCTGAGACAGTCGTCAGGTTCCAGGAACTGGCGGCTCGCGCGTTTACCGCTGTGCGCTGTTCGGGCATGGCCCGGATTGACTTCTTCCTCCCTGATGACGGACGCGGCCCGCTCCTGAACGAGGTCAACACGATTCCGGGGTTCACGCCGATCTCGATGTATCCGAGGCTCTGGCAGAAGGCCGGGCTGCCCTACCCGGGCCTCATCGACCGGCTCGTCGACATCGCAGTAGAGCGGCACGCAAGGCGACGCCGCAACACCACCCGCTGAGTCAGCCCCTCGGGTCGAGGGATGACCGCAGGAAGTTGAGCAGTTCCCTGCGGCGCTGCACCACCGGGCGAAGCGTGGGCTCGATCCCGGCTGCACGCAGCACCTCTGTCTCGGTGGCCGCTCCGACGACGGTTGAGTAGGCGCTGATGAGCAGCAGTTGGGCGTCTGCACGGCGCATCCGGCCGGCATCCATCTCTCCCTCTATCCACACCCTGGCCCTGGCCATCATGGGTTCCATGTGGTTGCGCAGGCGCTGTGTTCCCGGCGATCCTGGCCGGCTCACCTCGCGGAGGAGGCCGAGCAGCACCGGTTGTTCGAGTGCTACTCGGAACACCCGGCGGACAAGGGCCTCAACGCGTTCCCAGTCACGGTCGGCTCCGCTCAGCACCTCGTCCATGGCGCCCGTGAGGTCTCCGGCACAGCGGTCGACCACTGCGTTCAACAGGCCACGCTTGGACACGAAGTGATACAGGATCGTCTGCTTTCGAATGCCCAGACCCCGTGCCAGGTCGTCAAGTGAGGTGCCGTCGTAGCCGGCTGTACCGAATGATGCCAGGGCGGCACTCAGAATCTGGGCCTTGGTGTTGGAACGGGCCTCGAGGCGCTCGTTGACGCGCTCCTGCACGCGGTCCTGCACCCGGTCGGAAGCCCGCTCTCCTGCGGGTTCGACTCCAGACGGAGTAGTGCTGCCACCGGCCTTGTCGTTCACACACCCACGGTAGCCGCTCTCTACCAACTGGTAAATACCCTGACCATCTGGTAGACAACTGGTCGTGATTGCTGAATCCCTTGCGGGTCGCCGCATCGCCATCACGGGCAGTACAGGCTTTCTCGGCACCGCCCTCGTGGAGCGACTGCTGCACTCGGTGCCAGACTGCACCCTCGTTCTCATCGTCCGACCGGGCAGGCGGGGGGCTCAACGCCGGGTCGACCGCGACATCCTCCGCAACGACGCCTTCGACCGCCTCAGGGTGAGCCTGGGAGACGAAGCCTTCGAGGAGATGGCGTCCACCCGGATCACGGCAATCGCCGGCGACGTCTCAGAGGAGGGCCTCGGACTCGACGAGGATGGACGCACCGTACTCGCCACATGCGACATCGTGATCCACTCGGCCGCAATCGTCAGCTTCGACTCACCCCTGGACCAGGCGGTCGAGGTCAACCTCCTCGGCCCTGTACGGATCACCGAGACACTGGCCGAACTGGGAACCACACCACACCTCGTCGCAGTCTCGACCTGCTACGTGGCCGGCAGTCGTAGAGGGGCGGCACCCGAGGAACCTGTAGACGAGAGTCCGTTCTTCGTCGACGTCAACTGGCGCCTCGAGGTGGAGAGCGCCCGGCGCATCCGCCACGAGACCGAGGGCGCAAGCCGCTCTCCCGAGAGCCTCGGCGACTTCCGCAAGGAGGCCCACGACGAGTTGGGAGCAGCAGGCATACCCGCTCTGGCAGCCAAGACCGAGCAACTTCGGTCGCGCTGGGTCGACGACAGAATGGCCGAGGCCGGGCGCTCCCGTGCCGCATCGCTGGGCTTCCCCGACGCCTACGCCTACACGAAGGCACTCGGCGAGATGGCCCTCGTCGAATCGGCCGGAGATGTGCCGGTCAGCATCGTCCGACCCTCCATCATCGAATCGGCCCTTGCCGAACCTTCCCCCGGCTGGATCCGGGGCTTCCGTATGGCCGAGCCCGTGATCATCTCCTATGCACGGGGTCTTCTCAAGGAGTTCCCCGGAGTCCCCGAGGGCACCATCGACGTCATCCCGGTGGACTTCGTTGTCGCCGCCATCTGCGCAGTCGCCGCCCGGGGCCCCATCGAGGGAGCCGACATCGTCCAGGTCGCATCTGGCAGCGTCAACCCACTCCACTACGGACGCCTCGTCGACCTGGTTCGCTCCTGGTTCACCGACAACCCCATCTACGACGAGCACGGGCAGCCGATCTCGGTCCCTGAGTGGTCTTTCCCCGGCAGGGGCAGGGTGAAGCGACAGCTCGAACGTGCCGGAACCACACTCGACCTGTCCCGCAAGGTCCTCGACAAGCTGCCCATACGCGGCCGACAGGCTGAGATGGCCGTGAAGTTGGAGGAGCAACGCGACCTGGTCGAACGTGCAATGGGCTACGTGGACCTGTACGGCGCCTACGCCGAGTGTGAGGCGGTGTACCTCCTCGACCGCCTGATCGCCCTGTGGGACACCCTCGATTCCGGCGATCACGAGACCTTCTGCTTTGACCCCCGCACAATGGACTGGGACCACTACGTGCCCGAGATCCACCTGCCGTCAGTCGTCAAGGCGGGTCGGGTGCCGATGAAGCCCCCGGTCAGGGGGGTCCAGGACAGGACCACCAGGCTCCGAAACCGGGTTCTGGCCCCGGAGCGCCACATCGCCGCCTTCGACCTGGAAAACACCCTCATAGCCTCGAACGTGGTCGCCAGCTTCGCCTGGCTGGGTAGCCGACACCTGTCGCGAGGCGACCGAATCCGGTTCGTTCTCAAGACCCTTGCCGAAGGCCCGACGCTGTTGGCCCTCGACCGCCGCGACCGCAGCGACTTCCTCCGCTTCTTCTACCGCCGTTACGAGGGGGCCCCGAAGGCAGGAATTTCCAAGGACTCTGCCGAGCACTTCAGCGACCTGATTCTCTCAAGGTCCTTCCCTGCCGGAATCCGCAGGGTCCGCGAACACCGGGCTCTCGGGCACAGGACCGTTCTAATCACCGGCGCACTCGACTTCGTGGTCGAACCGCTGCGACCCCTCTTTGACGACATCATCAGCTCAGAACTGGGAACGTCCCAGTTGGCTGATGGAACCGACGCCTACGACGGCCGGATGAAAACGGCCCCTCCAACCGGTGAGGCCCGTTATCAGGCCCTTGTCGACTACGCAAACCTGCACGACCTGGACCTGAGGGAGTCCGTGGCATACGCCGACTCGGCCAGCGACCTTCCGATGCTCGAGGCCGTCGGGTTCCCGGTCGCTGTCAACCCCGAGACCCGTCTGGCCAGCATCGCCAGAAAGCGAGGCTGGCTCGTGGAGGACTTCGCCAAGTCCCCCGGCATGTCAAGGCGCCTGCTTCCACTGGCACCACCAGTCTCGACGGCAGCGGCCCGACGCAGCGCATGACGATGACAGAGCGGTTGTGCCGATGAAGGCGCTGGAGTTCCACAGGAACATCCCCCGGTTCGCTGCGGCCAGGCTTGCCGGCAGCGTCACACCGGGCGGAGGCGCGGGCGTCGGTCCACTAAAGCTGGCCGACATCGACCAGCCTGCACCACCCGGCTCCGACTGGGTGCGGGTCCGACCGAGGCTCGCCGGAATCTGTGGCTCGGATCTGGCAACCGTCAACGGTCGCTCAGCCCGCTACTTCGAGCCCCTTGTCTCCTTTCCCTTCATCCCCGGCCACGAGGTGGTCGGCGACCTGGACGACGACACCCGGGTAGTCCTGGAACCGGTCCTCGGATGTGTCAGCCGAAACATCACCCCCACGTGCGCTCCTTGCGGCGACGGCCACCTGGGCAACTGCGAACACGTCACCTTCGGTGATCTGGAGCCCGGGATTCAGACAGGTTCATGCCATGACACGGGCGGAGGATGGTCGACGGCCTTCTGGGCCCACAGCAGCCAGCTGCACACCGTTCCCGACGACCTCTCCGACGAGGCCGCCGTCATCGTCGAGCCGGCTGCATGTGGAGTCCATGCAGCCCTCATGGCCAACGTGCCAGAGGACGGAACCGTCGTGGTCCTCGGATCCGGAACCCTCGGGTTGCTCACACTGGCCGCTCTCAGGGCCCACACAAACCCCCGAACCATCCTCGCCACGGCCCGCTACCCCGAACAGCGCCACATGGCAGCCACCCTCGGGGCCGACATGGTCGCAGCCCCCGACGAGGTGCGGCGGGCGGTCCGCCGAATGACAGGAAGTCGGGCAGTCAGCCAGGCCGGAACCCAGCCCCGCAGTCACACTCATGCCGGCAGCGTCGACCGCCTCAGCGGAGGCGCCGACGTGGTAATCGACTGCGTGGGTTCCGCTGACAGCCTCACCGACGCCATGGCCATCACCAGACCGAGAGGCCGAATCGTTCTCGTCGGGATGCCAGCCACCGTCAGCCTGGAGTTGACACCACTCTGGCACCGCGAACTTGAACTGGTCGGCGCCTACACCTACGGCACAGAACTTCTGGCCGACGGCACCAGCGCACGCACCTTCGACCTTGCGTTCGACCTTGTTCGCCGCTTCGACCTGGGAAACCTGGTCTCGGCGACATACCCGCTGGACCGCTATCAGGATGCCATCCAGCACGCCTCCTCGGCTGGCGGCAGGGGTGCAGTGAAGATCGCTTTCGACCTGAGGGACGAGAAGGAGCGCTACAGGCAATGAGCAACGGCAGACACCTCGCGCCACGGCCGGGATTCGTCCTGGACGTGGACAAGAACAGTCCCCCGATCGTGTTCCACCACGGCGAGGGCTTCAGGTTGGAGAAACTCCCGGCAGGCCGCTCCCGGGTCATCTACCCGGCCGAGCCACTCGAAGGCCTCCCGGACCCGGACGGCGCCATCCGCCACGCCCTCCTGAACCCCATCGGAGACTCAGATCCACTTCCGGCCCTGCTGCGGCCCAACATGAAGCTGACAATCGCCTTCGACGACATTTCACTGCCCCTGCCACCGATGCGTCGGCCCGACATCCGCCAGCGCGTCATCGAGGCCGTGCTCGACATCGCTGCAGAGGCCGGTGTCGACGACGTCCATCTGATAGCAGCGCTCGCCCTGCACAGGCGCATGACCGAGGATGAACTGCGCCACGCCGTCGGCGACCGCGTCTACGACGCATTCGCCCCCAAGGGACTCCTCTACAACCACGACGCAGAGGACCCCGACGGAATGGTCGTCCTGGGTGAGACACCACACGGCGAGGCAGTGCAGTTCAACAAGCGGGCAGCCGAGAGCGACCTCGTCATCTACGTCAACATCAACCTTGTCGCCATGGACGGCGGCCACAAGAGCACCGCCACGGGCCTCACCGGCTACACCAGCCTGCGCCACAACCACAACGTTCACACCATGCTCAACTCCACGTCATTCATGGATCGCGACAAGTCCGCCCTGCATGCCTCCAACTGGCGCATGGGCAAGGTGCTCCGCGATGCCGGCGTCAAGATCTTCCAGATCGAGACGACCGTCAACAACGACACCTTCGGCAGGGAGGGACCGCTCTCGATGCTCCAGAAGCGGGAGTGGGAGTGGTCAGGACGCGACCGGGCCTCATTCCTTGCAATGCAGCAGGGGCTGAAGGTCATGCCGACGAACCTGAAGCGAAAGGCATTCTCCACTTGGTTGGCCCCCTACGAGATGACCTCGGTGCAGGCTGGCGAGGTCGAGGCCGTCCACGAGGTGACAACGGCAAATGTCTACCGCCAGCACCTCGTACCCGTTGAGGGTCAGACCGACATCCTCACCATGGGGCTCCCCTACATCTGTCCGTACAACGTGAACTCCATCATGAACCCGATCCTCGTGATGTGCCTGGGTCTTGGCTACTTCTTCAACCTCTACCGGGGACGTCCGCTCGTCAGGGAGGGCGGCGTGGTGATCATCAGCCACCCGACACCATGGGAGTTCAACCCGGTTCACCACCCCAGCTACATCGACTTCTTCGAAGAGGTGCTGGCCGATACAACCGACCCGGGAGAGATCGAAAAGAAGTACGAAAAGCGGTTCGCCGAGGACGAGTGGTACATCCACCTCTATCGCAACTCATACGCCTACCACGGGGTGCACCCGTTCTACATGTGGTACTGGGGAGCACACGCCCTCAGCCACGTCGGTCGGGTGATCATCGTGGGCGGCGACACCCGTGCAGTCAGGCGGCTTGGCTTCCAGCCGGCCTCCACGCTGGCAGACGCCCTGGAGATGGCCGGTGACGTCGTCGGCCCACAACCGACCATCACCCACCTCAAGAACCCACCGCTACTCATGGCGGACGTGACGTGAGCCTGCGACCGGTGAACCTGACCTGATGGCCACGACCCCGCTGACCCTGCGGATCGCAAGGCTGCGCTCCATGGTCGGTCGCCTCGGATTTCCGTGGCGGGCCGCTCCGATTCCACCCGGTGTGGAACCCCCGCAGCCGACGCGACAACTCAAGGCCGAGTACGACACGGCATGGGCGCGGCGGTATCCGGCGCGCGTAGTCAGGGCATCCCTGGTCGAGACCGTAATGAGGTTCGTCATGTCGGTGGTCGCATCGCCAAGCCGCGAGGGAACCGACCGCCTCAGCACCGTCGACGGCCCCGTCATCTTCGTGGCCAACCACCACAGCCACGCCGACACGCCCCTCCTCCTCACCTCGATACCCGAGCCGTGGCGCCACCGCGTGGTCGTAGGTGCCGCCGCCGACTACTTCTTTGCCACCCGACTGGGTAGCGCACTGGTCGCGCTCCTGATCAACGCCATCCCAATCGAGCGCACCAAGGTGGGCCGAAGGTCAGCAAACCTCGCAGCAGACCTGCTTGACGACGGCTGGAGCGTCCTGATCTTTCCTGAAGGTGGCCGGAGCCCCGACGGCTGGGGACAGCCCTTCCGTGGTGGCGCCGCCTACCTGGCCATCCGCTGCAATGTCCCGGTGGTGCCGGTGCACATTGCCGGCACCGACCGGATCCTCCGCAAGGGACACCTCCTGCCGAGCCGTTCCAGCACGACGGTCACCTTTGGCGATCCGCTCCTCGCCACCGAGGGCGAACATGCCCGCGGTTTCGCCTCCCGACTCGAAGCAGCCGTAGCCGCGCTGGGCGACGAGGCAGCCAACGACTGGTGGCAGGCACGACAGCGGGCACATGCAGGCACCTCGCCCGGGCTAACCGGTCCTGACATCGGCGCATGGCGCCGTGTGTGGGCGCTCGGCGACAGGGGCCGGAGATCCAGACGTCGCAGGGTTCTCTGGCCAGAGTTGTAGACACAACCGGATGGGTCCGGCCAACTCAGGTTGGACTCAGGTTGAACTCAGGAAGTGAGACGCCCGCCGAGGTACTCGACGAGACCCTCGATGGGAACACGCTCCTGCTCCATGGAGTCACGCTCGCGGACCGTCACGGCCCGGTCATCAAGCGTGTCAAAATCGATGGTCACGCAGAACGGCGTGCCGATCTCGTCCTGGCGCCTATAGCGGCGCCCGATTGCCTGGGTCTGGTCGTAGTCGCACATCCAGTGGGGCTGGAGGAGGCCCAGAACCTCGTTGGACGGATCAATCAACTCGGCCTTCTTGGAGAGCGGCAGGACCGCCACCTTGTAGGGGGCCAGCCTGTGGTCGAGGCGCAGAACCGTGCGGGTGTCGTCCCTGACCTCCTCCTCGTCGTAGGCGGCCATCAGGAACGCCATTGCCGTTCGGGTGGCTCCAGCAGCCGGTTCGATCACGTGGGGTACGTACCTGTCGCCGCTACCCGGGTCGTGGTACTCGAGGCGCGCTCCGGAACTCTCGGCATGGCGCAACAGGTCAAAGTCGGTCCGGTTGGCTATTCCCTCAAGTTCGTCCCAACCCCACGGGAACAGGAACTCCACGTCGGCGGTTGCCGTCGAGTAGTGGCTCAACTCGTCGGAGTCGTGATCACGCAGGCGCAGGCGATCCTGTGGCATTCCAAGATCCAGATACCAGTCGCGCCTGGCGTCGCACCAGTACCGGTACCACTCGTCGGCCTCGTCCGGGGGCACGAAGAACTCCATCTCCATCTGTTCGAACTCGCGTGTTCGGAACACGAAGTTGCCGGGAGTTATCTCGTTCCGGAACGACTTGCCGATCTGGGCGATTCCGAACGGTGGCTTCTTGCGGCTCGTGTTGAGCACGTTGGCGAAGTTGGTGAACATGCCCTGGGCGGTTTCAGGACGCAGGTAGACCTCGGCTGCAGAGTCGGCCATGGGGCCGGCGTGGGTCTTGAACATGAGGTTGAAGTGTCGGGCCTCGGTGAAGGAACCGGTCTTGCCACAGGCCGGGCAGGTGTCGGGGTCGTCCAGCTTGTCCTGCCGATGGCGTGCGCCGCATTCCCTGCAGTCGACCAGCGGATCGGTGAAGTTGGCGAGGTGACCGGAGGCCTCCCAGACAGCGGGAGGGGTGAGGATGGACGCATCCAGGCCAACTACGTCGTGGCGCAACTGAACCATGGTGCGCCACCACTGCTCCTTCACGTTGCGAAGCAGCAGCACGCCGATGGGTCCGTAGTCGTAGGTGGAACGGAAGCCGCCGTAGATGTCGGCCGACTGGAACACGAACCCGCGACGCTTGGACAGGTTCACCACCTTGTCGAAGAGGGTTTCGTCGTTCGGGATCATGGCGCTGCAGGGTACCGGCCGATACCCCGCCACTGTTCCACCCCGGATGGAAGCCTCGATGCTCCCGGATCGGCCAGACTGGGCTAATGGAGAAGTCCGACGCTGACAGCCACGCCGATCCGACAGCAGTCCTCGGACGCCGCCTCATCGCGTGGGTTCTGGACAACCTGATAATCGCCACCCTGTTCACCATCATCTTGCTGTCGGGTGCCGAGAGCAGGCCTGTTCCAGCAGACCTCGCTGCCGCCGACGCCTGCTCCGTGCTGTTTGCCTCCGAAGAGGGTTGCATCGTCATCGGCGACGAGGCCTGGCAGATCGACGTAGGCCTCGGAGCCACGCATGTGCTGGTTCCGACCCTTGCCTTCCTGGCAAACCAGGTCCTCTTGACCTCGGTTACCGGGTTCAGTCTCGGAAAGGCGGTAACTGGCCTGCGTGTCGTCCGACGCTCAAACGGAGGCCTCCCCGGGATGACCGGATCTGTCGGCCGCACCCTCCCGTGGATGATCCCGACCGTTCTCGGCCTTCTGGCACCGATCATGGTGGTGGTCGAGATTGGGTTGACGCTGACCAGCGCCGGGCACCGTCGTCTCGGCGACAGGATCGGAGGCACGCTCGTGGTCGACAGGAGCCAGGCCGGCAAGGTTCCAGTCGTTCCCGCCCTCGACTGAGGTCAGGCCCTCGTCAGGCCCTCTCCATTGCCCGCCGAGACTTCATGCGGCGCTCAAGGTGGTACTCGACGGCCGCGGTCGCCGTGCCATCAACCTCCGTGCACACCTCAGGGTCAACCACCGCCAGGGCATCGACCAGGCCGCCACCCAGAACGGCCCTCATCACCGCAAGTGCCGCATCTGACACCGGTCGGCCCCGTCGACAGCCTTCACAGAGCGTGCCTCCCTCGCCGAACTCGACGGCAACCAAGGGCCCCGATGAACCGCAACGGACGCATGAGTCGAGGTGGGGTGCCAGCCCCTCGCGGACAAGCAATTTCAGGAAGAAGGCCGGAACCAGCAGAGGGGTCGGATTCTCATCGAGGGTCCTCAACGCACCGAGGAGCATCTCGTAGCGCTGACGGTCAGGATCGCCGTCGGGGGAGACAACGTCCACTACCTCTAGAAGGGCCGATGCCTCGCTGAACCGGTCGGGGTCAGCACGGACGTTCTCGAACCGGTCGATGGTCTCGGCCTGGGTGACGATGCCGAGGTCTCCCCTGCCGGCGTAGAGCTGGAGGTCCACATGGCTCGTCGGCTCAAGGCGACCGCCGAACTTGCTGCGGGTCTTGCGCACACCCTTTGCCACGGCCCGGACCTTGCCGTGCTCCGGTGTGAGCAGCACCACAATCCGGTCGGCTTCACCGAGCCGCCACGTCCGGATCACCACGCCCTTGTCGCGGTAGAGGGTCACGGCTCTCCGACACCGCCGAAACGACGGTCGCGGTCCTGAAACTCCTTGATGGCGGAGTAGAGGTGCTCGCGTCTGAAATCGGGCCACAGGGTCTCGCTGAACACAAGTTCGCTGTAGGCGATCTCCCAGAGAAGAAAGTTCGAGATGCGGTACTCGCCAGAGGTGCGGATGACGAGGTCAGGGTCAGGCATTTCGGGGTCGTAGAGGTTCCTGGCAATGGCCTTCTCGGTGACACGCCTGACCCCGGAATCCACGAGGCGCTGCACGGCATCGACCAACTCGGCCCTGCCCCCGTAGTTGAACGCCACGGTGAAGGTCAGGCCGCTGTTGCCCCGGGTCATCTCCTCGGCGTCGTCTATCAGGCGAACGAGTCGCCTTGGCACCCGCCGGTCGCGTCTGCCGATGAACCGGATGCGCATGTTTCGCTCATGCATCTCGTCGCGACGGTTGATGAGGATCTGCTCGTTGAACCTGAGCAGGAACTGAACCTCGTCGGCCGGTCGTCGCCAGTTCTCGGTGGAGAACGCGTACACCGTGAACCACCCGACACCCAGGTCGTTGGCTCCCTCGAGAACGTCGAAGAGCGACTGCTCGCCGGCGGTGTGGCCCTCCGTGCGGGGCAGGCCCCTCTGCTCGGCCCAACGGCCGTTGCCGTCCATGACGCATGCGATGTGCACGGGGATCCGTCGGGGATCCAGATCGGACGAGAGCATCTACGAAACCTACCCCCTCGCTGCCTCCGGTCGGTGGCGCAGTCGGCCCGTAGAGTCCTCCTGATGAGCACGGCCGATGAGGTTTCAATAGCCCTCGAGGAGGTCACCGGGGCGTTGCCGGGCGGAGGCGAGGTCCGAAGGGGTCAACGCTCCATGGCCCTCGAGATAGCAGAGGCCATCGACACCGAACATCATCTGGTCATCCAGGCGGGCACTGGAACAGGAAAGACCCTCGCCTACCTGATTCCGGCGATTCTCTCCGGTCGCAGGACCGTCATCGCCACCTGGTCCAAGGCACTCCAGGACCAGATGGAGAGGTCCGACCTGCCGATGCTCGTCAATCACCTTGACAGGATCTTCAGCCATGCGGTGCTCAAGGGGTGGGACAACTACGTCTGCCACGAGCGCCTGGACCAGATTCGCGCACCGGGACGTCAACAGGCTCTCGACGGGCTTGCCGACGGCTCAGACGACACCCAGGTCGATTCAATCCTGGAGTGGGCAGACACGAGCGTGTCAGGCGACCGTGCGGACCTCCCGTTCGAGCCCACCCCGGCCACCTGGTCCTCGGTGAGCGTCGGTACCGACGACTGCATCGGGCTGGCTGAGTGCCCGTTTGCAGCCGAATGCCGCCCCGCCAGAGCACGACAACGCGCCCGCGACGCCGATATCTGCATCACGAACCACCACCTCTATGCCATCGACGTGGCCCTCAACGGCATGCTGCTCGACCACCCGGACAACCCACACGAACTCGTCATATTCGACGAGGCCCACCAGCTTGAGGAGGTCTTCACCGCATCCTTCGGATTCCAGTTGACCGCTGGGCGCTTCCGCTGGCTGGCCCGCCTCGCCAGACCGGCCCTCAAGCAGGCTGACCTGGCAGCCGGACTGGACGATGCGGCTACACGGTTCTCCACATGGCTTGCCGACAATCCCGACAGACGCCTCGTGGCTGACGCGTGCTCAGACCTCGATCCGGTGCTTGATCTGGCAGAGACCCGGATCGACCGCGTGCTGGTCGCTGCTCGAAAGGCCGTGCGTGACATCGACCAGAACAACGACGACCCGGGAACCCAGCGGGAGCGCCGTCGTCTGACCCGTCTGGTGAATGCCGGAAGCACTCTCATAGGCGACATCCGGTTCGCCAGGGAGCTGCTCCGAAAGCTCGGTGAACACACCTCAGCCGGTCAGACGGTTGTCGGAGACAACCACCTGGCGTGGGTGGAACGCTCAGGCACCCGAATGGTGCTGCGTGTCGCACCCATCGAGGTTGGACCACGCCTGGCGAGCGACCTCTGGCCTCTACGCACGGCCGTCCTGACAAGTGCAACGCTTCCCATCAACCTCCCCGCACGCCTTGCGCTGCCCGAGCCCGACACCAGCACCGTCGACAGCCCGTTCGACTACGAGACCCAGTCCCTTCTCTACTGCCCGACGCACATTCCCAGCCCCTCCGAAGACGAACCTGGCTGGTCGGCTGCGATGCTCACAGAACTGGAGTTCCTCATCCGCGCCGGCGGTGGACGCACGCTCGCCCTCTTCACCAGTTGGAGGCGGCTGCAGACCGCTGCTACGGCAATCAGGCCGCTCGTGCCGTACCGGATACTGGAACAGGGAGACCTTCCGGCCAGAACACTCCTCGAGGAGTTCGCCGCCGACGAGTCGTCATGCCTCTTCGCCACACGCAGTTTCTGGCAGGGCATCGATGTGCCCGGCCCGTCCCTGGGCCTTGTCGTAATAGACCGGATTCCGTTTCCGCGACCCGACGAGCACCTCACCAGGGCATGGCGCGACAGGGCCGGCCTTGATGGATGGGGAGCCGTCGACCTTCCACTGGGCGCCCTCCGGCTGGCACAGGGAGTTGGCCGCCTCATACGCTCCCGGACCGACCATGGGGTGGCAGCTGTTCTCGACCCCCGCCTCTCGGTAGCCCGCTACTCGGGCGCCCTGCTCACCGCGCTTCCACCTATGCGCCGCACATCAGACCCTGAAGAGGCCGCAACATTCCTGGGCAGCCTGTTCTCCTGAGCCTTCAGCCAGTCACCCAGCCACCCCGGAGTCAGTAGCCCAGTCGATCAAGGGCCTTGGGGCGGCGCTGCCAGTCCTTGTCCACCTTTACAACCAACTCGAGGAAGACGCCCTCGGGCAGTTGGGCCCGCGCCCTGGTTCCGACCTCTTTGAGAACCGACCCCTTCCGGCCGATGACGATCCCCTTCTGCGAGTCACGCTCAACAAGAATCTCGCAGCGAACCCTGGGCCAGTCCCACTCGGTCACCCGGGTCGCGATCGAATGCGGGAGTTCCTCGCGCACGACCGCCAGCAGTTGCTCCCTGACCAGTTCGGCCACCCAGAACGCCTCGGGAACATCGGAGACCATCTCCTCGGGGTAGAAACGCGGACCCTCCGGTAGCCGCTCCAGGACGTGCTCGAGCAGGGCGTCAACTCCCCGACCGGTCTTTGCAGACACCGGGAAGTACTCGTCGAACTCCAACTCTGATGCCGCGACCAGCTGCCCAATCACATGGTCGCGGCCAACCGAGTCGATCTTGTTGAGTACCAGAATCGTCCTCTCGGGTGGGAGGCTCTCGGCAATAAAGCGGTCGCCCCTGCCGATGGGTCCATCAGCCTCGACGAGGAACAGCACGACATCCATGTCGGCGAGCGCAGCACGGGCGGTGTCGTTCAGTCGCTGACCCAGGAGGGTCCTCGGCTTGTGGATTCCCGGGGTATCACAGAACACGGCCTGCACATCGGGTCTCGTGAACACACCGCGCACCTCTGTCCGGGTGGTCTGGGGCTTGTCGGACACGATGGTCACCTTGGTGCCCAGCATCTGGTTCAACAGGGTTGACTTGCCCACGTTGGGCCTTCCGACCAGGGTCACGAAACCGGAACGGTGGCCCTCGGGCTGCTCAACGACAGTCTGCACGTCAGCACCCGGCTCTACTGCTGGCTCCCCGCCAACCTCTTCATTCAGTTCATTCAGTTCGTCTGACTCCCGGGCCTCCTGCGTCACCGGCTGACCTCCGGAGCGCCCACGCGGATCCTCGTTATCCGACGACCGACAACCTGCTCGATACAGAAACGACGTCCTGAGAACTCGACTGCCTCCCCCACCTCGGGCACATGGCCGAGGGCGTTGAAGATGAGGCCACCAACGGTGTCCCAGTCGCCGTCTGGGAGGTTCTCGCCGAGCAGGTCGTTCAGTTCGTCGACAGGCATTCGTCCGTGGACCCGGAGATCTCCACCGGCGAGTGACTGGGACAGCGGTTCCTCCAGGTCGAACTCGTCGACGATCTCGCCGACCACCTCCTCGAGGAGGTCCTCCATGGTGACCAGGCCGGCGGTACCCCCATACTCATCAACGACCACCGCCAGGTGGAACCGCTCGGACTGCATCTGACGCAGGAGGTCGTCGGCCTTCATGGTCTCGGGGATGAAGGTCGGAGGACGCGACATGTGCACCGCGGGTTCGTCACTTCTGCCATCCAGGTGGGCCCTTGCCAGATCCTTGACATGAACCACGCCGACGATGTCATCAATCCCGGTGCCACTGACCGGAATGCGACTGTGTCCACCGGAAACGGCCTCTTCCAGTGCCGTCTGCACAGTGCAGCCATTTTCGACACCGACTATGTCAGGGCGGGGAACCATCACCTCCCTGACCAAGGTGTCCCCAAACGCGATTACCGACCCGATGAGCTCGTGCTCCTCCTCGTCGATTGAGCGTGTCGCCAGTGCCCTGTCGGCAACGGCCAGCAACTCCTCTTCGGTGACATCCGGTCCAACCTCGCGGGCAGACCTTGGCAGCAATCGGTCGGAGATCGTGGCGAGAAGGGTCGAGAACCAGCGCAGGGGCACTACAGAGGCGAGCCGACCGACCACCCCGACGGAGCGGAGGGCGACCGTGTCCGTCCGGCGAAGTGCGACAGAACGCGGAAGCGCCTCGGCGACCACGAAGACAACCAGCCCGAGCGCGGCGACCGATGGCAGCACCCACCCGGCACCGGGGCGCTGGTAGGCCCAACTGACGACCAGGGCGACCGTAGTTGTCCGACACAGGACCAGGGCCAACACGAGCGGGCGCAGAGCCTCAGAGCGACGGTCGAGAAGCGCCAGCAACGCCTCGACACGGTCGTCGTCGCCCAGACCGTCTCCGATTACCTCGGCCCTGGCTCGACCGATGTGGACAATGCTCGTCTCGGCTGCAACCAGCACAGCCGAGCAACCGGTTGCCACGACGAGGAGAACCAGACCCACTGCCTCGGTGACACCCATCAGAACCCGAACCCCGCCAACAGTTCTCTCTCGCGCCGCTGCATTACCTCGCGCTCCTCGTGCTCGGCATGGTCGTGGCCGAGCAGGTGGAGGATTCCGTGAACCAGAAGCAGGGACATCTCCCACTGGAGACCACCGTCGACACCCTGGGCCTGCCCTGCCGCCACTGCCGGACAGATCACCACGTCGCCAAGGAGCACCGGCAGGTCACCGGGCACCTCGGCAGGATCATCGACCGGGAACGCCAGAACGTCGGTGGGCCCATCGACACCCATGTGCTCACGGTTCAGATCGGTTATCGATTCCTCGTCGACCATGTGGACCGTCAACTCGATGGGCCTGGCACCCAGACCCTCGTCGACCAGAACGTGCTCTGCAAGCGCCACCCACCGCGACGTGTCACCTGAGACGCCATCAGCGGTTGTCATGGTCCGCGCGTCGACCACGACACGCGGACGGGGTTCAGGAGGTTCCTCTCTCATTGTGGGCTCACCCGGATCTCACGTTTCGGCCCGGGGACCAGGTGCCCTGTCGGCACCTGCAGCCCCATAGGCCTCCACGATGTCCTGGACGATCCTGTGCCGGACAACGTCTCGACTGGTCAGGTACACAAAGTCGAGGCCGCTGATGTTGGCCAGGATGGGCTCGAGATCAGCCAACCCACTGCGCCCGCCGGGCACGTCTGTCTGGCTGACGTCACCGGTAACAATCACCCGGGACCCGAATCCGAGCCTGGTCAGAAACATCTTCATCTGCTCGGGGGTGGTGTTCTGGGCCTCGTCGAGAATCACAAAGCTGTTGTTGAGGGTGCGGCCACGCATGAACGCAAGCGGCGCCACCTCGACCTCGCCGCGCTCGAGGAGGCGCTGGGCCGTATCCATGTCGAGCATGTCAAAGAGGGCGTCGTAGAGGGGCCGGAAGTAGGGGTCGACCTTGGCCATCAGGTCGCCGGGCAGGAACCCGACCCGCTCGCCCGCCTCCACCAGCGGACGGGTAAGCACGATCCGGTCAACCTGACCAGCCTGGAGTGCCCTTACGGCAAGCGCCACAGCCAGCCAACTCTTGCCCGTTCCGGCCGGGCCGATCGCGAAGGTGATGATGTTGTCGGTAACGGCCTCGACGTAGCGCTGCTGGCCGGCCGACCGGGGCCGCACTGGTTTGCCCCGCGATGTCCGGAAGACCTCGCTGGTCAGAACCTCAGAGGGACGCTCATCGGCTCGAACCATGTCGATCGCACGCTCAAGGGTGAGCGAGTCGACCGGAAGACCACGCTCCAGAAGCAGTACCAGCTCGTCGAAGACACGGCGAACGACATCGGCCTGCTCACCGTCGATTGTGATCTGGTTGCCACGGACGTGGATGTCGGCGTGGGGAAAAGCCCCCTCGACCTGCCGTAGCAGTTCGTCGTGTTCACCCACCAGAATCGACATCAGGTCGTTACCGGGAACGCTCAACTTGACGGTGGTCTCCTGCATGGGTGTACACAGGCTACCCCTCCATTATCGCCTCACCTGCACTGTATGGTCAGGGCGGGACCGGCGTGACACTACCCACATCAACCAAATCAGGTACGGCGGAGTGCGAAGAGAACCCATCACCCTCATCATCATTGTGGCCCTTGCGGCCCTTGCATCGGCCTGCGGAGGTGGGACCACAGAGAGTGCGGCCGTGCCGACCACGAGCACTGTCGTGGCCGCAACCACGCCACCCACAACTCTCCCGGCCGCAACCACGCCACCCACGACAACTCTCCCGGCCACCACAACAACACCACCCACAACTCTCCCGGCCACCACAACAACACCACCGACACTCCCACCCACCACAACAACGCCACCCACGACAACTCTCCCACCCACCACAACAG
>Ga0187833_10000385_pt1 | contig 50958 bp, 60 predicted proteins | sample ETNtaG_37_FD_167968 | JGI IMG/M metagenome (GOLD analysis project Ga0187833, IMG submission 167968) | Marine microbial and viral communities from oxygen minimum zone, Eastern Pacific Ocean - ETNP2014_SV_400_PacBio MetaG (Illumina Assembly) | ecosystem: Environmental > Aquatic > Marine > Hypoxic...
TCAACAGCAATCGGAATAATTCCTAATATTGTCAACGTCAAAAGAAGCCATTCAATGGGATGTTTAATGCTGCCTGTTATTTTGTTTTTTATACTTTAGGATAAAAAGCTTGAACTATCTGCCATAAACTCTTGGTCGTTTGTCAATTTTTGCTATCAGGACAATTTTTTCTTTTTCCTTTACCTTATATAAAGCCCTGAAGTCGCCCATTCTGTACCTAAATACTTTGTCCCCTTCAGCTCTGCCAATAAATTTAGCATCACTGGGTATTGGCTGTTCACTTAACTTTTTTAATCGCTCTTCAATTCGCTTCCTAATGTGCTCATTTAATTTATCCAGGAATTTTTGGGATTTCTGAGAAAGATCTATAGCATACACATTAAGCTAGCCTCTTTGTCCTGCCTTCCCCAAGGTCCTTTTCAGCTTCCTCTAGGGATTCTGTATCGTCTTCTGTTAGCACTGTATCTACATCTGCCATATGTTTTTTAATGTAGTCCAATTCAGATTTTATATCTTCTAATTTCTGCATAATCATCTTTGATTCTTCTGCCATGACCGCTTAAATGCACTTTGGATTTATATATCTTTCGCAATATTCAATGGGCTGCCAGTTATTTTGTTTTTTGTGTTATAATATCATTAAACAAAACATTTTTATACCCCTCAAACACCCCTGAAATCATGGCCAAAAAAGCTAAGAAAGCAGAAGTGAAAACTATTACAACTGCAGCTAAAATACCTAAGAACTACAAATCAACTGCAGAAATAAAGATTTCAGGAAATCTTGTTGATCAGATTCTGGGCCAGGATAAGGCAGTCGAAATTATAAGGAAATCTGCACAGCAAAGAAGAAACGTCCTGTTAATAGGAGAGCCAGGTACTGGAAAATCTATGTTAGGATTGGCATTAGCAGAACTCCTGCCAAAAGAAAAATTAGTAGATATAATCTCTTTCCCAAATCCTAATGATGAAAACGCACCTATGATAAGAACACTCCCGGCAGGCCAAGGCCGTAATTTAGTAGCTAGAGCTCGCGTCCAGGGTATGAATATGTTCAAAAACCAGAATATAATTCTTTTCATCTTTGTTTTAATTGCAATGTTTGCGCCATGGTTTTTATTTAATTATTATGGAACCAGGTATGATTTTACTGTCGGAGCAATTATATTTGGAGCTTCTTTTGTAGGATCTTTTCTTTTCCTGGCTGCTTTTGTCATTTTCCTTAACTTAGGCAAAAGAATGGAAGGCCGGGCTAAAACACCAAAAGTTATTGTTGATAATTTTAAGAAAAAACAAGCTCCTTTTTATGATGCAACAGGAGCGCATGCAGGCGCTTTATTAGGCGATGTTTTGCATGATCCTTTTCAATGCTTTTTAGGCTACCTGTATACTAAAAAGTATACTAGCAAAGGATTAAAAAATATCATGTTGAAGGAAGAAATAGACTCCCTCTTCGACAGAAATAGAAAAAATATTATTAAGAGTAAAAGTGGCTACGAAGCAATCCATCTCCCAAAGAACGAGTTACAATTACTAGGTGAAACTAATGGTTCAATTTCTCCAGTTGAAGTTTTATCATGTAACCGACATGATTACGACGGTAACATGATAAAACTAACAACTTCCGAAAATAAAGAACTTATAGTTACTCCAGAACATAAAATAGCTGTTTGGAAGAATGATAAGATTGCTTATGTAGAAGCTAAGAATATTAAGGCGAACGACGAAATTGTTTCTAAAGTTGAAGATATCATAATTGATGAACAAGATATTATTAACACTTATGATGAAAGACAACAGGAACAATGTAGATTGTACTACCAATATTTAGAAATAAAAGAACAAAACACGACTTGGGGCTATAAAAGAATTGCAAAAGCAATGAACCAAAATATTGGAAAAACAAGGTGGTGGCATGCTAAAAAACATATTCCGGTTCCAATACAAACTGCGAACTGGTTAAAAGAAAGAAACTTATTACCTTTAAAAATTGACAATTCAAAATTACCTTTGATTGCAAAAGTTATAGGTGCAACTTTTGGTGATGGCGGAATATTTGAAAATTTAAACGGAATATTTCTATCAAGTTCTGAGAAAGAGGCGGTTAAAGAGTTTGGAAAAGATTTAGAAAAAATATTTGTTTTGAAAGAAGACGAAAACTCAAGAATCATAGAAGGTGGAGAATATGGGCATTCTTGGTGCTATCAAAATACTAACAGAAATCTAATAAGATTTTTCTTGGCATTGGGAGCTCCAAGAGGGAATAAAACCCATATAGAATTGAAAATTCCTAAATGGATATTATTAATTGAACATATAGAAGATGAATTTTATGGTTCCTTCTTTGGTGGTGAATTAGGTTCACCAAGTCTTCATAAAGATCAAAATAGATTAACTACTTTAGAAATAGGTATCACTGGAAGACCCAACTTTGATAATAATAGAAATGAATTCCTTGACAATATCAGATATTACTTATTAAGGAAAAATGTACATTGTAATCAGTTATATCGAAGGAAACTAAATGAAAATTCTGTTGTTTATAGACTGCAAATTGCAAAGAATATGGATAATGTGATATTGTTCCTAATGAACATCAAAATAAATTATTGCAGATATAAAGTAGACCGCTTATATAAATCCTTAGGCCAATGGGCAATGCTCAAAAAACAAAAATATTATGAATTAATTGAAAAAGGTGCTGGCGCAGAAAGCGTAATGAAACTATTAAAGTTAACCCCCAACTCCCTGTACCTACTCTTAAACCACTTCGGACAAAAACAAGAGGCAGCAGCATGAAACCAGCAAAAAGCTTTCCCCTAACAAAAGCAGAACAAAGAAAATATGTAATGCCAACAAATGAAGATTATGACATACTTAAAAAGATTAAACAACTTGAAAAGTTAAAATTAACAAAAGAAGAGAAAATATTGGTATGGCTCATAAAAACGCAACTAGAACCTAAATGGAGAAAATACCTCTTACAGGCATTAAATAAACTTTTAAAAAAATATCAGAAAAAATGAAACTCACAAAACAATCCATAAAAAAAATAGAAAAAATCCATTACAAAGGCAAGCTGTATAATGTCACAACCAGTTCTGGAAATGTAATAGTTAATGGAATATTATGCAAAAACTCAGGAGGCTTAGGAACTCCAGCGCATGAGCGCGTTGTAAGTGGAATGATACACAAATCTCATTTAGGAGTTATATTTATTGATGAAATTGCTACTTTAAACCCGGCAACACAACAAGAGCTTTTGTCAGCAATGCAGGAAAAGAAATTCTCAATTACCGGCCAATCGGAAAGATCAGCAGGAGCAATGGTAAGAACAGAGCCAGTTCCATGCGACTTTATCCTTGTAGCAGCTGGCAACTATGAAACAGTAAAACACATGCACCCAGCTTTAAGAAGCAGGATAAGAGGTTATGGCTATGAAGTATATATGAAAGAAACATTCCCTGATACAGAAGAAAACAGGAATAAGATTATAGTTTTTACAACCCAGGAAATCATTAAAGATGGAAAAATACCCCACTTTAGCAAAGAAGCAGTTGACGAGATAATAGAAGAAGCTAGGAGGCGCGCTAATAGAAAAGACCATTTAACATTAAGATTAAGAGACCTAGGCGGATTAATTCGTGCTGCAGGAGATTTAGCTAAAGAGCAAAAATCAAGTTTAGTAATGAAAACACACATAACACAAGCAAAAAATCTAGCAAGAACTTTAGAACAGCAGCTTGCTGACAAATACATTGAGCAGAAAAAGGAATATGAGATTATAGTAACAACTGGAAAAAGAGTAGGAAGGGTAAATGGTTTAGCAGTTATTGGAGTAACTCCTCCTTACTCTGGAATTATCCTGCCAATAGAGGCAGAAGTGACTCCAGGAGGAAAAGAATCTGAGATTATAGCAACTGGTAAATTAGGAGATATAGCCAAAGAAGCAGTAAAAAACGTTTCTGCAATAATAAAAAAATATTTTGGCACTGACATAAAAGAAACTTATGATTTATATGTTCAATTCCTGCAGACACATGAAGGTGTTGAAGGAGATTCTGCATCGATTGCAGTTGCAACAGCCATCATATCCGCCTTTAAAGAAATTCCTGTCAAGCAGGATACTGCAATGACCGGCTCTTTGTCTGTTAGAGGAGAAGTCCTGCCAATAGGAGGTGTAACTTCAAAAGTTGAAGCTGCTATAGAAACAGGAATGAAAAAAGTAATAGTTCCAAAAGCAAACTTCAAAGACATAATTATCCCAAAACAAAAACTAGAAAAAATAAAAATTATACCGGTAGAAACAATAGGAGAAGTCCTGAAAGAGGCATTGGATTGGAAAGGCAAGCAGAATATTCTGAAGAAGATTTTGAAGAAGAGATAATTAGGTGTTTTAATGCAAAAACCCTTATACATGGACAATTGCTACCTAAAAGAATTTGAAGCTACTGTCGAATCTGTTAAAGACGATAAATATGTTGCTCTAAGCCAGACTGCTTTCTATCCTCTTGGTGGCGGTGTTTCTTATGATACTGGCATGCTATTAAGGAATGATGAAGAGTTTCCTGTGGTCTATGTCGGTAAATTTGATGATGTGATAAGCCATGAAGTCTCTAAACAAGGATTAAAGCAAAATGACAAAGTAATTGGAATAATAAACTGGGAAAGACGCTATAAACTAATGAAACTGCATACAGCCGCTCACTTATTAGCTTCAATATTCCACAATAAAGGAAATGCATTAATAACTGGTGGGAAAATTGAAATTGAAAAGTCAAGGATGGATTTTAGCTTAGAAAATTTTGACAGGGCAATGATAGATGATTATGCAAAACTTGCAAACGAATTGATACAAAAAACTGCTCCAATAAAAATAAGTTATATGAAAAGAGAAGAAGCTCTAAAAATTCCGGATATGGTAAAGTTAGCCAATAAAATGCCACCAGAAGTAGATACATTAAGAATTATTGAAATAGAAGGCATTGACAAGCAGGCCGATGGAGGCTGTCATGTCAAGAACATAAGCGAGATAGGAACAATAGAAATCCTTAAAGTTGATAACAAAGGAAAGAGTAATAGAAGGGTTTATTATGATGTTAAGGATTAGAGTTCTATTATCAAAAACATTTTTATATAACCATTAACCTTTAACTTAAAATGCTCACAATAAAATTCATTAGGGAAAATTCCAACATAGTAAAAAAAGACCTGAAGAAAAGGAATGATCTAGAGAAAGTAAAATGGGTAGATCTAGTTATTAAGAAACATGAGCAATATCTGGGCTTATTGAAAAAAGAAGAAGAGCTAAGGCATAAAAGAAACTTAATTTCAGATGAGATAAGGCAGTTAAAAAAGCAAGGAGAAGACCTTAAGGAAAAGATAAAGGAAGCTAGAGAATTACCAGAAAAAGTAAACAAGCTTACAGCAGAAGTTGATAAATTAAGGAAGGAAATTGGATATTATCTGATGAGGATACCTAATGTTCTGGATAAATCTGTCCCTACAGGAAAAGATGAAACTGAAAACAAGGTTCTGAGGAAATCTGGAGAAATAAAGAAACCTAAATTCGAATTAAAAACACATGAAGATGTAATTGAAGCCTTAAAATTAGGAGATTTTGAAAATGCTGCAAAAGTCTCTGGCCGTGGTTTTTACTATCTTCTTGGAGATTTGGCTTTAATGGAATTAGCTTTACAAAAATTTGCTATTGACAATTTGACAAAAAAAGGCTTTATTCTTACACAAGTTCCATTGATGCTTAGGCGCAAGCCGTATGAAGGCGTTACTGATTTAAATGATTTTAAAACAATGATGTATAAGATAGAAAATGAGGATTTATACTTGATTGCAACATCTGAGCATGCAATTGCAGCAAGGTTTTCTAACCATTTGTTTAAAGATGATGATCTTCCAAAAAATTTTGTTGGCGTAAGCCCATGCTTCAGGAAAGAGATTGGAAGCCATGGTGTTGATGAAAGAGGATTATTTCGCGTGCACCAATTCAACAAAGTAGAGCAATTTATTTTTTGCAAACCACAAGATTCCTGGAAGATATTTGAAGAACTAATAAAAAATGCAGAGGAAATTTTCAAAAAACTAAAATTGCCTTATAGGGTTGTTAGTATATGCACTGGTGATATTGGAACTGTAGCTGCAAAAAAATATGACCTGGAAGTTTACATGCCTCGAGAAAAAACCTACAAGGAAGTTGTTTCCTGCTCAAACTGCACATCTTATCAAGCAACAAGGCTTAATATAAAATATGTTAAAGATGGAAAAAAAGAATATCTACATACATTAAATTCAACAGCAATAGCAACCTCAAGAACTTTGCGTGCAATCCTGGAAAATTACCAGCAGAAAGACGGGACTGTTAAAGTACCTGCTGTTTTAGTTCCTTATATGAACGGAATAAAGGTTTTAGGCAAATAATTAATTTAATCGAAACTTATTTAAATTCTCTTTAAAAAGTTAGCTATATGGTTAATTTAAGTTCAAATTATCATGGTATATTGCTTGTTTGGTTTATGTTTATTATGATGATAGGACTATTTACAGTAGATCCTTCCATAACGGGTTTTTCAGTCAAAGAAGTTAAAGAATATTCTCAATTTGATGTTGAAGTATACGGAAATGAGTACAGAACCTGTGCTGATGGAAGTTTATATGGAGAGTGCTCATCTTTAATAAAACCAAAATTTTGTTTATATGGGAAGCTAGTGGATTATTGCGAGCTTTGCGGATGTGATGCAGGAAAAGTTTGTCAAAATAGAGAATGTGTTGGGGTTGAATAATTTTTATTTCTTCTATAAAAACAGAAACAAATAAATATTACGCTTTATTAATGCTGCTTTAGGGGGTGTTTAATGGCTTTATTCAAGGATATGTTGAGTTCAGAGGAATCTTTGTTCAAGAATGAATTAGCTCTAGATTATTCTTTTTTGCCTAAACTTCTTCTGCATCGTGAGCAGCAGCAAAGATATGTTGCAACAATCATAAAACCTTTATTGAATGAAAAAAACGGAAAAAACCTTTTCATTTACGGTGCTCCGGGTATTGGAAAAACAGCAGCAATGAGGTTTGTCCTTAATGAACTTGAAGAGGAAACAGAAGAAGTTACCCCAATATACATTAACTGCTGGCAGAAAAACACCACATTCAAGATAGTTGCAGACATCTGCGAGCAGTTAGGCTACAGATTGACTCATAATAAAAGAACAGAAGAATTGTTTGCAGTTGTAAAGAATATCTTGAACAAAAAAGCAGCCGTTTTTGCATTTGATGAAGTGGATAAATTAGAAGAGATCGATTTTCTTTATGATATTCTTGAAGAAATATATAAGAAATCCATTTTACTGGTAACAAACAATAAGGAATGGCTGGATGATTTAGATGAGCGTGTAAAATCAAGATTACTTCCCGAAACATTGGAATTTAAGCCTTACAATCTTGCAGAAACAAAGGATGTCTTAAAGCAGCGTTTGGGATATGCTTTTGTTCATGGTGTCTGGAATGATGATGCTTTTGAGCTGATTGTAAACAAGACAGCTTCTGCACAGGACATAAGGTTAGGATTGCATTTAATGCGCGAGTCAGGGAATATAGCAGAAGATAAATCCTTAAGAAAAATAACTTTGGAACATGCACAAAATGCAATAACAAAAATAGACCAGTTTACAATCAAGAGAAGTTCAGATCTGACAGAAGATGAGCATGATATACTTAATATGATCAAGAAAAACTCTGAAAAAAAGATTGGAGATTTATACCTTACCTACAAAGATCAAGGTGGTTCTTTGGTTTACAAATCCTTTCAACGGAAGATTGAGAAATTAGAGAAAAACAAGTTTATTTCTGTAAAAAAGATTTCTGGCGGAGCAGACGGAAACACTTCAATAGTAAAATATGCTACTGAGACAAAGAAACTGACTGAGTTCGGAAATTAAAAAAGGAAGGAATATCTTAAAATTCTAGTTACAAAATACACAATACTCTTTATTTGGATGAACTTTATTTTCAAGTAAATTTGGTTTTATTAAATGGTACATTAGCCCTTCCATCAAATCTAATTCTTTTTTATCCTTACAATTCATTATAGAATAAAGATTATACTTTTTGGAGTGTCCTTTTAACCTTTGTTTTGCATTTTCACTTTGACCAACATATATTTTTATGTTATCTTTTTTAAAATTAACAAGTATATAGCAACCTAGAGCATATTTCGTAGCGTCATCATTAAAAAACTCAACATGTTTTAAACGAATAGAAGAAATCGCATCCTTAGCTTTGTTTATTTTGCTTTTAAATTTATCTATTTTTAATAATTTATTATATTCCTTTTTATTTATATAATCAAGCTTAGGGCAAATTCTTAATAAAAATCCTAAAGCGGCCTGTCTATATGTTTGCTGACCAGAACCTAATTTAGAAAAATAACCTACCCTATTTCTTGACCAATCTTTTTTTAAAGGAAAACTTTTTTTATAGGGATTAATACTTCATCAAAATCTTTTACAACTCCCGAGAGTAATAGCGTATACGCATTTGGAAAGAAAGTGTTAAATACGCCTGCTCCAATTCCTTTGGTTAACAAGTAATCAATCCCAGTCTTATTATTAAAGGCTTCGGGATATATTTTTTTAATTGACTTCCAATATTCAATTAGCGCCATAATTTTCTTATCATCATCCAAGTATTCTATGGGGTTGCCACCGCTACAAACAGCCCTTAAACTATCTAAAAAACTCCCTTCTCTTAGTGGCTTCCATTCTCCAGAACCAATTTCTTCATTGGGTATTTTAATTAAATCGTACCAAGGAGATGAACCTTCTTTCTCAAGTGCTATAGCAATTTTTAGAGCTTTTAATTTCCATGCTTGCCATGGTATGACTTTTTTTACCTCATTCAGAAGTTTATTAATTCCATAAGTATCAGATTTGTAAATTACTCTCAATTGCAATTGGGGATCTACCGCTTTTTGCGAGCTATTTATTACAAGGAATTGTGCCGCCTCTTGGTTTTCATTTAAATTTTCTAATATTGTAACTGGGACCTCATAAGATTTCTTTTTAAACATCTTTAAACCCGCAATTCTATGTTGTCCATCAACAATATGAAAAACTGCGTCGTCTCCAATTATAAGTTCATTTTTTTTGTAACTTAAATTTCTCTTTCTAATATTCATCACTATCGATGATGGAAGAATTGGAAGAACAATATCCAACCTTAAAATATCAGCAGAACAGCCATCTTTAGAGTATGCTTTGCCAGAAGATAAAGCGCTTAAAAGCTATTTGCTTCGCTATACTTTGCCTTATTTAACACTAATCATATCTGCAATTTTGATATATTTTGTGTATAAAAGAGTTAAATCCCAAAAACCATATAAACCCTAACACCTTATCCTAAACAAAATGCCACCCTACAAATTCTCACCTAGCAGCCTTTCATTACTAAAAGACTGCCCTAGATGCTTCTGGCTGAAATTTAACAAACAAATAAAGAGACCGGAAGGAATATTCCCATCTTTACCATCAGGTATGGATAAGATTCTAAAGGTTCATTTTGACTCTTTCATGGAAAAAGGCGCATTACCGGAAGAACTGAAAGGATTAAAGGATGTTAAGCTGTTTGATGATGTAGAATTATTAAAGGTCTGGAGAAGTAATTTTAAAGGCATCCCCTGGGAAGATAAGGAAGGGAACGTATTCAGGGGAGCTATAGATAATCTGTTAAAAAAAGGAAAAAAGTTAATTGTTCTTGACTACAAAACAAGAGGTTTTCCATTAAAAGAAGATACAGCAGGGCATTATCAGGATCAATTAGACATCTACAACTTATTATTAAGGAAAAACGGCTATGAAACAGAGGATTATTCCTATTTACTGTTCTATCATCCTGATAAGGTAAATGAAAAGGGAAATATAGTATTTCATACTGATTTAATAAAGATGAAAGTAGATATAAAGAATGCTGAAAAGATATTTGAAGAAGCAGTAAAAACATTAAAAGGAAAGATTCCTAAAGCTTCAAATGAATGTAAATATTGTGAGTGGGCTAAAGAATCTAGGTAAAGATTTATAAATAAGTAGATGCTTTATTGGTACTCATGGGAAGGAAAAAAAACAAAAACAAAAAAAAGAAAGTAAATCCAAAGAAGGAAAGATATGCAAAGTTCAGAAAAGACAAGCCTGCAATTATGACTTTCACTACTCCGGATAGTACTCCTGAACAACAGAAGCAGAGGCAGGATGATGAGGGAAGGATAGACTCTTTCTTGAGATATAACAAGGGACCACGTCCCACTAAAGGGATAGGTGCGAAGAGCAAAAGATAAAGATTTCTTAAAAACACAGTTTGAATTTAAAGCAAACTTTCCACAGAATTCTAAAATCACAAAACTTCCTCAACTTTAATCTTAAAGTTCAGGTTCTTTCCGGCTAATGGTGGATTTAAGTCCATAGTTATTTCTTTGTCTGTAACTTCTGCTATCTTTACAGGGAACTGCTGGCCGTTAGGAGCTTTGATTAGAAGCATCATTCCTGGTTTTGGCTCCTGGTCCTGAGGCAGTTGGTCTCTTGGTATTTTTTTCATCAGCTGCGGATTATAATCACCGTAAGCGTCTTTCGACTCTATCTTAACATTCTTTTCTTCCCCTTTTTCCATGCCTATAACTGCTTCATCGAATCCTTTTATTACCTGGCCGGAACCAGCTTCAAACTCCAAAGGCTGTTTGCCGTCTGATGTATCAAAAACAGTTCCATCATCTAATGTTCCGGTATAGTTAACCTTTATTTTATCTCCTTTCTTTACAGCCATTAGTATCACCAATCCATTTTTTAACTTGGTTTTACTCAATATTATTTAAGGTTTAGGGTAAAATTTTTAAAGAATCCTACAAACAATATATTAATATGACATTTGGAAAAGACGGATATTCTTTATGGCTGGTTTATAAGTTATTTCTTCTTGTTGCAGCGAGTTTAATATTCTCAATCATATTCTGGGCAACGAAAAAATGGTTTGATATGAAGACTCCGAAAAAAAGAAAATAGGTTGTAACAATTGTGGCTTTAAAGTAAAACTTCTGCAACCCAAAACTATGCGATTAACTTTGTAAATTTCTTTAGTCCTTACAGTCCAAAACTGTCAGAAAACTCTTTTATTCTTTCAAACTCCAACAGGAACTTATGGCCGGGATCTTTCATAGAAAACATCTTCCTGCCTTTAACAATCTGTTCTTCAATCATCCCTTTGCCCGACAATATATCAACATATTCCATTAATTTTGCATGGGATAGATTTGATTTATACAAAAGATGAGTAGGCTTTATTTTTCCGCCTTTATCCTGGATTGACCTAAGTATATCTGCAATTATCTCAATCTTTCCCCGTCTTTTTACAATCATTTTGGCTTTTTCTTGAAAATCAGTATGAATGGTATTAAAAGATACACAAAGCCAAGCAACTGAAGCAGTTCAGCTAAAACATAAATGATCCTTGAATATACTATAAAAATAAAAAAAGCCTGAGCAACAAGAAGTATGCCAAAGGCAATCAAAACAAATCTTGCGTTCTCGCTTTTAACCGCTCTATAGTTTCCATAATATGAATAGGTTATAAGCAAAAGTAAAACAAATGATGTAAGATAAAATAACTGGTAATGTATGACGCTGATCCATATTGCAAGAAATAAAAAATAAATCAATAAAGCAACAACCCTCTGGTTTTTCCAGGTAAGCCTTGAAATTATCAGAAACAAAATCATAAATCCAAGCAGGGTAAAGAAGATATATGGAATAAATGTCAGTGCGTTAATGTAAGATGGAGTCAACCCAGTAAATGTCTGGTGAATTGAGCTTCCAAGTGCAGTCCTTGTGATTTCTGGCTTGTAAATTGCCAAAGTCCCTATAATCTTTGCGATAAATGCAAAGGTTAAAGATAAAAAAGCAGTGCTAAAATATAAATATTTGTTTTCCTTTGTTAATTTAAAGCATTTATAGCTGTAATATACAAGCAATACACTGATTATAACAGCGATTAACTCAATAATAGAATCAAAGCCATAGAACCATTCTGGGCTGAATACATAAGCACTAATCCCATAAGGTATAGCTTCAAGCACCATAGCTTTAAAAAAGCATTTTTCCCTTTATAAACTTTATGCATCATAGTTCTGTATCGGCTGTTCATAATGATTAATAAAGACCTATACTATACAAATAGATAACCAACTAAACCTCCGAAAGTTTTTTGGTAATAAATCAAGAGCAGGCTTTTGAGACCCTCTTTTTGCTTGCTCTTGATAATCTTTATTTAACAGGCCAAAACCACCCACTTTGGCTTGTTTTTTTATTTTCTAACTTTTTAAAGCAAACTTTTTATAAACTTTTCAATACCTTACCTCAAAACCATAAAACTCATTACTCGCATTACTAAAATCAACATCAACTTTGCTTACTTTAGCCATTTCAGGCCCTTTTTTACAAAAAGCAATCATTTCTTTTAGTTTATCTTCTGGACCTTCTGCAACAACCTCAACACAACCATCTAACATATTTTTGGCATATCCTTTAATCCCTAAACTTTCTGCTATTCTTTTGGCATTTGCCCTAAAGAAAACACCCTGAACAGAACCATGAATTGTTATACAAACTCTTTTCATATATCGAAAAGAATCATTTTCCTATATAAAACTTATTTCTTTCCATATTGAAAATAAGCACTGGACATTGCCCATTCTCCACTGGACATTCGCGCGTGAGGTATATAAACCACTTCAACTCTAATAATCATAACACCCCGTATTGTTTATGAGGCAGGCAGGAAAAAAGTCTAAAACATTCAATTTTTCCTGCCTCACCCTTTAAGTTTACAAAGAAATCATCCATTAAAAAATAAAAAAGACCGCAAGTTTTGGCCTATCACAAAGAGTTAAGAGCTCAAAATAATGTATAATCATTCAAGTATTTAAACTTTTTGAGGTGAATAAAAAATGGACTTAAGCAATGAAAAAATAAAAGATTTGTTTTACAAACAAATCAGAGAACTGACATTAAGAAATTTAGATAGTTTTGATCTGCAATTTAGCGGAAAATTATTAGAAAAATAAAGAGGTGATTTAGATGGAAGAAGAATTAGAGCTTCAAGAGCAATTAATAATAGAAGAAAAAGAAGAATCAAATGAATTAGAAGAATTAGATATCTACACAGAAGAAGGCATAGAAGAGTTTGTTGATGATGACAGTATTACACCATCCGAACAAGGATTCATGCAGGGCTATTTGGGTGCGTAAAAATGTTTAACTTCTTTAAAAGAAAATTCATGGAATGGGATGACTACAAAGCAAAGATAGATTTCCTTGAAGACTTTTACTGGCAGCAGTCTGTCAGAAAACAAAGCATTAGAAACCTTTAAATCTAATTGAATATTTAATATTATAATGGAAATAAGCTATGATAAAGAAGCAGATGCAATGTATATAGAATTTAGAAAAGGAGAGTTTGCTAAAAATAAAAAGATAGATGATTTCACAATAATTGATTTTGATAAAGATGATAATATTCTTGGTATTGAACTATTAGATGCAAGCAAAAGAATACCCAAGGAATCCCTTTCTAAAGTAAATGTAAAGAATTTGCTGGCAGTTGCAGAGTAACTATAATTTAACTTAACACAAAATATAAAAACACTTCTAAAATCCAGCTTTCTATGAGGGTTTTGAGCAAAGAAGAGTTTGAAAATCAAAAAGATGTAATCAGAACCAGTTTAATTGAAAACAATCCTATTTTTATTTATCCTACCGATACAATCTATGGTATCGGCTGTAATGCAACAAACAAAGAAGCAATAGAAAAAATAAGAGATATAAAACAAAGAAAAGAAAATCCTTTTTCTGTTATAGCACCATCAAAAGAATGGATTGATGAGAACTGCATAATAAATGAGAATGCAAAAGACTGGATAAAAAGGCTTCCAGGACCTTACACTTTAGTCTTAAAAATAAAAAATAAATGCGTTGCAGAAAACATTACTCCCAATTTAGATACTTTGGGCATAAGGATTCCAGATCATTGGTTCAGTAATTTTGTTAGTGAGATAGGCATACCGATTGTATCAACATCTGTAAATAAAAGCGGTAACGATCCTATGACTTCTTTAGATGATTTAGATTCAGAAATAAAAAGCAGGGTTGATTTTATAGTATATGAAGATGAAAAAAAAGGCAGCCCAAGCAAAATCATTGATTTAACAGATGAAGTAAAGGTTGTTGAACGCTAAGGAGCATCAGTAGGGTCCCAACATACGCGTAAATTTTCATTGAAGCCATCAAGCTTTTCCATGTCTTCTTTTGAAATTTCAAAATCAAAAACCAAGGAGTTTTCTATTATTCTTTCCTTCTTTGAAGACTTAGGAATCACTATGAGTCCATGTTGCAAGCTCCATTTTATAAGTACTTGTGCAGTTGATTTATTGTATTTTTTGGCAATTTCAACAAGTTTTGAATCATTAAGTTTTTCACCATGTGTTAATGGACTATAAGCCTCTAGCCTAATGTTTTTTTCATTACAAAAATCAAGCAATTCTTTCTGGTAAAGATAAGGATGAAACTCAACTTGGTTAACAGCAGGGACAATATCTGTCTTTTCAAGAAATTCTTTAAGATGCCTTATTGTAAAATTGCTGATCCCAATAGACTTTGCCTTCCCGCTTTTATGCAGTTCTTCCATAACTTTCCAAGATTCGTTTCTTTCTTTTACAGGAAAATGCATCAAATACAAATCAACATAATCAAGCTGTAACCTTTTTAAGCTTTGATTGAAAGCTTTTTGAGGATTATCATGTTCACGATTCCATAATTTTGTGGTTATAAAAATTTCTTCTCTTGGAATTGAAGTCTTTTTTAGAGCAGCACCTACACTTTCCTCATTTTCGTATGCAGCAGCTGTATCAATATGCCTATAACCTGCATCTAAAGCAGCAAGAACAGCTTCCTCGCAAACCTTGTTAGGAACTTGCCAAACACCAAGACCAAGAACTGGAATTTTAGTTCCGGAATTGAGTTTCGCAGTTGATTTTATATCCATATTAATCAGAAATTTCTATAATTTATTAATACTTCGTTAAATTAAGTAAATTGTACCTCATTCATGCCAATAACATTCTTTTTGTCTTTGTCATCAGTTATCCTGGGGCATGCAGTATTGACCCAGAAATCAATGAATGGAAAGTTTTCCATCTCATTTGAATCCAAAGTATCAAAAACAAAAACAAAGCACTTCTTACCCTTTGCTTCAAGTTTTTCTTTAATTTCAATAGCTTTTTTATAACTATTCTGCCCGGGCTTTGTTGAAACCAATATTCCAATATTATCTGCGCTAAGAAACCTCACATATTTTGCCTTTTTGATTTTTTTATAGTTTTCAATTTCTTTTTCATCTAATCTTGAAAAAATATTTGTTATTGGATTAAATTGAAATACTGTTTTATTAGTTTTTAATGCAACACCTAATGGATGAAAGCTGCCAGAACCAATATAAAGAAAAGCATCAACATTATCCAATACTTTAATAGCTGAACTAACATCACAACCTAATAGTTGACCTTCATTCTTTTGCTTGTCTTTATCAATAAAAACTTCTTTTCCATTATTTTCTAAATGATTTTTTATCTCTGTTGTTTTATCTAGAAATTGTGCTGTTGTAACTAAACCTATCTTTGCAGGCAGCTTATCTAACAAAATCTTGCTTAAATCCACTTTTCCTGCGTATTTTGCAGGGATGAATATTGTTTTCATTGATTATAAGAAGTATCAATCAGTATTTAAATACTCTCCAAAATTCTTAGGTTTATCAAACTTTAAAGTGTTAATTTTTAATTAATATCTGCAAAAAATTTATAATCAGCAGTTCATTTCTGGTATCTATGAGTTTAGAGGAATGTATAAATAGGACGTTTGAACTTGCAGATAATCACATATATAGTTCTAGAGATGAAGATACCAGCAAAAGAGAAAGCGATAGGCATCTGAGGATAGCTGCGGAGTTATATAAGGACCTAATGAATATCCTTCCTGGTAGCTCTAGAGCTTTTGTTGGAAGAGCAGTTGCTCTGAATGATTTAGGTAGATTTAATGAAGCTCTTGAGCATGCACAAGAAGCGGTTGAAAGCGAAATAGATAGTCCAATAGCCCATATTGTAAGAGGACAGATATATGTTAATTTAGAGGAATATGCTAAGGCTATTGACGATTTCACAAGAGGTATAGCTCTCAAACCCGGGCTCAGGGATGTTGAGTATACGGCTATTAATGATAGAGGTTATGCTTATGAGCAAATGGACGATTTAGATGAGAGTATCAAAGACTTTACAGCAGCAATAGAATTTGATCCAAAAAAAGCAACAGCCTACCTTAGCAGGGCTTATGTATATACTAGGAGAGGGGAACATTCTAAAGCGTATGATGATCTGACACAAGCGATGTACTTTGATCCCAATAATATGCTGGTTCATGCTCATCTTGGTGACACTATGATTTGTTTAGGCATTGAAATGGAAAATCAAGGTAGATCCGATTTAGCGACAGATAATTTTAAAGAAGCCAAAATAAAATATGGGAGAACTCTTGAATTCGTGGATGGTACGCCACCCGAAAAAAGAACGGACAAACATTATTTTGCGGCTATTATGGCTGTGAAAGGACTAGACTTTATGGGTATCGAAATTCAAACAGATTACGCAGGAATGGCTTTAGACGATGGAATTTTAACTGCAGACAAAATAAAAAAATCTACTAAACAAGTATTCTTGGAATAAAGTTTTTCTCTAAAAACCATAACATTTTTAAACAAAATACCTATCCCCATTGATACCTATGAATGATGAGGATTGTGAATTGCAAGCAAACTTGTTTGCTTGTCGTATGCCACAATCTGAGTGAGGTTTAAATTCTAACAGAATACCTCGATTAATAAACATAGATGGGGGAAATTAAAATGGCATCAATAGAAGTTCCAAAAGAATTAGTAGATAAGGTTTATGAAATAGTAGAGACAGCAAAAACAACCGGTAAGATAATGAAAGGCACCAATGAAACAACCAAAGCAATAGAGAGAGGCAAAGCAAAGTTTGTTGCAATAGCCAAGGATGTGACTCCACCGGAAATAACAATGCACATTCCAATCATAGCAGAAGAGAAAAATGCCCCTTGTTTTACAGTACCAAGCAAGGAAGAGTTAGGGGCAGCTGCTGGAATCCAGGTAGGTACAGGAAGCGTTGCTGTAACAGAAGAAGGGGAAGCCAAAAATTTAATAAGGGAACTATTAACTAAAGCAAAACAGTAAGATGGAAAAGGAGAAAGCAAAGCAAGAGGAAGAAAGAAAGCCAGACAGGGAAAGAAGGCAAAAACCAGTGCAGGAGAAAAAAGGAACTGTTAGCTTTTCAGTTGCAACTCCGGCTAAAGTAGAAGAAATCATAGAGAGAACCGGAACAAGAGGAGAAGCTATCCAGGTAAGATGCAGGGTTTTAGAAGGCCGCGATAAAAATAAGATCTTAAGAAGAAATGTTAGGGGCCCAATACAAACCAACGATATCCTGATGCTGAGAGAAACCGAGTTTGAAGCCAGAAGATTACAAAAGAGCGGCAGAGGTTTAGGTTAAAATGCCAAAATGCACTTTCTGCGGTATTAACATACCAAGAGGAACTGGAAAGATATTTGTGCAGAAAGATGCGAAAATATTATATTTCTGTTCTTCTAAGTGTGAGAAAAACATGCTAAAATTAAGAAGAAAAGCCATAACAACCAGATGGAGTGGAAGATACGAGAAAACCAAAAAATGAAGATACAACAAACATTGGTTTTGATAAAACCAGACGGATTGGTAAAATCATTGACAGGCAACGTAATTACAGAACTGGCTAACACTGACTTAAAGATGGTTGGTTCTAAAGTTGTCCAGGTCACAAGAGAATTAGCAGAAGAGCACTACCAGCAGCTAAGAGAAGAAAAATTCTTTGATGAATTGATCAAGTATATAATGGGAGAGTTTCATGTTAAAAAGGTTTTGGCTTTGGTTTATCATGGAGATAATGCAATTAAAAAGGTACGGGAGGTTATAGGTGAAACTGACCCGGAAAAAGCAGAGCCTACAACCATAAGGGGCAAGTATGGCAGAATTACAAGTAAAGGTGTCTTTGAAAACGTTGTTCATGCTTCAGAAAATGAAAAAGAAGCTGAGAGAGAGATAAAGTTGTGGTTCAGGCCTAAAGAGCTTATACGTACAATTTTTCCTACTGAATCCAAAGAAGTTAAAAAGGTAGAATATTCCTGGAAAAAATAAATTAAATTAACAAAAATGGTAATTACCTACCTTAAAAAAGTCAATACAACAATACAAGAAGATGGCATTAATTCTACCTTGGAACAAATAGCTAATGGTATGCGTGCAAGATTTGATAATTTAATCACTCGTGGTACGTTTAATTTTCCTTTCTGGTTGACTGAAGAGTTTAATTCTGATAAAAATATTATCGATATGACCAAAAATACAGATAGAAAATTCGAATATCGACCTAAAATCAAATATCTCTAATTATAATTAAATATGAATATTGCTATTCGTGCATAATAAAAACAACAACTTTAAATACTCCTAGTTCTTTCAAAATAATTGTTTGCTTATTTGATTTTTAATCAAGTTTCATAAATTTCAATTTCACAAAATAGAATACCATAAAATGAACTTAAATTTATATCAACTTTGTGATAAAAAACATAATAAAGGTAGTATAAAGGCTATTTTGAACAATGATTTAAAAGATAACATTAAAAAGTCGTTGTTAGAGCTAAAAAAGCAAAAAGTAAAATTTAAGGACGTTTCTAAACAGGTTGGTATTGATTATATAACTTTATGGAAACATATTAATAAAAGAAATTCAATCTCTTTGACAATTCTTATGAATTTAGAAAATATTTCTGGGATAGATTTACGTGATTCAATAAATGAATTAACTCTAGGAAGGAAAAATTATAAGATTAAATGCCCAAATAAAATTAATGAAGAACTCGCTAAAATTATAGGGGCAATTATAGCTGATGGTCATTTAAGATACAGAAAGTCTAAAAGGGGTTACCATTATGAATTGGTAATTGTAGAAGGATTCAAGTCTAATGTAGACGCTTTTTCCAAATGGTTTAATAAAGTCTTTGGAGTAAAAATAATTCCTAAAAAGGAAAACAAATATTATCTTATTTATATCAGCAATAAAATAATCTTTAAATTTTTTAATTCGGTTATAGGTATACCTGCAGGAAATAAATCTAGCATAGTATATGTACCGGAAATTGTTAGAAATTCGAATTCTAACATTAAAAAAGCATTTTTGCAAGGAATTTTTATGTTTGATGGAGGAGTTGATTATAGAACTTGTTACATTGATTTAGTTTCAAAAAGCAGGACTTTAATTAAAGAAACAAATGAAATCTTAAAACAACTAAAGTTGGAACCAGACTTTGTAAGCCTAAATCCAGATAACTTTGGAAGATATAGGTTAAGATTCAGAAAAGCATCAAAATTGAAAAAATGTTTACAATTATTCGGAAAAAATACTGAAAAATGGTTTAGGTTAAAAGAGCATTTAGATGGTTTGGAAACCATAACGAAAGATTTAAAAATCGCTATTAAATCCTTTGATAAGTATTATCCTAGGGTAAGAAAAAATTCAATAACTTTTAGTGATATCATAAAAACTATTTATGAATTAAAATCCGCAGAAGTTGAGAGTGTAGCAAAATCAATTAAAAGAAATAAAACAGTTACCTATGAGTTTCTGAATAAACTCGAAAAATGGAATGTTTTCAAATCCCAAAGAAAAGGATTAAATAAATGTTACCAATTAAATTCAATCTTAAAAATTCCAAGGAGGTAAATCAATAATGACTGAGAAAATGGTTGATAGGGTTATGGGGATTATGAAGAAGCCCCAGAATATCAGGAATATTGCTATTTGCGCCCATATCGATAGAGTTCAAGTTTAAACTTAACTCCGATTTCATGGCAAAACAACTTTTTCTGATAACTTGTTAGCTGGAGCTGGCATGATGTCTAAAGATGATGCTGGCAAAGCCTTAAAATTAGATTTCCATGAAGACGAACAGGAGCGTGGAATAACAATTGATACAGCAGCTGTCTCTATGGTCCACACCTTTGAAAATAATGAATATTTAATCAACTTATTGGATACTCCGGGCCACGTTGATTTTGGAGGAGATGTCACAAGGGCCATGAGGGCTTCAGATGGAGCTATTGTTTTAGTGGATGCAGTTGAAAGCATCATGCCTCAAACAGAAACAGTTTTACGACAGGCTTTAAGAGAGCTTGTAAAGCCAACATTGTTCATAAACAAGGTTGACAGGTTAATAAAAGAGCTGCAATTAACACCAGAACAGATGCAGGAACGTTTCCTAAAAATAATTACTTCTGTAAACAAGCTTATAATGGATATAGCACCAAAAGGCTATGGGGAAAAATGGCAGATTAATGTGCAGGATGGTTCTGTTTGTTTTGGAAGCGCTTTCCATAATTGGGCTTTATCTATTCCATATATGCAGAAAAAAGAGATAACATTCAAAGAAGTCATAGAGGCTTATACCTCTCAAGATGATAAATATAAAGAGCTTGCGGATAAAGCGCCACTGCATGAGGTTGTGCTTAATATGGTCATAGGGCATCTGCCAAACCCGGTAGATGCCCAGAGTTACAGGATTCCAAGAATATGGCATGGAGATATAGAAAGCGAAGATGGAAAATCATTGAAAACATGCAATTTCAATGGCCCGCTGTATTTTGTCATAACAAAAATTGTTATTGACCCGCAAGCTGGTGAAATATCTGCTGGAAGGTTATTTTCAGGAACCGTCACTAAAGGGACAAATGTTTACTTAAACAGATTAAAGCAACACACCAAGATACAACAGGTTTTTATCTATAATGGAGCAAAAAGAGAAATTGTGGATAATGTAGTAGCAGGAAATTTTGTAGGAGTAGCCGGGGTAAAGGCCCATGCAGGAGAGACAATAACCTTGGATGAGAATGGGACTGCTTTTGAAAAAATAACCCATATATTTGATCCTGTTGTTACAAAAGCTATAGAAGCCAAAAGGCCAAGCGACCTTCCAAAGTTAATCGATGTCTTGAGGATGGTAGGTAAGGAAGACCCTACAATAAAGATTGAGATCAATGAAGAAACAGGAGAGCACCTGATGCATGGCATGGGAGAGCTTCATCTGGAGGTTATAGAGAACAGAATTAAATCAGAAAAAGGTGTGGAAGTTACAACTAGTCCTCCAATAGTTGTTTACAGAGAAACAATCACAAAACCTTCTCAAGAGGCTGCTGGAAAAACTCCAAACAAGCATAACTTATTTTTCTTCAAGGCTGAGCCTTTAGAGGATTCAATTGCTGAAGCTATTAAAAAAGGAGAGATCCAGGAAGGAAGGATAAAGAAAAAAGATTTAGAGTTAAGGGATAAGCTTGTAGAATGCGGGATGGACAGCAAGACTGCATTAAAAGTAAAAGATTTTTTTAATGGAAATATGTTCCTGGACATGACTCGAGGCCAGGTGCATGTTGGGGAAGTTATTGAAATGCTTCTGGACATGTTTGAAGATGTCATGTCAAAAGGGCCGTTAGCCCGCGAACCATGCTTAAAAGTTAAGGTTATGCTTACAGATATGAAACTGCATGAGGATGCAATTCATAGAGGCCCTGCCCAGGTCTATCCGGCTGTAAGGGAAGGTATTCGTGGAGCTATGATGACTTCCAGGCCTTTAATTTTTGAGCCATACCAGATCCAGAGGATAGAAGCACCATCTGAATATTTAGGAGAGATTTCAAAATTAATTTCCAATAAACGCGGCCAATTATTGGATGCACAGCAGGAAGGTAATTTATCTATAATTAAAGCTAAACTGCCTGTTGGAGAGATGTTTGGCTGGTCTTCTGATTTAAGGTCTGCAACTGGTGGTAGAGGCAATTCTTCATTAATAGACCAGATGTATGAAAAACTTCCAGAAGAGCTGCAGGAAAGGTTAGTAAAACAAATAAGAGACAGGAAAGGCTTGAGTGATGCTCAGGTTGGTGTTTAAAATGTCTAAAATACATACTAGGATAAAAAGAAAACTCAGGATGTTTGGAATCAGAAATAACAGCCGCAAGAAGAGGCCAAAAACATTCAAATCAGAAGAAGCTGCAAAGAAGTACGCAGAAACAAAAGGAATAAAGAACTATAAACTGGTTGATTTGCAAGAATTAAACCCAAACAAGTGCAAGATTAAGATTGTTGTTTCTTGAAATATTAAATGCCCCTACCGAGAATCGAACTCGGGTCACAAGCTCCGCAAGCTCATATTATATCCACTAAACCATAGGGGCGTAGAATTCATTAATCTTCTTCAATATATAAATATTATTTAATATTATTGAGAAAAAACTCTTTTACCAACTTACTCTTGAAATCAGGAAAAGTGTGGAAAAATTCTTTTACTTTTCCATCTTCAAACTCTAGAACCTTGTGTGCAAAAACACCATCCCCTAAATTTTCTTTAAAGCGCTTTTTCTTGAAAGAAGCAAGAACAACCTCTTTATCATTTACATAACCAGGATCAATATTTATTGTTCTTTTTCCGTCGGCAGAATAATCTTTTTCAATTTCATTGATTTTATTTTTTATTTTTATTAAATTGTTTTTTTGAATATTGTTATTGAATATAATTATTGTTTTCTTCAAATCACTGCCAAATTCATTTTCATAATGATCTGTAAAATCAAAATCATACTCAGGACTTTTAGAAAGTATAGCTCCAAAATTTAATTTGTTTATTGTTTTTTTAAGTATTTCGTTATTATTATACATTAATGCAAAAAATAAGTAATTTTCCATTTAAATAAGCAATAGAAATAAGATTATAAATATTATTGTTTTAATGCATTAATAACCCTACTCTTTCTTCAAGTGTAGAACTTCCAAAAAGATTCCTGTTTGCTTGGGGGTTATGCGTTCCACCACTGCCGCTAGTGTAATCTACAGCCAATATGTAAGGCCGGAAATTAGTCATTGCCTCAACACCATACTTAACCATATTTTTATCTTCATATAACTCTCTACTATTATCTGTATCTTTGTTATGCGGTTTATAGAATTTGCTAAGATATTGTTCTGCTTTTTTTTCTAATTTTTCCACTAAAGAGGTTATTTTGCTTTTTTTCTTCTTACTTTCTCCTTCTGGCCTGTATTGTACTGCATTATAAATGTCATATGGAGCATCATAAGGTTTTTTTTGTTTTTTCTCATTAGATGCAGGATTATACTTATTACCAGAACTATTTGTTCTAAAGCTTTTTATTGCATCATATGTTTGATGGAATAGTGATTCTATATTTCTCTTATTCTCTGCTGAAAATGGATTCAGAGTTTCTGGATCTTTTTGCAATGGCTCATCCTTGTTTTCTTCAGGATGCAATGATCTCCTCATGTAATCAGATGCTCTCTGCAGCATACCTGCTTTTGATAAATTTGCAGCTAAAGGAGATCTGGAATATTCTTGTTTTGTTTGTATAATATTTGGATTGCCAGCTAATTCTGCTTTAGGTCCTGAAGCTCCCAGTTTGAATCCTATAGTACTTGCAGCTGCTTGGTAAGTTGTGTTCATTTTTCATTAAATATACTATATGTTTTATGTGATATTTTTTTCTTAGCTGGTACTAATAAGATAAATGAGAATTTAAATATATCTTTTTTTAGAAGGTAGAATGTGATATTTTTGTCCTACGCTATTCCTGGGCCTACAGCCCTGCTAACAGTTCTTTGTGATACTCTGGCAGTCTGGGCCAAGTCCTGTAAACTAACTGCTTCTTCTAAGAGCTTTCGTAAATAGCGTTGTTTAAATTCATCTTGCAAATTTCTATACGCTTCTTTTGTTCCCTTGACTTCATCATATCTTTCTTTTAGTACATCTTCTGCTATTTTATAGACAAAAGATGTCCTATTTACATAAAACTCATACATCCTAAGTTGATTGAGCTTGTCAGAAAGTTCTTCGCCTATATCCGGGATTAAACTCTGTAACTTATCAAATTCTCCAGCCGGTAGTGATGTCTTATAATTATTTGCTTGTTCTCCAAGAATTCTGCCTATGAGTTTTTCCCGGTATTTGAATACTTCTGTATCAACTCCCAGCTGCTTCGCTTTTCTTGAGAAATGTGACCTATCATACCCTAAGGATTCAGCTGCCCTATTTATAACACCATTCAGGCCCTGCTCACGAGCATATTCAAGAGCTGCTGAGTACATCATCCTGTCAAAAATATCCATAGCTGGATTTAATGGTACACTTGTATCATTATCATTCTTGCCCAGTATCCTTCGTTCAATACTATCAACAACTCCATTCTTCAAAGCATCATAATTCATTATAGACATTGCTTTGATTGGATCATATTTAAGTAAAACCTCGTCTGCTATAGAAAGCGCTTGCTGAGAAAAATCATCCATTCTTTCTTGCGGTCTGTAAATTATTGATTTTTCCATTTTTAAAGTATATAAACAACAATAAAACTACTATATAAATCTTTCTATTTTTTCATTATATTCAAGTAGTAACAATTAATAATCCCTCAACAAGCTAATTTGCCCTTTTCTTTTACCAGCAGGAACCTCTTTTATTTCCTGACCAACCTGCTTTTTTACATTTAAAGCGACATTTTGCCCTAAAATCTGAGCTAATTTAGTCATATCAGCTCTTTTAACATCTCCAATATCTTTAATCCTGTTATAAAATAACTTCCTGGCTCTTATTCTTCCAACACCCTTTATTTTTATCAATGGCAGTAACTCTTCTCTTATGCCATGTTTTAATCTTAACCTTAATTTCACGATTTCTTTATTTAATTGCTGGTAGTGCAGTATCCTGCTTATTTCTTCGCTTGCATACAAAAGCCAGTCAGCAATATTCATCTTGCTTCTTAATTCACCAGGCCTTGCATTATAATTTTCCAATAAATATTCCTCTGTTTTCTCATTAATCCATTCATTCAGCATTAAAGCAGTTTTGAAACTGTTAACATAATCCTCATATTCAGGCTCGTATAAAGAAGGCTCTTTCTCTAATAATAAATTATAATATTTAACCAGCTCTTCCTCTATCTTCTCCTGCTCTTTTACTCCAACCCTTAACAAAGGCCTTATTTCCAGTGTATGGCATATCATCTGTAAAAATGATAATTCTTTTACTCTTTTATCAGAAGCATTCCTTAAGCAGGTAATAAAAAAATAGGCAGTTAAAGGGTCTATGTACAGTTCAGCAACCCTTTTTCCCATCAAAGTTGCTTTTATATTTTCATCATTATCAATTTTATCTGCAGAAGTAAAATCCTCTTTTTTCCTTTGAATAAATTCCCATTCAGAAAGTAAATCAAGCATCTTGTCTATAATCAAAACTAATTTATCCATATCAACAAACTGGTGGGCCCAGAAAGTCTTTCCAAAGAAATCAATTATTTTTTTCTTTGAATTTACAAAATTTGCAGCTATCAAACTCAATAGATATGTACGCAAAACAGGCTCAACAGCTAATTTAGAATAAATATCCTCTGGCTGTCCTAAAACATATTTTTCATATAATTTACCTTTATCCTTCTCGCTTATAGCAACAGCAATCGCTTCTCCGGTTTTATCAAATTTAGGTCTTCCAGCCCTGCCAGCCATCTGTAAATATTCCAAAACAGGAATATAAGCCATGCCTCTGGGGCCATATCTTCTTAAATCCTTAAGGATCGCTCTAAAAGCAGGCAGATCAAGGCCATAAGCAAGCGTTGGCGTAGAGCAAATTATTTTTATTGAACCATTCCTAAAATTATCTTCTATCAGCTCTCTTTGCTTAGCAACCAAACCAGCATGATGAAATGCTATGCCTCTTTTTATGCATAAAGCCAGACGCTGGCATTGTTTTGTAGGACTGGATAAAGCCTTCAACACCTTCTCGCTTAACTCAATCAGATTTTTATTCTCACTCTTAACCTTTTTGGCAATGTCTTCTGCTGTTTTTTCCGCACTTCTCTTGGTGTTAGCAAAAACTAATGCCTGCTTGCCTATCTTTATAGTATCCATAGCTAAATCCAAAGCACCATTCCCAGTCTCAGAAGTAATTTTTTTTACAGGCATTAAGAAAGAGAATAATTATGGTTAATTTAAATTTGTTGTTTTAAACAACCTCAACATTCCAAACTTTAGAAACACTTTCCAACTCATCCGAAACAACAACTTCAACTTCCTTGCTTCCGGTTGTTGTAAATATTCTTTGATGTTTATTTTCACCTTCAAACTTGCTGAAAAATCCAAAATTCCATGAGTAACTTAATTTATCGCCGTCTGCATCAACTGCATTTATTTCAAAAAGTACAGGCTCGTCTTTCAAAACAATCAGATTACCACTATAATCAATTATTTTTGGAGCCTGGTTTACATTTAAGACGGTAATTTTGACTTTCTGTTTAACTTCATCAGTTCCATCAGAAGCAGTAAAATCAACTGAAAATTCTTTTTTGGTTCCGTTAACAATTAAGCCCGGTTTCCATACAAAAAAATTGCCTTTAAGTTTAGCTCCATTAGGAAGATTTTCAGCAGAAAAACCAACTGCATCATTGTCAGAGTCTGAAGCGCTTAGCTCAATCCTTACTTCATCGTCTTCTGAAACTTCTAAATTTTCTATCTTATTAAACGAAAGTTTCCTGTTTACATCATTGACCTTGACAGTGATAAGCTTAGTTTGTGTAAAATATCCATCAGTAGCAACAACTTTGACAACATACTCGCCAGCATCATCAAAATCAAGCTTCTTTTTATTGCGGTTCATAAACCCGGAATATGAGAAAGAAACCCTGTCATTATCAGGGTCATTATATCTTGGATCAATTACAATCTGTTCACCTTCATTTATTTCCATATCATCTATTCCCTCAAGAACAAAAGGCCTGTTAGCATCTTTTACAGTTATCTTTATATTTTTCTTGTCAATTAACTCATTGCTTTGGGCTACGAAACCTACATTTACACTTCTACTCAATATTTTAAACTTGTCCAATACATAATCAAAAATATTATTTTTCTGCACAAAATCATAGCCTGGTGTAAATGTGAATATGTTTTCCTCCAATTTTGCATTTTGAGGGATATTTTCAACAGAAAAGATTATATTGTCATTATCAGGATCAACAACCTCTATCGCTATACTAAACTGCTCGTTCTCTTTCATCTTTGCATTATTCAGGCCAACCATTTTTGGAGCCCTGTCTTTATTTTTTACCATAACATTGACTTCTTTTTCTCCTTCAAAACCTTTGCCCTCCACTAACACCATCACTATATAATTTCCAGCATCATCATAGCCTGTTTCCCATACATTGTCATTTCCTATGGGGTCTGATATGCTGTATGACAATCCATATCTTCCAAAGTCAGGTATTTCCAGGCTGGCCTTTTCAGTTTCCAGGATGGTTATATCATTAATCTGCTCTAGTATATCATTAAAATTGATGTCACCAACATTCACGTTCCATTCTCTGCTTACATCAGAAACACCATCATTAATAACAATATTTATTTTATATTCCCCAGCATCCTGGTAACTAGTTTCAAAAACAAATTCTTCATTTTCAGAGACAACTTCATCATTCACTTTCCATTCATATTTCAAGACATCATCATTCAAATCAGAAGCCTCAACCTTAAATTTTATGCTGCTGCCTTCATCAATAGTCAAAAAATCTTCTTTTGGCAAAAAATTGTCTATAACCGGTTCTGCTTCTTTTCTGTTGACTGTTATCAGAATTTCCTCGCTTGCTTCATTTACACCATCACTTACGGTTATTATAGATTCATACTCCCCAGCATCTCCATAAGTAGTCTGCCATTCACCATTTTCATCCAAAGGTTCTGTGAAAGTGTAGGTGAGCGCATCAACATCAGCATCTTCTGTTTCAAGCCCTAAACTAAGCTTTTCTGTTTCCTCAATATCAAAAGTTTTCAAAGAACTAGCCGAATAAACAAAGCTGATAAATAATATTAAGGATAATATTATTATTCTCTTCATTTTTCATTTTAAAATCCTAGAAAAATTCTTTGAATTTTTCGGGACACAAAAATCACGAAACGATTTTTTCGTGAAGGAAAATTACTTCTGGATTATATCAAGTATGATTGGTGCTCTGTTGACATTTTCTATTGTTATTGCAACTTCTTGGCTTACTGTATCTGTTCCATCAGAGACTGATACTGTAACCAAATGCTCTCCAGCATCATCATATGTTGTTTCCCATGTAAACATATTTTCATCCTGTACAAATTTTCCATCATCAATTGCAAAGCTCATCTCATCTCCATCATCATCCCAGGCTTCCAGTTCAATAACAATAGTGTCGGTTTCTCTTGCCTCTATATCTCCCACATCATTAAGTACAGGTTCTCTATTTACATTATTGACAGTAACTGACCAAATATTATCTGCGTCAAATATACCATCAGATACAATAACTTTTACAGTATGAGATCCAGAATCTTCATATGTTGATTGGTATTCTATGGAATTCCCATCTCCTATTGTTACGCCATCTAATTTCCAGGAATATGTTAATACATCATCATTCAAATCAGAAGCGTCAACCTCAAATGCTAGTGAACCTGTTTCATCAATTTGTATAGCTTCATCTTTAGGCATAAAGCTGCTAAGAACAGGCGCTTCTTCTTTTCTGTTGACTATTATTAAAACTTCTTTGTTTGCTGTTAGCTCTCCATCACTTGCAGTTACAGTAATTGTATATTCTCCAGCATCCCCATAAGTTGTCTGCCATTCGCCGTTATCATCTATTGGGCTTGTAAATGTGAAAACTAATGTATCTTTATCCGGATCTTCTGCTGTAGGAACCAGGCTTATAGGGTCTGTCTCTTCAACAATTAAGACAGTTGCATCTTCAGAAATTCTTTTTTCTTCCTCTTCAACCTCAACTATAATCTCTTCTTCTACTATTATATCTTCTTCAGGAACTTCTACTGCTTCTTCCTCTACTTCTCCTTTAACCTCAATTTCCTCTACGATTGCTCCTGTTACATCTTCTATCTCTTCTTCAAATATATCTTCAATATCTATTTCAACTTCTTCAACGTCAATATCCGTATCACTTATTATATCTTCTCCAGGAACTTCTCCTACTTCTTCTCCAGCTTGTTTTACATAGAGTGTATTGTAGATATCACATGCACTAATCATAAATATAGAAATAATCATCAACACAATTAAGATTTCTTTTTTTATCATCAAACTCCCCTTTATCCCTTTACTAAATGTAATTATTATAAAATAACAACTTATATTTAAACTTTTTGGGTAGTGAAAAAGATTTGTCAATAAATTTGCAAATTAAATGAATCTATTTTTCAATTCTGCCTTCGGCATAAAATAGTGCTCGGCGAAATTTGACTGCCACTAAATTTCACCTCGCCTACTCATACAATAAGATTAGAAAGATGGGCCTGCTCAGATTTGAACTGAGGACCAATCGATTTCCACTAAAGATATCAGTCGATCATTCTAACCAGACTGAACTACAGGCCCGTGAAAAAAACGCCCTCGACCAGACTCGAACTGGTGACCTTATGGTTTCAGCAAAGGATAACAGCCATATGCTCTACCTGCTAAGCTACGAGGGCATTTAAGAATATTAAGAATGAGAATTTTGTTTATATATGTTTCGGCTGGATTCTTTATTTGGGAAGGGGCATTTAATTATACGAAAAGTTTTTAAATTTCAACTGAAATATTAATTTTTGATAAAAATGTCATATCTAATGATTGGAAAAGGTGGATTACTTACACTGGAAGAGCGTGCAAAAGCACTACAATCAACGGAAAAGGCTTTAAGAGATGGTGTATGTTATCAAACAAGTTTTGATTTTGATGAAAGTGGAAATTCTTATTTGATAAATGGACTTCAACCACCGGATTATAAATTTGTTGGCAGTCCTGATAATACGTTGGGGGGAATTGTTCAAACAGAAGAAGAAATGTTACAATATGAAAAAAAAAGCCCTGTTCGTGATAAACTCACAAATCTGTGGAATAAAGTTCCTGAAATTCTCCGAGATTTCATAACTCAACAAACAACCCCACATGTTGCTTTCTATGAAGTTGGAACTTATTTAAAAATTTAAATCAATCTGCCTATTCTCTTAATATTACTATTTTTAATTTAAAAACAAAAAAAATAAAAGAATTATCTTCTTTTCTTTTTTCTTCCGCCTCTGACCATCTTTGCCATTGAGACATCGCCTTTCTTGTCAATAAAGTAGAGGTATCCTGCTTTTTTCTTAACTCCTACCTTAGCGACTAGCTGTATCTTGGCTTTTCCTTTTTTCTTGCCTCGAGCCATCTTAGCCCTAGAAACGTTGCCTTTCTTATCCAAGAAATAAAGGTAACCTTTTTCTCTTTTTACTCCAACTTTTGCTACTCTTTGTGCCATTTATTATCCCTCCGAGTTTTTTGAGGAGGTTGGAAATTTTTAATTTTCGCTACCTCCAATATTTTTTAATTATTAGACGACCACCCGCCTTATATTTTAAATCTCTCAATCCACCTTCTATTTAAAGGTTTCGTTTTTCCGACGAGAATTTACTCCAATACCAGCAAAAATAACATCACCAATACTCCAAGAACTATGGCAACAAACTGCAACAAGGATTTTTTGGCCTCAACTTCTTTATGCAGCTCCGGTATCAAATCAGAGCCTGCTATGTAAATGAATGTTCCGGCTGCAAAAGGTATTAAGAAAATGGTAATATTCTCTACATATGAGCTTATCAATAAAGAAACAATCGCTCCAAAAACTGCAGCCAATGCAGTTATGAAATTGAAAAATAATGCCCTGCCTTTTGAAAAACCGCCGTGCAGCAATACCCCAAAATCCCCTATTTCCTGGGGCAGCTCGTGCAGGATAACAGCTATTGTTGTTGCAATGCCTACGGGTATGCTTACTAAATAACTTGCTCCGATTATTACTCCGTCAATAAAATTATGCACACCATCTCCAAAAAGATTCATCATGGCAAATGGATGTACATGCTCTTTTGAAGTGGGAATATGACAGTGCCGCCAATGGATAAATTTTTCAACAATAAATGAAAACGCAATTCCAAACAGCAGATAAAAAGAAATCTCTAAACCAAAACCGTTTTCTTTAATGACTCCTGGAAGCAGATGAATAAAGGCATCTCCAAACAAAGCTCCGGCAGAGAAGCTTACCATATACAATAAAATCTTTTTCAGCTTATCCATCTTTATCGAAAATGTTAGTATGCCTACAAAAGAGATTAAGCTAATAATTAATACACTAACCAATGAATAAATCCAAATATTAAGCATAGGGTATTTCTTTGTTTTATTTTATTTAAATGTTTAGTTTTAGAAAAAATTAAAAACTTAATAAAAACACAAAAATCCTATGAAAATTACTGCAGATCTACACATACATTCAAGATTCAGCAGAGCTACTTCTAATACTCTTAATATTGCCAACCTGGAAAAATATGCTAAAATCAAAGGGTTAAATCTTTTAGGTACAGGAGACTTTACGCATCCTGAATGGATAAAAGAATTAAAAAATGAGCTGATTGAAGATGCTTCAGGAATTTTAAAAACGAAAACAAATTTTAATTTTTTATTGCAGACTGAAATCTCATTGATATACACTCAGGACAATAAGGGGAGAAGAGTCCATAACATCATTCTGGCAAAAAACTTCGATATTGTCGAGCAAATCAGCGCGCAATTACTGAAAAAAGGCAGGTTAGATTATGATGGCAGGCCAATTTTTGGAATTCCTTGTGTGGAATTTGTGGAACTGATGAAAAATATTGACAAGGATATTGAAATAATCCCCGCGCATATCTGGACACCATGGTTTAGCTTGTTTGGCTCAAATTCAGGATTCAATTCAATAAAAGAATGTTTTAAGGACCAGACAAAGCATATCCATGCAATAGAAACCGGTCTTTCCAGCGACCCTGCAATGAATTGGCGCTTGTCGCAATTGGATGATTTTTCTATTGTCAGTTTTTCAGACCTGCATTCTTACTGGCCATGGCGCATTGGAAGAGAAGCAACAGTCTTTAACTGTAACTTAAATTATGATGAAATAATAAATTCTTTGAAAAATAAAAACATAGATATGACTATTGAAGTAGATCCCAACTATGGAAAATACCATTTGGATGGACATAGGGCTTGTAATGTTTGTTTAGAGCCAAAAGAATCTTTGAAAAACAGGAATATCTGCCCTCAATGCAAAAGGCCGTTGACTGTAGGAGTATTGCAGCGTGTAGAACAGCTAGCAGACCGCGATGAAGGTTACAAGCCCAAAGATGCAATTCCATTTAAATCTTTAATCCCTTTATCAGAAATATTATCATCATTACTAAACTCAGGTGTTGCTTCAAAAAAAATATGGCAGGAGTATAATAATCTGATTAATAATTTCAATTCAGAACTTGAGATTCTTCTGGAAACTAAAAAAGAGGATTTAATCAAAGCAACTGATGAAAAGATTGCAGATGCAATCATTGCAGCAAGAGAAGGAAAAATAAAGATAAAACCTGGTTATGATGGAGTTTACGGAGAGCCCGTATTTGAAAATGCTCAAGCGAAATCTGGTATCAGCTCTATTGACAATGAAAAGAAAGTTAAAAATAGTAAGCAGGAAGGTTTGAATAGATTTTTTTGATCATTCCATTTTTAAGTGTTTAATTTTTATTGGATAATGTTTTATTGTTTGTACTATCATATTGTATTTCAATCGACAAATTTAAATACATTCTATGAAACATTCAAGTTTATGAACAACACACTACTAGGTTCTATTGGCAAAAAAGCAGTCAATACTTTCAGAAAAGACTTATTGCAGATGTTAAGAATAGGAAAGGAAATTGACAGGTATTATGCTGAATCCCATCAGGATGTAGATATTTACAAAAAAAAATTCAATTCTTTGATGAATGAATTTAATAAAAAATACAAAAACCTGAAATTAAAGATAGTAAAAAAACCTAATGAAATCAATCTTAAGATACTATTGAATGAAAAAAGCGCAAGAGATTGCTTTGAGAATGCAGCATCAAAAATTATTGGCGTGCAGTCTATAGGGGCATCTAAATTTGGTACTGCCATAGTTTCAAATCCAGATCAGTTCACTAGTGAGCTGGAAAAAGCCAAGACTAAATTATATATCACATATTACAATCCGCAAACAGGAACAACTAATGTTTTCTTGCAATACGATAAAAAAGAAAAAAAGGTTGAGATTGTTTATGAATTGGAAGAAATAGAAAATGAGCCAAATCCGGAATTTCAGCTGGTAGCTTATTACGCATTAAATCAGCCGTATAATGAAAAAATAAATCTGCATGACGAAGGAGCTACCCTTGGATTTTCACATATACCGGGTCATGTAGAAAAAGCAGAGTATTTCAGAAAATTTGACAGGCATATTAAGTGAGTAATATCTTTTAGATCTCGCTTTCTTTTTATTTTAGATTTGGTGTTTCATCCTTAATGTCTTTTTGTGTTTTTAGATAATCAAATATGCTCACTTGCTTTTCAAAATTATCAGGCAGATTAAACTTTTCTGCATGCTCTTTCTCTTCCAAAGTTCTCCATATCCTTTTTCTTAATCTAAAATAATAATACCACATCAGTATAATTGCTATTATTAAGTTGAATAGATTTAATTTATGCTTCAATAATATAAATAATCCTCCATAAATTGTTCCTGTAGAAAACAAATCCACAATTACAAATCTTTTTTCAAATTTATTTAGTTTTATCATAATATTATTCTTATAGAGGACCATAAAATATTTTTGTTTAATGTTTAAAAATAAAATTAAGTGTTTAAACCGTTTGTATATAAAGAGAAAATCATCAAAACTCTTTCAAAAACTTTATCAGCTGGTTAGCTTTCTCAAACTCAAGAAACTCTTCTTTTGTTACAGCAGGAACGTCCTTTGGCTTTTTCTTTTTGAAAATAACCAGGTTATCTGCGTCTAATAACTTTGATAGGGAAGGAAAATCAGGCTTTTCCTTATCCCCTATTCTTGTAAGTATAAGCTCATTGTCCTTTTTTGCGATTATATCAAAAGGACTCTTCTTTGTGTCAGAGGCTTCAAAACCCAGATCAATGTATTTTTTTGAAAAATCAGACTTATACTTGCTTTCTATCTTATTGTTCCCGGAAAAAATATCCATTTTTTTAAAAACCTGATGGCCAAAAATATCATAGATTTTCATAGCCTTGTTTAATGTTATTTCAGAATCGCCTTTTTCATACCTGTCTATCATCCTGCTTGTTACCCCTACTTTCTTTGACAAATAATTAAGCGAGAAACCCATCTCTTCTCTTCTCTTCCTGAGCTTGTTGCCTTCTATTGATGCCGTAAAACCCGCCTGGGTTCTTTTCACAAACGGAAACTTGTTTCTGATAGAATTAACAAAAGTAGTAAAGTTCAGCGTGTACAAATCAAACCTAGTATAAAGAACATTGCCCTCCAGCTTGTTTCCGGCTTTTTCTGCAATTATAATTGGTACAGCTCCTATATAGGAGGAGATAGTGTCCATTGCACCTGTATACTCCTTTGTCACTGCATTGGCATCTTCGAGAACTTTTATCAGAAGTATCTTATCCTGCTTTCGTGCAAGCAAATCAAAACATGTTCTTGTAAGTGTCTTTACTGTAAAACCATCCTTGAGAAGGAATACTGACAGCTTGTCAATAATATTATTTTTCATTATAATAGCTGTTCTTATTTTTTTTAAAAAGGTTTCTATATTGGCAAAATTTATAAGTAAGCAAATTTCAAATAAATAAACATGATAATAACAATATCCGGAAAAGCAGGCTCTGGAAAAAGCACTGTTGCAAAGCAATTGGCAAAAAAACTTAATCTTAAGCATTATTCTATTGGCAATATGATGAGGCAGATTGCAAAAGAAAGAAAAATTTCCCTGAACAGATTAAGCAAGTTAGCGGAAAAAGACAAGTCAATAGATACAGCATTGGACAAAAAAAACATAGAGCTGAGGGAAGAAGATAATTTTGTCATTGATGGAAGGCTTACAGCATATTTTATTCATTACGCAGACTTAAAGGTTTTTTTGGACTGCAATGATAATATCAGGGCAGAGAGGATATTAAAGGAAAAAAGAAAAGAGGAAAAAAGCAAAAACATTAAGGGATTAATTAAAAAGGTAAAGCAAAGAGAGCAAAGCGAAAGAAAAAGATACAAAGAACTTTACAATGTTGATTACCGGGATAAGAACTTATACCATCTGATGATTGATACAACAAATCTGAGTATAGGTGAGGTTGTAGAAGAGATAATGGAAGCAGCGAAGTAAAATAGCAAAAAACTTATAAACGAATATTGATTACAAAAGATTATTTCTAATAACATTGAAAAATGGAAAAAATTTCAAAAAAAGACTTTATCGAAATAGAATATACAGGAAAGCTTAAAGAAGAGAATTTAGTATTTGATACAACTGATGAAAAGGTTGCAAAAGAAAATAATTTAGAAAGTCATGCAGGTTATGAGCCGGTTATCATTTGCGTTGGAGAAGAGCAGCTATTAAAAGGCATTGATAAGAACTTAGAAGGAAAAGAAACAGGGAAAGAATATGATATTGAGTTAAAGCCGGAAGATGCTTTTGGAAACAAGAACGCAAAACTCATACAGCTTGTACCGACAGCTAAATTCAAGCAGCAGAATATACAACCAATGCCGGGCATGCAGCTTAACATTGATGGTGTGGTAGGAACAATAAAAACAGTTAGCGGCGGTAGAACTTTAGTGGACTTTAACCACCCATTAGCTGGAAAAGAACTGTCATATAAAATAAAAATCAATAAAAAGATAACAGATGACAAGGAAAAACTATCTGGCTACTTGAAATTAAGCTTAGGCACAAAAGATTTTGAGGCAGAAATAACCAATGATACTGGGACAAAGTCCGGTATCCCACAAGGGGATACCAACTCCGTTGGCAATGCAAAAGTAAGCTTAAAAAAAGATATACCAGGAGAAGTTAAAGAAAAATTAATCGAAAAAATAACTGAACTTATTCCAAACATAAAAAAAGTTGAATTTACCGTCAATAATAATGAAAAAAACAAATAGTTTAAATATAAGTAGGAGTCATTAATTAAAATTATTATTAAGGAGGGGTTAATTTGGAACCAGAGATAAGCAATGCACAGCCAGAATTTTCTCAGCCAGACCCATCTGTTGAACCAACTCCATCAATTTCCCAACCAAATCCTAATTTAAATATTGATGCTGAGCTTGAACAACTTTTAGCCAAACAACGTGCAGCAATAAAGGTTGTAGGTACAGGCGGCGGAGGCAACAATACAATCCAAAGAATGTCTGAAGTAGGCATTGTTGGAACAGAGACAATAGCTGTTAACACAGATGCTCAGGATTTGCTTTATACAACTGCTAGTAGAAAAATTTTGCTTGGAAGGGAACTGACAAAGGGCATAGGTGCTGGTTCTGACCCAAGAATAGGGCAAGAAGCAGCAAGAGAGTCAGAACCAGAGATTAAAAAAGCATTGTATGGCTCAGATATGGTATTCATCACCTGCGGTCTAGGCGGAGGCACAGGCACCGGCTCAGCACCAATAATTGCAGAAATCGCAAAAAAAGTGGGTGCTTTAACAGTAGGAATTGTAACACTGCCATTCTCAATGGAAGGCCAGAGGCGTTATGAGAATGCAGTTATAGGTCTTGAAAAGATGGAGCAGATAGTTGATACATTAATAGTCATCCCAAATGAAAAATTATTGGAACTTGCCCCGGAACTGCCGTTGCATACTGCCTTTAAAGTAGCAGACGAAATTTTGACAAATGCAGTCAAAGGTATTGCAGAGCTTGTAACTAAAACCGGTTTGGTAAATTTAGATTTTGCTGATATAAGGGCCGTCATGAAAGGTGGCGGAGTAGCTTTGATTGGTGTAGGTGAAAGCGACACAGAAAATAGGGCTGTAGAGGCAGTTGAAAAAGCCATCAATAACCCATTGCTGGATGCTGATGTTTCAGGTGCAAACGGAGCCTTGATTAATGTCATTGGCGGAGAAGATATGACCTTGGATGAGGCCAGAAAAGTTGTCGAGACCATATCAGAAAAACTTGATGATGATGCAAGAATAATTTGGGGAGCCCAGATAAGCAAGGATCTGGAAAAAACCATAAGGACCATGCTTATTGTAACAGGGGTTAAAAGCTCGCAAATCATGGGTTCTGGCATCGAAACAACAAATAAGAGAAAACAAGAGATAGAAACAGAGCTGGGTATAGAATTTCTTGATTAAAAATGGATCTAAGTTCTTATTGGATAAAATTTAGAAGTTTTGTTAATGAATCTATAAGAGTTTTAAAGGTAACAAGAAAGCCAAACAGTATAGAGTTCAAAACAATAGTTAAAGTCGCTGGCTTAGGGATGGCATTAATAGGCCTTATAGGCTTTGTAATTACAATGGCAAAACAACTGATTTTCCCGTAGGACACATAATTTTACTAAATATTCACCCTAAAGCTTTTAAATGATGACTAATTTTCAATAGGTATACTGACTCTTTTAAGATGGAACAAGCACAATCAGCGATATATGGCCTGAGAGTAACTGCTAACAGGGAAGACCAGGTTATGGATTTTATTGTAGCGAATGCTCAGAGGAAAAAGCTCGAGGTTTATGCAGTCATAAGGCCGCACGGCATGCGCGGTTATATATTCTTAGAGGCCGGAAACAAGACTGATGCAGAGCAAGCCGCTTTTAACGTACCTTATGCCCGCGGCATTCTGCCTAAAACAGTTGAATATAAAGAGATAGAACATATGCTGGAGCAGGTAAAGCACGAGGTAAATATACAGAAGAATGATATTGTTGAGATAATTTCCGGACCTTTTAAACGCGAACATGCAAAAATAACAAGAATAGACAAACAGAAAGAAGACGTTGTTGTCGAGTTACTAGAAGCAGCTGTTCCAATACCAATCACAGTTAAGATTGATTCTGTTAAGGTAATAAGAAGAGAAACAGAAGAAGAGGATAAGGAGTAAGATTTATAAATTAGATTCAGTTTCTGAATATAAAAGAAATTAATGATTATAATATAACAAAATGCCATCACAAACCGTTGAATCTTTAGTACCAGGAGGCAAGGCAACAGCAGCACCTCCGCTTGGCCCTGCATTGGGACCATTAGGCGTGAATATAGGCCAGGTAGTTGCAGATATAAATAAAAAAACTTCTATGTTCAATGGTATGCAGGTTCCTGTTAAAGTAATAGTAGATGTTGATACAAAAAAATTTGAGATTTCTATAGGAACTCCTCCGGCTTCTTCATTAATATTAAAAGAAGCCGGCATAGAGAAAGGTTCTGGAAACCCCAAAACAGACAAGGTTGCAGATGTTCTTATCGAACAGATAATCAAGATTGCAAAGATGAAAGAAGACAACCTATTGGGCAATGATTTAAAAGCTAAGGTTAAGGAGATAATTGGAACCTGCAACTCAATGGGTATTTTAGTGGAAGGAAAACCAGCAGTAGAAGCTATCAAAGAAGTAAATGAAGGGAAGTTTGATAAGGAAATAAAAGAAGAAAAAACAGAGCTTACTGCAGAAGAAAAAGCAAAATTAGAGGAAGCAAAGAAAAAGCTTGCTGAAGAAATGGAGCAGAGGCGTGCCGAGTTTGAAAAAACTGCTAAAGAGATTATTGAATCAATGGCTGGAAAAGAAAGAGGGGAAATTAAGGCTAAATTATCAGAAGCTAATATTCCAGATGCTATGATTAAGGAATTACTGCCAATAGAAGGCGAAGCAGCTCCAGGAGCAGAAGCACCAGGAGAAGCACCAGCAGAAGGAGCAGCAGAAGGAGCAAAGCCAGCAGAAGGAGCGAAAGAAGCTGCACCTGAAACTAAGAAAGAAGAGCCAAAAGCAAAAGAAAAGAAAAAATAAGCTATTTTTATTTCTTTACTGATTATATAATTTATATAAAATAATCAAATTTTTTACTGAAAAGCGATAAATTTAAATAGGTAATTTGCCTACTAAAAGGTAAAGTAGAGTCAATAATTTCAAAAATTGTATAGACCTAGATAAGAATTAGTTGTTCAATATGGATTTTAAATATTTATTTTAGTACATAAATTACTTTATTGTAAAAATTCTGTAACAAAAAGGGGCAATAATTTATTAAAGGTAATAACTGGAAAAAGACAAAATGAGCCTAAGTTCAATATTACGGGGATTTGGATTATCTATGTTTAGGGATCCCAATCCTGTTTACGTATTAGCTATTGGAGGGCATATAGCTGCAGGAAAAACAATCCTTAGTGAAAGATTAATTGAAAGGATGGCAGTAGAGGAAATTCCGATTCATCCAACAATAAATTTTAAATTAAGACCAGCACGAGATACAGAAATAGATGGACTAGATTATAAGTTAGTTCCTACAGATCAAAAATGGGATCACTTAAAGGAACAAGGTGAAATTCCGATAGAGTATAGTCGTGGTGGTGTAAAGTATGGTTTTCCTAAAACCTTCTTAGCCGCATTAGGTGAAGAAAAAGTACACCAGTTAATCAATCTGCATATTACTGGATTGGTTGCATTAAAAAACCATTTTCAGGAATTTAATGTTCAGAATCCAGTGATTCCTATAGGTTTATATTGCTCAGAGGAAGAGGCAAGACAACGTATTGTTGGTAGGCACAAAGTCACACAAGAATACGCATTATTTATTGCAGAACAATTAGATACATTACCTGCTCAAATTGACATGTACGGAAGAAATCCCCAGCAATTTAGATATTTATTTAATAATTCAAGCTCTGTAACAACAATTGACCATTTAGTAGATAGAGCAATTGATTTATTTAAAAGAGAAGAAAAATATCATGAATTAAGAAATGAAGAAGACTTCCATCAACAATATGTAAGGGACCAAGTAAATGATTTATTTGGAATGGAACCTGATGAATTGGAAGGCAGATCGGATAATGGAGAAAAACCAGAATTAATATTCAATGAAATGGATTTTGAAAGATACAAGGAAAGATTTGGACCTATTGACTCAGATGTTTTAACGAATGCTTCAAGAAGAAGCATTTCCACAACTCAGAGAAGTTATGGAATCCTAAGTGTGTTGTTGGATGAAACAGATTCTGTAGGATTAAGTCCACAAGAGCAATTGGGAAATAGGGAAATATTGCAAAGATTACTTGAAATAAGACTCGGAGTTCCTCAATATGTAAACACAGGATCAACTATTAGTACAGAAAATGTATCCAGGGTAAGTTTGATATATTCTGGAAATTCAATGCTCTCTTTCATTGCTACATTTTCACCTTACGATCTTCTTCCACTAGTAGCAGCTCACGGAAATATGCCTAATGTAAAGGCTCCACTTCATACATTAAATTTGGAATCCGTATACCAAAGGGGCAATCTTGTGGTACAGCCATTAGAACGTGAAACTGCCCGTCTTATGTATGCTTCTAGACCAATGACTAATGGTTCTTAAAACTAATCAATATATTTCTTTATTTTTGATACTCCAATCCAACTCTTGCTTCTGAAATATCTGTTATCAATTCTAAAATAGAACTCATGTTAGTTAAATACAGTATTTCCATGGGTGTAGCTTTCTTTGTTAATTTTCTTATGTTTTTTGATATTTTATCCCTATTTTCATATAATCCTTGAATTTTTTTTAAATTATATTTATAAAAAAACTCATAATACATATTCATTGATTTATTTATGCCTTCTAAAATGCTTTTACTTTCTTTATTTAAATTAAATTTAAATTTGATTATATCTCTAGCACCATATTTGAGTACATCTACAATTTTATCTATATTTGAGAGTATATGGTACAAAATAATTGTTTTTCTATAGTCACTATATCCTTGTTTAGTTAATATTCTCAAACAATAACTTATAAAAGTCATTATAGTGTTGTGTTTTTCTTCCATTGTATCTGCTAATACTAAATCTTTATTTTCTGCAGCCATAAGAACATCTTTGCTTGCATCTATCAAAAGTAAGAATACCCTTCTTAAAGCTACATCAAATTCCTTGGCCGTAGGTTCGGATATTTGTTTAAGTACACAGAAATTTTCTTTCTGCTGGATTATTTCAAAACCAGAGAGTCTATTAACAACCTCATGAATTACAGATCCAACACTCTTTTTTTCATTAATCCTGTAGTGGGTTGTAAAAGGCTCATCAAATTTCACTGTTATTTCATCATATCCTGCTTTATAAAGGGACAGAACATAATAAAGTATTGATGTCCTATCCAATCCTGTAACATTAATCTCTATACTTCCAGATTCTTGGGTTTTTTCCGTTCCAATGAAAATCTTACTTCCCTGTTCCTCAACCTCCAGCTCATCACCCTTCTGGATGTTATACTTCTGGCTCCATTTCCTAGGCAAGGAAATAAGTTGCGTACTGTTTGCTATTTGTATAACTTTTCTCTTAATTCTAACCACCCTTGTTTAAAACTTATAAATTATAAATTGGTATAAAAACCCCTTAGTCTTTGTTTGTATTTAAGGTTATTTTATCTTATTTATAAATTTTTCTTTTTTATATAAATTTTAAACATTTTATAAACTTTAAGCAAAAGGTATATAAAAATGATAATATTTCTAACTACTATATAGAATATGTGGTCTAAAGGGGTGTACAAAACAATTTGTTGGGGTGAGAGCATGAACAGGAGAGACCTTAAAAATTTCAGTAATATAGAAGAGCTTTGGAATGAAGAGATGGAGGAAGAGCTTAGCTACATTTATTCATCTGATGTAATGGAGAATTTCAAAGATAAGTAAAAGGTGCGTATTAATTGATTATAGAAACTGTCATACTTTCTATGTTTTTGTTTTTACTATTTAGAATGATAAACGATTAAGTCACTCACAATTTTCAAAGAACTTATCACTTCTTTCATATTTGATATTGTTTTTTTCCAATAATTCCACAATCCGTCTTTTTTCTTTTCCTAATCCCTTCCACTCCAGTAAAACAAATTTTGGCTTTGGAATAGTTTTTTCCATTGCTTCTTTAATCAATCCCTCATCTAGATTTTCTAAATTGTATTTTGCGCATATATGCCCAACAGCTAAATTACTTTTTAGCATTGTTTTGTTTGCAGTATAATTATAATGACCGCCGCCAATAACAAAAACAGATTCATAATTATTATTTTTACTCTCATTAATTTTTGATTTGCTCGAAAAAGTTTTGCTTTTTCGGCGCCCAGAAAAGCTTTGCTTTTCAAGGATATTATTATTTATTATATTTTTTTCATTGAACTTTTTAATTATTGTAGACTCTTCATTGTACTTACCAATTGCATTTATTATTGATTTCGCTATAACCTTGCCAGCATTTCCATCCACCCACTCTTTTTCTGTGCTGCCTATCTCAACAAACAATACAGGTTTTTCCATAAAAGGCCCATGATGTGTTGCTTCCATTGTTATTTCATAATCAGGATCATCAGAATTCTTATTCAATTCAATAAAAATATTCTTTAAGAGTATAGAATCAACTGGGCATAATGTTCTTTCTTTCCCGCCTTTCTCTGCTTTCCCAAAATTACCGATTGGATGGCACGTCAAACTTGGCCTGCCCTCAACAGCACTATGCTTCGATATGAAAACAAACAAATCAGCATTTATCTTTTTGTCCAAATCATCTGTATAAATATGTTCAGAACTGATTGTATAAAGTTTTATTATATTATTGTCTATTGTAGTTTGAAAAATATTATTATTATCAAATTTCTCATCTAATCCATTGAAATCAAAATTATTGACGAGATTTTCCTTAATGTTAGTGCTTGCTTTATCTTTTGAATATGAAATGATTGCGATGTTCATTAGAAAAAGGATTTAATTCAAATTTATAAAACCTATCATTTCTAAAATAAGTAAATAAATAAGTATTAATATAAGTAAGAATCTAACTAAATCGAGAGTAAAAAACACAAACTTTAAATATAAGTATTTTAATAAGAATAAAAATTAATAAAAATATAAGTAAAATGCCAACAGAATTCAAGAGAAAGCTTTACAAGAGAGGTTCTAGTTTTGAAACAACTATTCCTATGCCTTTATTGTTTGCTTTAGACAAGAACAAGAAACATAATGTTATTTTCTTATTTGATACTGATGCCAATAAATGGTACATTAAATTTGAACAAATAGAAAACAAATGAGGCAGCGACAAAAAACACAAGTTTTTTGTCTGGTCTCAAATCCTTAAAAAGCAAAGCTTTTTGGGGACACAAGAAATTTGCAAAGCAAATTTCTAAGTGAATCAAAAATTTTTGAGGTGAAGGATATGTATAGGTTTATGAAATTTTTGGACTCGTTAGAGCATTATGAACTTGTTAAATTAAAGCAAGGACTGGAAAAAGGCACCTTAAATGTCGCAAAATCAATCCAGGAAAAGATAAAAGAGCATGAAAAAAAACATTCAAATTACTGCACAACTTGTTCTAGTACCCTAGACTATTACAACCCAAATAACTATACAATTATTTTTGGACCAGAAGATTTTAAGAAAAAAGCCTCGTTTTGCGGCCTGGACTGTCTGGAATATTTTTTGATAAAATTAAAACAAATGAAAAAGGAGAGTAAAAATGCAGAAAAAATTGAATAATTTCCTAAAAAAAGAAGTTGAAAATATTAGAGATATAGAAGCGCTTACTTTTGAACAGCTAAAGAAAATTTCTGTTGAAAATGATTATTATCTAAACTAAAAAATAAAAAAGGTGGTGGAAAAATGCAAATAAAGGAAATATGTGAAATAATGGGAAAAACAAGAGAAGAAGTAGAAGAGATACTCAATAAAGAAAATGTTATAGAACTTAAATTAACAGAAAAGTAATAAATTTTGAAATAAATTAAAAAATGCACAGTAAAAATACTAATGAAGTTTTTAATGAATTAAAAACAGGCAAAGAAGGCTTAACAGAGAAAGAAGCAGATATAAGGCTAAAAAAATACGGCCCTAATGAGATAAAGCAGAAAAAGAAAATAAGCCCTTTAAAGATATTCCTGAACCAATTTAACAACATCGTTATCTACATTTTAATTTTTGCTTTGGCAATATCCGTATTTTTAGGAGAAACTATTGATGCTATTGTCATAGGAATAATAGTAATTGCCAACGCAATATTGGGTTTTATACAGGAATACAAGGCAGAAAAATCAATAGAAGCGTTAAAAAAACTTACAAGCTTAAAAGCAACTGTAATAAGAGAAGGAAAAGAAAAAGATATTGATGCAAAGCTGTTAGTTCCGGGAGATATAATAAAACTGGAAACAGGAGACAAACTGCCTGCAGATTGCAGGATTTATGAATTAATAAACCTTCAGGCCCAGGAAGCTATGCTAACAGGAGAATCCACTCCTGTTAAAAAAGAATTAAAAACTCTAGCGGAAAAAACACCATTGGCTGACAGGCTTAACATGGCCTTCTCCGGAACAATAATAACCAATGGCAAAGGCCGCGCAATAGTAACATCAACAGGGATGCAGACAGAGATTGGAAAGATTGCTACTTTAATTGAAGAGGTGGAGCCTGAACTAACACCCCTTCAAAAAAAATTAAACACCTTAGGAAAAAAGATTGGCCTGGCTGTAATACTAATCAGCATTATAGTTTTTCTTGCCCAGCTTTTTAAAAATCCTGTTATTTTGGGGCATTTAACATCATTTCAATTTCTTGAGTTTCTTGAAGGTTCCAGGGAAATTTTCCTTACAGCTATCGCTTTGGCAGTAGCTGCAATACCAGAAGGCTTGCCTGCAGTTGTAACAATAGGTTTAGCTATAGGTATAAAAAAAATGGTAAAAAGAAATGCATTAAACAGAAGACTGCCTTCTGTAGAGACTCTTGGCTCAACAACGGTCATATGCACAGATAAAACAGGAACACTGACAAAAAATGAGATGACAGTTAAAAAAATATATGCAAACGGAAAAATAATAGATGTTACTGGTTCCGGCTATGAAACAAAAGGAACATTCTTATTCAATAATAAAAAGATTAATGAAAAAGAAATAGATCTATTATTAAAAATAGGGGCTTTGAATAATGATGCTTCTTTTCATGATAAAAACGTAATTGGCGACCCAACAGAAGCAGCATTGATTGTAAGCGCTGCAAAAGCGGGAATAAACAAAGGTCCATTGCAAAAAAAATATCCAAGAAAAAACGAGATTCCATTCACTTCTGAAAGAAAAATAATGACTACTCTGCATAATATCAATAGAAGCGATGTAGCTTATGTCAAAGGTGCACCAGAAGTTGTGCTTAATCTGTGCAAATCCATTTATGAAGCTGGCAGGATAAAAAAATTGACAGAGCAAAAGAAAAAAGAGATCCTTGAAACAAACATAGATTTTGCAAACAACGCCTTAAGGGTTTTAGGCTTTGCATTTAAGACCGTAATGGACAAATCAAGGACAGAAAAAAACCTTATTTTTGTTGGCTTGCAGGCAATGATAGATCCTCCAAGAGAAGAGGTAAAAGTAGCAATAAAAAAGTGTAAAAAAGCAGGAATAAAGACTGTAGTGATAACCGGAGACCACGAGACAACAGCAAAAGCAGTTGCAAAAGCTATTGGCATAGACGGTAAGTCAATTACTGGTGCAGAGCTGGAAAAAATAAAAGAGGAGGATTTAGAGGCACATATTGAGGAAATTGTAATTTATGCTAGAGTCAATCCCGAGCATAAAATCAGGATTGTTGATGCTCTAAAAAAGAAAGGGCACATTGTTGCTATGACTGGCGATGGTGTAAATGATGCTCCGGCTTTAAAGAAAGCAGATATAGGCATAGCAATGGGCATCACTGGAACTGATGTTGCTAAAGAAGCTTCTGATATGATTCTATTGGACGATAATTTTACATCTATTGTTAACGCAGTTGAAGAAGGCCGCGGAGTATATGATAATATACGGAAATATTTCAGCTATTTGATTTCTGGGAACATAGGAGAAGTAATGATTATATTCCTAAGTATCATATTTGGCTGGTCTTTGCCTATGACAGCTACGCAGATATTATTAATTAATTTAGTCACAGATGGGTTGCCGGCAGTTGCCTTAAGCTCAGACCCCTATGAGCCAAAAGCTATGTCAAGAAAGCCCAGAAAACAGAAAGAGCCCATTTACCATGACCTTAAGCCATTTCTAATTTATTATCCAGTATCATTAATAATAGTTGGATTAAGTGTATTTTATTATTTTAATTTTGTAAAAGGAAATTTATTTCAGGCCCAGACTGCTGTTTTCTTGACAGTGGCAATGTTTGAATTATATCAAGCTTTTGCATGTAGGTCAACAATTTATCCTGCAATTAAAGTTGGTCTGTTCAAGAATAAATGGCTGATTTTAGCTGTTGCAAGTTCATTTGTTTTTGTTGCAGCAGCAATTTTCATTCCTGCTTTTGGAAGCTATTTGGATATGGTTCCGTTAGGAATTAATGAATTTTTTATTATTGTAATCATATCCAGTATTGGAGCAATAATAATTGAATTATCCAAACATTTGAGAACTAGGAATGAGGAGATTGGTTATTGAACCCGTATAAGTTTATGTTGTTTTAGTTTCAAGCACAGTATTAATAGTTGTAGAAATCTATAAGTTTGTTGTGGTTAAGGCAAAGCCAGAACTAATTAGCTAGAACAGTCAACCTTAAAAAGCCTTAAGATTTCTCCAGATACTATGAAACAAGATTTTTTCAGCGAGATAATAGACTTAATAAAAAAGAAAAAGCTTTCAAAAAAGCAGCTTGCTATAGAAAAAGTAAAACTATGCAGAAAGTATCATTTGAAGAAAATTCCTACTGACATTGAGATAATGCTGCACGCTAATCTTAAGGATATTCCAAAAATAAGGAAATTTCTTCTTGCAAAGCCAACAAGAACAATTTCTGGTGTGGCTGTATGCGCAATAATGACCAAGCCTTTTGCGTGCCCTCATGGAAGATGCTCTTATTGCCCTGGAGGAATTAATTCTGCTTTTGGCACTGTACCTCAGAGTTATACTGGAAAAGAGCCTGCTGCAAGGCGTGCTATAAGAAACAAATACAATGCTTATCTTCAGGTTATGAACAGACTTGAGCAATATGTAGTGGCAGGTCACGTTCCTGATAAAATAGAGCTGATTATAATGGGAGGAACTTTTCCAAGCTTTCCAAAAAACTATAGAGATGATTTCATAAAAAACGCTATACAGGCAATGAATGAATTTTCATCTTTGTTTATTGATAAAGATTCCAGTTTAAACTTAATGAAATTCAAAGAGTTTTTTGAGTTGCCAGGAGACATTGCAGATGAAAAAAGAACAAAAAGAATACATAAAAAGCTCCTGAAAATAAAGAACAGTAAAAAAACAACTCTTGAAAAAGAGCAAATTAAGAATGAAAAATCAGGCATAAGATGTGTTGGGCTTACAATAGAGACAAAACCGGATTATGGAAAGCTTAAACAAGGCAATGAGATGTTAAGGCTTGGCTGCACAAGAGTTGAGTTAGGCATACAAACAGTATATGATAAAGTTCTTGGAAAAATAGGAAGAGGGCATTCTGTTAAAGATTCAATAGAATCTACAAGAATCCTGAAAGACTTAGGATTTAAGATAAATTACCATGTTATGCCTGGCTTGCCAGAAGTTACAGAAAAACAAGACCTTGCAGCACTAAAAACCTTGTTTAAAGATGAAAATTTCAAGCCGGATATGCTTAAGATATATCCATGCATGGTTATGAAAGGAACTAAATTGTTTGAAGAATGGCAAAAGGGAAAATTTAAGTCATTAACAACAAAAAAAGCAGCTTCTTTAATTGCTGAATTTAAAAAATATGTTCCTGAATATTGTCGCATAATGCGCGTACAAAGAGACATACCCACATTCCAAACATCATCAGGAATTGACAGGACTAATTTAAGGCAGTATGTTGAAAAAATATGTGAAGACAAAGGTATTAAATGCAGATGCATTAGATGTAGGGAAGCTGGAATAAATAAAAATATTAATATCAATAATTTAAAAATTAAGATAATTGAATATAAAGCATCTAAAGGAAAAGAGTTTTTTATTGCTGCTGAAGATCCTAAAGCAGATGTTTTATTTGGCTTTTGCAGATTAAGATTTCCATCACAATTTTTAAGAAAAGAAATCACAAAAGACTCTGCTTTAATCCGCGAGTTGCATATATATTCTTTAGCAGTGCAAATCGGTAAAAAATCCAAAGAAAGCTTCCAGCATAGGGGAATTGGAAAAAAACTATTGAAAAAAGCAGAAGAAATTGCAAAGAATAATAATAAAAACAAAATTGTTGTAATATCAGGAATAGGAGCAAAGCAATATTTCGCTAAATTAGGATATGAGCATGATGGAGTTTATATGTCAAAAACCAAAGGTTTTTGAGCACACCAAAAATTCCGGTAATCGGAATTTTTCAGTGTGTCTAAGAGATTAAATTAACAAAATGCCAACAGAAATCCCAAATTCAGAGGAAATTGAATTCAAAGATAAATTTATTGAAAGATACAAGAAATTAACAGACTTTGAAGTATTTAAAAAATATTCATTATCCTTTCTTAGAAGATCTATAAGAGTTAATACAATAAAAATATCAATAGAAGAATTAAAGAAAAGATTAGAGAAAAACTGGAATTTAGAGCAAATACCCTGGTGCAAAGAAGGATTTTATATTGAGCATATAAAGAAGGAAAGAAGAGATATTGGGAACTTAATTGAGCATTCTTTAGGTTACTTTTACACTCAAGAAGCAGCTTCTATGATACCTCCATTAGTTTTAGAGCCAAAAGAAACTGATATTATATTAGATATAGCTGCAAGCCCCGGCAGTAAAGCTACGCAAATAGCCGCATTAATGAAAAATAAAGGAATTTTGATTGCTAATGACTACCAAATAGCTAGAATAAAGCCATTAAGCTTGAATATTCAAAGATGCGGCATAACTAACTGCATAATAACCTTAATGCAGGGCCAGTGGTTCAAAAAATCAAATATTGAGTTTGACAAGATTTTAGTGGATGCGCCATGCTCTGGTACTGGAACTATAAGGAAATCTTTGAAAACATTAAGAATCTGGAATCCAAACATGGTAAAAAGATTGTCAATAACCCAAAAACAGCTCATAGAGACAGGTTTTAATGTTTTAAAACAAGATGGCACATTAGTTTACTCAACCTGCAGCTCAGAACCAGAAGAAAATGAAGCAGTAATTGATTTCTTAATCAATAAATATGATAATGCTAAAGTAGAGGAAATAAAACTAAATAATATCAAAAGAAGTAATCCAATATTGGAGTTTGAAAACAACAAATACAATGAAGAAATTAAAAAATGCTTAAGGATATGGCCCCAGGATAATGATACTGAGGGATTCTTTGTTTGTAAAATAAGAAAATCACAAAACTAACGCTTTTTCCTAGAACTCTTAACAATTTTGTTAGACCTGGTTACACTGTTTATTTTATGTCCATTTCCATTAGAATGTCCATTACCAACTATGCTATGGCCGTTTCCATTACCTATCTTAAAACCATTACCTGCTGCGGCAAAACCATTGCCCATCTTGGGAAAACCATTAGTTGCATGCAATTCCTTAATTTTGCTTTGCAGGAAATCGATAGTCTTCTCGTTATCCTGATGATTTAATACAACTCCGCATTCAGGGCATTTAAACTCAAAATCAGCAGCTTTCTCAAAATTAACCCTTACACATGCATTTGGACAAAGATAGAAATTTCCACGATTAGCTTCCTCTACATTAAGCCTTTCTGTAAACTTTTCAATCTTGGAATAATGAAGGTTCTTCATCAAATCCTTGATTCTTTTCTTGTTAAAGGTCCAGTAGCTTATATACCATCCTTTCTGCCTGTCCTTTTTCCTGTAATAACTGACTAAATTATTGTTGTAAAGCCTGTATAGGATGTTTCGAATCTCATGTATATCGGTTTTTACCTTTTCAGCTATCTTAAAATCAGAAATATTCTTCTTGTCCTTAAGAAATTCAACTACTTTTAAGCTGTCTTCCCCAACGACTTCCTTTACTGTGTCATAAATTTTGGTGTTTGTTATTTTCATTTTGAACTATATTTTTTATTATTGATACTCAAAATGAAAGCTTGGAAAATTGTAATTTTCCATTGTTTTCATTTTAAACTATGATTGTTTGTAATGGATTTTGATTGTAAAAACTCCCACCCCGGGCCTGCACAGGAGAAAAGAGGTGATCAAAACTCCCCTACACCCCCTTAATGGTGGAATTAATTTAATAACATGAATTGCATTACAGCCTCTTATCTCTTACACATTCAAAACTTCTCCACCCCCTTATGGAAAAATTAGATGGGAATGTTTAGCCCTCTTTTTTATTACTATAAATGGTCCAGAACTACCACCATGTTCTTATTAGGACCTAGGAAATAGTTTAGGCACTTGTAGTATATATATTTTGCTATACTCTAAAACCACCTTTTTAATATATCCATTGGAATACTTATATTTAAATGTTTCGCTTTTTACGTGCCCATAAAACAGCGTATAGGGGCATTTTCAATGCCCCGAGACTGCGAGATTTTAAACCGTCTCGGGATACCGTAGGTATCCCCATACACTAGTGTGCAGGAATGCACAACGGGAAAACTATATATAAAACCTCTATATAAGCAATATAAATGAAACGTGAAATATCCGCAGGTGCAATTGTCTTTATAAAGGAAAAAGAGCCAATTTTTCT
>Ga0187833_10000386_pt1 | contig 50922 bp, 53 predicted proteins | sample ETNtaG_37_FD_167968 | JGI IMG/M metagenome (GOLD analysis project Ga0187833, IMG submission 167968) | Marine microbial and viral communities from oxygen minimum zone, Eastern Pacific Ocean - ETNP2014_SV_400_PacBio MetaG (Illumina Assembly) | ecosystem: Environmental > Aquatic > Marine > Hypoxic...
ACCATTTTGGGAATGCCTTTCTTGCATTAGCTACTGCTTGTTTTACTTTTTCTAATGAAGCTACTTCAATTTCCTCAATAATTTCCTCTGTTGCCGGGTTTATTGATTTTATTTTTTGCATGAGAAAATGCAAGGCTTAAGTGGATTTAAAAGTTTTGGTTTTGTGTTTTGTGGACTAATTTCCGAAACCTTTATATAACTCAACTGCTCACTTTTGATATGGCGCTACATAAAAGCTATAAAATTGCGACGATAGGATCTCATTCTGCATTACAGATACTCAAAGGAGCGCATGATGAAGGATTTTCTACTATAGCTATATGCATTAAAGGCAGGGAAAGGCCATACAAGATGTTTAATGTTGCGGATGAAATAATAACCATTAAAGATTATAGTGAACTTACAAAAGTACAAGATAAGTTAATTAAAAAAAATGCTATCTTTATTCCTCATGCTTCTTTGATCGCTTATCTTGGAGTTGGCGCAGTAGAAAAATTTAAGGTTCCTTATTATGGGAATAAGAATATTTTAAGGTTTGAGGCTGACAGGAATATAGAAAGAAAGTGGTTAAAGAAAGCTGGATTAAAGTTGCCTAAAATATTTAAGGACCCTAAAGACATTGACAGAGCAGTTATAGTTAAATTCCATGGTGCAAAAGGCGGCAAAGGTTATTTCTTGGCAAAGAATGAGAAAGATTTTAGAAAGAAAATTAAATTTCATCCTGGAGAAGAAGAGTATGTCATACAGGAGTATATTGTTGGCGTGCCAATGTTCATACATTACTTCTACAGCCCAATAACTGATGAATTAGAGATAATGGGTTTTGACAAAAGATATGAGAGCAATGTAGATAGTTTAGGCCGTGTTTCAGCAAGAGACCAGATGGCTCTGCCAAAGGTTGATCCAAGCTATGTTATAGTTGGAAATATACCTGTTGTGATTAGAGAATCATTTTTACCCAGAATTATTGAAATGGGAGAAAATGTGATTAAGGAAAGCAGAAAAATTACAAAAGGAGGCTTGTGGGGGCCTTTTTGTTTAGAGGCTATATTGACTCCGGATGAAGAGATCAGGGTTTTTGAAATATCCGCAAGGATTGTTGCTGGAACAAATCCTTATATTGAAGGAAGCCCTTATACTGCACTTAAGTATAATGAGCCTATGTCTACTGGGAGAAGGATTGCAAGAGAGATTAAGATTGCTATTAAGAGTAAGAAGTTGGGGAAGATATTGGGGTAGGTGCAATGATTAGGAGTTCAATAATTTAAAAATAATAAAAAATAATTCAATAATTAAAAATTGATTTAAAAAATACAATAAAAAACTAATCGGTATTTAATAATAAAAAATAATAAATTGAAAAATAATTAATGAAATAATACAATAATAAAAAAATTCAATAAATAAAATTAAACTAAAAAGAATGGAAATGATAATTTAAAAAGATGATTAAAGTAAAAATTGATATAGTATTGGTTGGATTGTTTTTGGTAGCTTTATCTGGATTTGCTTTAGCTGAAGATCTTTCAGACTATCCTGATTTTTTTGTTGATGATGGAGATCTGGATGTGATAGTTGTTGTAGGGGACAAAGCTCCTGCTTCTCATGCCATTGCCCAGGCACAAATTACCCTTTCGCTTACGAATTTTATCGGTAAAAAAATTTTAGGGCTGTCGAAACTTGCTTCGGAAGTTGATGAGATAGATGCTAACATAATAAGCATTGGGAATGCCTGCGATAATGATGTTAGTGCTGAAATACTGGGGAATCCAAGCCCATGTGATGATGGCTTGGAAGCAGGAAAAGCAACTTTGGAGTTTTTTGAGTCTGGAGACTATTTTCATGTTGTGCTAAATGCCTTATCTGACGATGGAATAAAAAAGGCCGTAGAGGTCTTGTCAAATTACGATTCTTATAATTTTGAAGGAAAAGTGTATGAAACTATTGATTTTGATGAAGAATCCGAACAGGAAGAAAACAACCAAGAACAAAATGTTGAAACTTCGCATGCAATTGAAGCTATAAGTGAGGATAGTGTGCAAGAAGATGAAGCAGAACAGAAGCAAACGGAAGTAAGCAAAACCCAACCTAAGGAAAGTAAGATTGAGTTTGAAGATGCAGGACCAGAACCCATACTTAAAGAAGAAGATGATCTAATAAAGATTATAATTAATTGGTTCATGTCCTTATTTGGGGGAAAATGATAACGCAAGAAAACATTAAAAAAATATTAAGCAAGTATGATAAGAAGAATTTAACTATTGGCACTCTTGGAGGGCATTCTGCTTTAGATGTTTGTAGAGGGGCTAAACTTAATGGCTTTAGGACAGTTGTTGTTTGCCAGAAAGGTAGGGAAAAGACGTATGAAAAATACTATAAGACAAGGGATGATAAAGGCATAATAGATGAAATTATTATTGTGGATAAATTTAAGGATATTGTTAAAAAGGATGTAGAGAGAAGGTTATTGGAATTAAATACAATTTTCATGCACAACAGGTATTTCTGGGTTTACTGTAATTTTAAGGAAATTGAAAATAAATTTCTGGTGCCTATACTTGGAACAAGAAGCATGTTAAAGTTAGAGGAAAGAGATATTCCTAAAAACCAATATTATATTTTGCAGAAAGCCGGAATAAGGATTCCTAAAATCTTTAAGGATGCTAAAAAAATTAATAGAACTGTTATTGTTAAGGTTGCAGAAGCAAAAAGAGGTTATGAAAGGGCATTCTTTTTGGCTAATAACTATAAAACTTACAAAGAGAAATCAAAGGAGTTGTTAAAGAAGAAGGTTATTACCAAAGAAGGCTTGAAAAAAGCTGTAATAGAAGAATATGCTGTTGGCGCTCATGTTAATTTCAATTATTTTTACAGTCCTTTAACTGATGAATTAGAGTTGATGGGAACTGATACTCGTAGGCAGACAAATTTGGATGGATTGTTAAGGATGCCGGCTATAGACCAATTAGCTGCTTTGAAGTTTATTAAGCCCAAAATGATAGAAACAGGGCATGTTGCTGTTACAGTAAAAGAATCTTTACTGGAGAAAATATTTGATATTGGGGAAAAGTTTGTTAATGCTACTAAAAAATTGAATAAGCCCGGAATTATTGGGCCTTTTGCTTTGCAGGGTGCTGTTGTAGCTGAGGAAGGCAAAGAAGATATTGTAATATTTGATGTTTCAATGAGGATTCCCGGAAGTCCTGGAACAATGTTTACGCCTTACTCTGGTTATTTGTATCAAAAATCAATCTCTGTTGGTGAAAGGATTGCAATGGAAGTAAAGAAAGCGGCAGATGGGGATAAATTAGATTTAATATGTACATAAAAACAATTTTAATTTCAATAAAAAATAAATTCAATGAAAAAGATAGTTATAATTAATAAAAGAATAATTGAAAATGACTCAAATATTAGTAATAAATTTCGGATCACAAGTAGTCCATCTTATTGCTAGAAGAATCAGGGAGCTTGGAGTTTATTCGGAGATAAAGCCGTTTGATATAAGTGTAAATGAGATAAAAAGGCTTAAACCAAAAGGAATTATTCTTTCTGGCGGTCCTGCTTCTGTTTATGAAAAAAACAGTCCTTTATTGGATAAGAAAATCTTTTCTTTGGGGATTCCTGTTTTAGGTATTTGTTATGGTTTGCAGTTAATTGGGAAGGAGTATGGCAAGGTTCTTCCTGGAAAGCTGAAAGAGTTTGGCAAGAAAAGTTTATCAGTAAAAAATAATGGGAAATTACTTAGAGGCTTGAATAAAAAAGAACAAATATGGATGTCGCATGGTGACTTAGTTGCTTCTTTACCTAAAGATTTTGAGGTTTTGGGAAAAACAGATACCTGCAAAATAGCTGCTGTGGAAAATGATGATAAAAAATTGTATGGTGTTCAATTCCATCCAGAGGTTGTTCATACACCAAAAGGAAATCAGATATTAAAAAATTTTGTTTTTGATATCTGCAAAGCTGAGAAAGACTGGTTTTTTGGCAGTTTAAAAAATAGTTTGGTAAGTGAGATAAAAAAGAACGTAAAAAATGATTATGTAATAATGGGCACTTCTGGAGGTGTTGACAGCACTGTTGCTGCTGTTTTGATACAGGAAGCTATTAGGGACAGAATTTATTGTGTTTTTATTGATCATGGATTAATAAGGAAGAACGAGGCAGTAGAGGTTAAAAAGGCATTTAAGAAATTCAAATTCAAGCATTTTTACATGGCGGATGCTTCTAAATTGTTTTTAGAAAGGTTAAGAAAAGTTGTCGATCCTGAACAAAAAAGAAAGATCATTGCGCATACTTTCATAGAGGTTTTTGAGAAGAAAGTTTTGGAGCTTGAGAAAAAAAATCCGAAAATAAAGTTTTTAGGGCAGGGAACTATTTATCCTGACAGGATTGAGACAGGAAAACCTAGTAAGCAGGCAGACAGAATAAAAAGCCATCATAATGTTGCTTTGCCTGAGAAAATGAAATTGAAGGTTGTTGAGCCTTTACGAGAGTTTTACAAGGATGAGGTAAGAAAATTAGGTAAGGAGCTTAAGATTCCTAAAGAGAGTATTTCCAGGCATCCTTTTCCTGGACCTGGTTTAGCAATAAGAATTTTAGGAGAAGTTACTAAAGAGAGATTAGAGATTTTGAGGAATGCTGATTTTATTTTTATTGAAGAGTTGAAGAAGAATGGTTATTATGATAAGACATGGCAGGCTTTTGCTGCTTTGCTTCCTGTAAAAGCAGTTGGTGTAATGGGTGATGCAAGAACTTATGAGTACATTATAACATTAAGGGCAGTTACTAGCAAAGATGCAATGACAGCAGACTGGGCTCGATTGCCTTACTGGCTTTTAGAAAAGATTTCTTCCAGGATTATTAATGAAGTTAAAGGTGTTGCTAGGGTTTTGTATGATGTAAGTCAGAAACCTCCGGCTACTATTGAGTATGAGTGAGTTGGAAAGCTCATAAAATTTTTTTGAGAAAAAAGAGTTTAGTAGTGTATTTTATTGGAAAGGATTTCGCCATTCTAGTTCCTTATCGATTTCATTTCTATGTTTCAAAATGAGTTCAATTTCTGGCTCTTCAAAAATTAGCAAATTGTTGCGGTATAAGCCAAATTTTTTACAGGATTCCAAATACAAAATAAAAAACTTTGCTGGTCTCATTTTTTTTACTTCATTAAAAGTAAACTCAAAAGTATTCAATGGAACTTTTCCAAAATATAGCCTCTTTCTATGTAAATATTTCCCGATATGATTTACATCAATCCTTTTTGTTTGTTTTTTATCTAAGAATATTTGAATTTGTTCTGATTGATGATTCCTAGCCATATTATAAAACAAAATCAAATAAAACATCATTGCTCCAAGAAAATATGCAAATCTATGATTTTCAGTCACCCACTTCAGAATGTCTTCACTTGAATTTTGGCTTTGCAATAATTCTTTCTTGATATGCAACAATTTTACTTTAAATTCCCGAACATAAGAAAGGTAGTCCATATCCACGTCAACACCGGCCCCTATATAAATAATTCTGTGGGGTTTATTGTCAAAGAGTTGATTTTCCTCTGCTTTTGCATAGAACATTCTAAGATTTGCAAAAGCTTCATTTCGTAAACTATGCAAAATCATGCTAATTAAATTAACTTCAACGTGTTCTGAAACCATGTGAGATTGCATCCAACGTGAACTGACAGCTCGATCATGCCAGTGAGTTATTTCATGAACTAATACCTGATACATCTTATTTGGATTCTGAATAAAGAACTGAGCATTAATATTCACATGACATTTTTTTAAATCTGGCTTTTTCCAATGCCTAATTTGAGCGTAATAAGGAAATTGCTTCTCATCAAGTATGCTAATTCCAACTTTCATTCCCTCTTCAATAAACTGCGGATGATTCTTAAAAATCATATATAATTCATTTTCAAGAAGTTGAATCTTGTCTTCATTAAAAATTACGAGTAATTCTTTATCAATGACTATTACTAAATTGAAGTCTAGTCCTCTAAAATTTCTATATCGAAATGATTTGTTATCAAATATCATATATTGCTTAAGTGAACATTTCATATAAATATATATCTGAATTTATCATTGATAAAAATGCCCATTTTGAATATTAAGATTTTCTAAACATATACTTAAATCAAAATTTGAGTTTTATTAACAAAATTATCAATCCTCAAACCCGTACTTCCCATACATTGGGGAGAATAAAAAAGGCCCTAAGAATTCTAATCCTAATTTGCCGTTTTTGTCTTTGGTTCCTCTGACCATTTCCTGCTCGTGTTTATTTCCAACAGGGCCTACTATGATTCCCTCTGGCTTTAGTTGCTCTAATAAAGGTTTTGGGAATTCTTTGCATGCTGCGGTAATGATTATTTTGTCGAAAGGCGCTTCTTTTACCATGCCATTTGAGCCGTCATCTTCATAAATTTCAACATTTTTTATGTTTGCCTTGGCAAGGTTTTGTCTTGCAAAACTTATAAGTTCTGGTACAATCTCTGTAGTTACAACGCGCCCTTTCTCTCCAACAATTTTTGCAATTATCGCTGATTGGTAGCCGGAACCTGCGCCAATTTCAAAAACTTTTTCTCCTGGCTTCAGCTCCAAAGCATGCGTCATCATCATAACTGTTGTAGGCTGAGAAATTGTCTTTCCCCTAAGTATTGGCAAGGGATTGTCATCATATGCCCTATCCTTAAAATTTTCAGGAATAAAATCTTCCCTGTTAACATCCTTAAATGCTTTAAGCTCTATTTCCTTCAAACCCAAATTTTCCTTCCAAAAATCCATAAGCTCTGTTTTTTGCACCATTGCCAATAAAATACAAGACTAATATTAAAATTTTACCATAAGAAAGGCTCTGTCCTAAATCTCGCTAACGCTTGGGTTGCCATCGGTTCGCACTTAATATTGCAAGTTAAGGCTGACATTCTCCGTAGGAGCCATCCCTCTTGTCAGCTCAATGTTTAGCAAAAAGGTGCTCACAAATTGATGGCAACCTTCATTTAGGACAGAGCCCATAAGAAAATCAATAATAATGCTTAACACTTAACTGAATATGTCCTTTCCTTAATAATACCTTTATGGTAGTTTTCCCATGCTTGCTTAAAGAGTTTTTTGCCCCATAGTGTGGGGTAATCGTTGGTGATGCATGCTGTGCATAGATCATTTTTTGGCAGTCCGATTGATCTTACCAATCCTTCTACTGTTTGATAAATCAATGAATCTGCTCTCATATCTTTTGCAATTTTTTGGCAAGTTTCTTTGCTGATGTTGCCAGAAACCGGTTTTTTTTCGTATCCTGGGACAAGAAGCTCAGAAACAGTTGACATATCAATGCCATAGAAGCAAGGGCCCCTAATTGGCGGACAAGTAATCCTTATATGCACTTCTTTTGCACCGCCTTCTTCTTTTAAATATTTTACCAGTTGTTTTGTTGTATTGCCCCTAACAACACTGTCATCAATAAGAAAAATCTTTTTTCCTTTCATGACGTCCTTTAATGCAGTATATTTATTAGATACCTTATCATTCCTCGAGGAGCCTTCTATAAATGTCCTTCCAACATACCTGTTCCTTATAATCCCTTCTCTAGAGGGAATTCCAAGCTCATAAGCAAGTGCGTCTCCTGCTGCCTTTGCAGTATCTGGAACAGGAACAGCAATAAAGTCCTTATCTATTTTTTGAGTTTCGAGTTTTGCCAGTTCTTTGCCTAAATTTGTTCTTGTAAGGTACACTGATTTATTATCCAAAACTGAGCTGACATTTGAGAAATAGACCCATTCAAACATACAATGCGCGGTTCTTTTACTGTCTGTATATTTTTCAACTTCTATATTCCCATTATGGATATGAACCATATATCCTGGCTGTAATGGCTTTATATCATGTATCCCGCAATTTATCAAAGCAACAGATTCAGAAGCAGCCATGAATACCTTTTTGTCTTTGCTGAAGCCATAAACAAGAGGCCTAAAACCGTATGGGTCTCGGACAACTGCAATTTCTCCTTCTGCGTTAATAAAAGTAATATTATAACAACCATCAAATTTTTGTGCTAAATTAGAAAAAACTTTTACAAGATTAGGCTTTTTTTTCATTCTTAATTCCAAAGAAAGGTAATGCATCATAATTTCAGTATCGTTTTCATAAGTTAAATGATACTCTCCACTAGCTAAAAGTTGTTTCTTCAATTCTGCATAATTTGCCAGAGTTCCATTAAAACCAAAAGCAAACCATTTCCATTTTTTTCCATGATGCCTTTCAAATGGCTGAGCAACACCCCTTTCTTCACTACCGGAAGTTGCATATCTTACATGCCCAATTCCTTTGTTGCTGGCATATCTTTTAAAAATCTTAAAACTCTCTTCCTTGTTGCTTGTCCTGAATACCTCGTTAACATGACCTAAATCCTTATGGGTGTCTAATAGCTGGGGTCTTTTTGGATTATAGGTTGTAATACCGGCACTTAGCTGGCCTCGATTTTGTAGATTCAGCATTAACTTATATAGGTAGAATAAGGCTTTATTGGCAGCATCTCCATTCTCTTTTATATAAACAGCGCAGACACCGCACTCTTCATGAACATCATCCAGCATTTTACCCCCAATTGCTTATATAGGCTTAGACTATTTAAATATTTCCCTTTTTTGGAATTTATATAAATTATATAAAATTAGATAATTGCTATATTGAAAAGAATACAATTAAATAATAAAACTCGTTATTAATACATAAATCAATAGTAAAATAATTCAATAATTAAAAAAATCAATTAAAAAATAAATTCAATATTAATAAAACAATGATTAATCAATTCAAAAAAAATCAATAAAAATAATTTTAATATACTTAATGTAACATAAATAATTTAAAGGGAGTTGAATAATTTAATATTAATTGGGTGGTTGAATGACAAATATACTCCTAATTGGGCATGGCGCGAGAGAGAATGTAATAGCTGAAACCCTAAAGAAAAATAAAGATGCAAAGTTATATTCTTATATGAAATCTAAAAATCCTGGAATTGCCTTATTATCTGAAAAAATTGAGGTTGGTTCTTATTCTGATTTAGAGTCGATAAAAGAATTTGCTCAAAAAAATAAAATTGGTTTTGCTTTTATTGGTCCGGAAGATCCATTAAATGAGGGTGTAGTTGATGCTTTGCAAGATATTGGTATTCCTTCTATAGGGCCTACAAAGCTAATGGCAAGATTAGAGACAAGCAAATCCTTTACAAGAGAATTGTTAAAGAAATATAATATTGAGGGAAATCCTAAGTTTAAGGTTTTTAATAAAAATAATTTAAATAAAATTGATGATTTTTTAAATGAAATTGAAGAAGTTGTAGTAAAGCCGGATGGCTTGACTGGCGGTAAAGGGGTTAGGGTGCAAGGAGATCATTTTAATACAGAAGAAGAAGCTGTTGCATATTGTAAAGAGGTTTTGGAAACTCATGCTTCTGTAATAGTTGAGGAAAAGCTTGATGGAGAAGAATTTTCATTGCAATGCTTAACTGATGGAAAAACAGTTGTTGCAACTCCACCAGTTCAAGACCATAAAAGGGCTTATGAAGATGATAAGGGCCCTAATACTGGAGGCATGGGTTCTTATTCCTGTGAGAATCATTTATTGCCATTTCTCAAAAAAGAGCATGTTAAGAAAGCATTAGAAATAACAAAGAAGGTTGCTGAAGCAATTAATCAAGAAACAGGGCTTTATTACAAAGGTGTTATGTATGGTGGCTTTATTTTAACAAAAGAGGGAGTTAAATTAATAGAGTATAATGCAAGGTTTGGAGATCCAGAGGCTATGAATGTTTTACCGTTGCTTAAAACAGATTTCGTAAGTTTGTGTCAAGCCATAATTGTGCAGGAACTGGATAGAGTTAAAATTACGTTTGATAAGAAAGCAACTGTCTGCAAATATGTTGTTCCTGACGGTTATCCAGACAATCCAGTAAAAGATGAAAAAATAGAAGTTTCAAAAATTAAAAAAGGAAATATGTATTATGCTTCTGTTGAGCAAAAGAATGATGGATTGTACATGACTGGTTCTAGGGCAATAGCATTTGTAGGTGTTGGAAGTAATTTGGAAGAAGCTGAAAAGATTGCTGAAGAAGCTGTTTCTAATGTTAAAGGCAAAGTCTTTCATAGGAAAGATATTGGGACCAAGGAATTGATTCAGAAAAGGATTGAGCATGTAAAGAGTTTTTAGGATGAAACAAACCCTTAAATCAGAAATATCCGGGAAAAGAAAAAATCTTTCTAAAGAAGAGATTAAGGAAAAAAGTTCTGAAATAAAAGAAAAATTGTATTCTTTAAATGAATTTAAAAAAGCAAAAAATATTATGTTGTATGTTTCTTTCAATAATGAAGTTGATACTCAGGAAATGATTAAGGAATTATTAATTAATAAAGAAAAAAATATTGTAGTTCCTTATGTTGTAAAGAATAATCCTATATTACAGCTTTCTGAATTAAAAAATTTCAATGAACTTGCGGCAAAAACTTTTGGGATTTTGGAGCCAAAGGAAAATTACATCAGAGAATTCAATCATAAAAAGCTTGATTTGATAATATTACCTGGAATAGTTTTTGATCAAAATGGTCATAGAATAGGTTATGGTTATGGGTATTATGACAGATTTCTTAAAAAGTTAGATAAAAAAGTCAAAAAAATTGGGATTGCTTTTGAATTTCAGTTAGTTGATGAAATAGCCGAGGAAAAACACGATGTTCCTGTTGATGTTATAATAACTGAAAGAAGGGTTTTAAGATGCAATTAGTAATTCAAAGAAAACCAGATTGGTTTAAGATTAAGATGCCAACTGGAGAAAAATATGGTAGAGTTAAAAGCCTGGTAAAAACTAATAGATTGCATACTATATGCGAGGAAGCTAAGTGCCCAAATTTATCTGAATGCTGGAGCCATGGTACTGCTACATTTCTTATTTTAGGGGATGTTTGCACAAGATATTGCGGTTATTGTAATGTTAAGACAGGAAAACCTTATGAATTGGATCTGGAAGAGCCAAAAAAAGTTTCGCAAGCAGTTAAGAAATTGAATTTAAAGTATGTTGTAATTACTTCTGTAACAAGAGATGATTTAGAGGATGGTGGTGCTTCAATATATGTTGATACAATAAAAGAGATTAAAAAATTAAATCCAAATTGCAAAATTGAGTTATTAATACCTGATTTAAAAGTAAATAGCAACAATGATAATAAAAACAATATCGATACTAAAATAAACATTGACGCACTAAAAAAAATAATCAATGCAAGGCCGGATGTTTTAGGACATAATATAGAAGCTGTTAAGAGAGTTTTTTTAGAAGTAAGAAAAAGGGGTAATTACGAGCTTTCATTACAATTATTTAAAACAATAAAAAAAATTAATAAAAATATCAAAACAAAATCAAGTATTATTTTAGGATTGGGAGAAACAAAAGAAGAAATTATTGAAACAATGCAGGATTTAAGGAATAATGATGTTGATTTTTTAACGTTAGGGCAATATTTACAGCCTTCTGAGAAACATGTTAATATTGAGAGATATTACAAGCCAGAAGAATTTGAGGAATTGAAGAAAATTGGAATGAAAATGGGTTTTAAGCATGTTGAGGCAGGGCCTTTGGTTAGGAGCTCTTATAGGGCTGATAGGTTGAGTACAATAATAAAAAATTCAATAAAACTAATTAAACAATAATTAATAAAAATAAAATTCTAAAAATAATTAATAAAAAATGCAATGCCGCTTTATTAACACAGGAGCTAATGATGCTTATACAAACATGGCTATAGATGAGGCTCTAACATTAAATTGCTCTATGCCAATATTGAGAGTTTATTCATGGAATCCAAAAGCTGTTTCTGTTGGGTATAATCAAGATATTGAAAAAGAGATTAATATTGATGAATGTAAAAAGAACAATATTGATATTGTAAGAAGAATAACTGGAGGTAAAGCGGTTTTTCATGACAAGGAAATTACTTACAGCTTTATTTTGCCGGAAAACAATGGTTTGCTTCCATTTGAAGTTAATGAATCGTATAGAATAATAGCAAATGCATTAGTTATTGCATTGAAAAAGATTAATATTAATGCAGAAATAAAAAAAGTTCCTGAAAAGATTGCAACTTCTATTTGCTTTAACAGTTCTAATTGGTATGAATTGTTAGTTAATGGCAGAAAAATATCTGGTTCAGCGCAAAGAAGGATGGATGGAAAGATATTGCAGCATGGTCCAATACTTATGGATTTTGACTACAATAAAAATAATTCATTATTCAATAAAACCAATACAATTGACAATATTGAAAACTTACAAAAAAGAATAACTTCAATAAAAAATGAAATAAACAAAATAATTAATTATAATAAAATTTCTGAAGCAATAAAGTATGGTTTTAAAGAAAATTTTAATTTTGAAATGATTGATGGTTCTTTGACTAATGAAGAGATAAGATTATCTGAGAAGTTAGTGAAGGAAAAGTATAAGATAAATGAGTGGAATTACAACTTGTTAACAAAAAATTCTATGATTAAATAAATGTAGATACAATTATTAGCATACCTCCTAAGATTATACCCACTAAAAACATGGCTATAGCAGATTTTATCATCTTAAAACGATGCAATATAGTCATATCAAGCTTATGAAGTTCGTGGCCATAAGAACTTATCATATTTTCCTTTTTTTCTAAATTTTTTCTTATCGTCTCAATGTAATCTTTTCTTGAAAGTTCAGTTAGTTTAGTACCATAATCAAATGTATTTGAATCTCTATCCTTTTTAAATACCGGCTCTACAGTCAACAAAGTGACTACGATTGTGGCAAGGGAAGCGGCTACAATACTTACTATTCCAAACTTAACAATAGGTGGTAGGGTAGTAAATTCGCTAGTAGTCATCTTACCAAGTGATACTGTTAAAACAACACCAGATATAGTCGCAATGAAATGTGATATATTGACAGTAAGAAGATACTTTTCCATTTTTAATTTCAAAGCGTCTCCTAGAAAGGAAGTTTCTCTCAATACTGATGCAAAACGATCGGATACCACCCTCTTTTTTTCAACCATAAAGGAATACTGCATTTTGTTATTTATAAAATTTTGGTTTTGCAAAATATTTTACCTAGTTGCTAACAAAAACTATTTAAATAAAGTTAATTATTAAAATTTTAAGGTGGTTTTATGGATATGATGGATTCTATTGAAAAGACTGACCCAGAGATGAATGATATAATTAAAAAAGAAGGCAAAAGAATAAGAGAAGGTGTTGAGCTAATTCCTTCTGAGAATGTGGTCAGCAAAGCGGTTCTGCAGGCAATGGGTTCTGTTCTTACAAACAAGTATTCTGAAGGTTATCCTCATAAGAGATATTATGGCGGCAATGAGATTGTTGATATGGCTGAGGATTTGGCAATAGAAAGGGCAAAAAAATTGTTTGGTGCTGAGCATGTTAATGTGCAGCCTTATTCAGGAAGTCCGGCTAATATGGCGGTTTTCTTTGCTTTGCTAAAGCTTGGAGATACTTTTATGGGTCTTGACCTTAATGCTGGAGGACATTTAACACATGGAAGCTTTGTAAATTTTTCTGGCAAGAACTATAAATGTATATCATATAATGTTGACAAGAAAACAGAACTTTTAGATTATGATGCTATTAAAAAAGAAGCAAAAAAGTCAAAGCCAAAACTTATAATTTCCGGATTGACTGCTTATCCCAGGAAATTGGACTTTAAAGCGTTTCAGGAAATTTGTGATTCAGTAGGTGCTTATCATATGTCAGATATTGCTCACATTGCTGGTTTGTGCGCAACAGGTGTCCATGAAAGTCCAGTACCATATGCAGATGTTGTCACAACTACAACACATAAAACATTAAGAGGCCCAAGAGGAGGCATGATAATGTGCAAGACTGAGGATAAGTTTGACAAAAATGGCAAGAAAAATCTGGCACAAAAAATTGATTCTGCAGTTTTTCCTGGGTTACAAGGAGGACCTCACGATCATGTTACTGCAGCAAAAGCAGTAGCGTTTTTGGAAGATTTAAAGCCTGAATTTAAGGTTTATTGCAAACAAATTGTCAAGAATGCAAAAGCACTTGCAGATACTTTAATGTCTAAGGGTTTGGAATTAGTAACTAATGGTACTGATAATCATTTGATGGTCATTAAGCTTGTTAACAAAGGCTTAACTGGAAAGGGAAAAGAAGTGCAAAATGCTTTAGATAAAGCAGGGATAACTGTAAATAAAAATACTATTCCTTATGAGCCTGGAAGCCCTTTTCATCCATCAGGTATAAGATTGGGAAGCCCGGCTGTAACAACAAGGGGATTTAAAGAATCTGAAATGACGGTTGTTGGAGAAAGCATAGCAAAAGTAATTGACAATTTGGATGATGATAAAGTTATTGAAAAAGTTAGGAAGGATATTTTGGAGCTGTGCAAAAGGTTTCCTTTGTATCCTGGGATGGATCTATTGAAATAGTACAATAAACAAAAATACAATAAAATTTTCCATTTAATTAAAAACAATAAAAAAGAATGATAATAATAAGTTTCCATCAATTAAAAAATATCAATAAAAAATGAGAAACACATTAAAACAATAATAAAAATCAATTAGAATAATAATTAATAATAAATTTTAAAAAATAAAATATTGTTAATAAAAAGATGGTTGCTAAAATTATTGAAGGTAAGCAGGTAGCAGATAAGTTTCTTGATGATATTACTAAAAGGGTTAATGTGTCAAAAGAAAAACCTGGCTTGGCGATAGTTCTTGTCGGAAATAATCCTGCTTCTGAGATTTATGTTGGGCTAAAGGAAAAAAAAGCCAATAAACTTGGATTTTATGTTGAAAGGCATAATCTTAAAGAAGATATAAAACAGGATGAGCTGCTTAAGCTGATTGATGAATTAAACCAAAACAAGAAGATTCATGGATTTATTGTGCAGCTTCCTTTACCAAAGCAAATAGATGAGACTTTTATTATTGATTCCATATTGCCTCATAAGGATGTTGATGGATTTACTCCGGTAAGTTTAGGAAATTTGGTAAATGATGATAACAGATTACTGCCGGCAACTGCCAGGGCTTGTATGGAGCTGATTAAATCAACTGGTGTTAAAATTGAGGGTAAAAATGCTGTTGTAGTTGGGAGAAGCAGCATAGTGGGGAAGCCTACTGCTTTGTTGTTGCTACAGGAAAACGCTACTGTTACTATATGCCATTCAAGAACAAAAAATTTATCTGAACATACAAAGAATGCAGATATTTTAGTTGTTGCTGTTGGAAAAGCAAGGATGATCAAGAAAGGTATGGTCAAGAAAGGTGCTATAGTAATTGATGTTGGCATCAACAGGACTCCTTCTGGTCTAGCTGGAGATGTTGATTTTGAAAATGTTAAGGAAGTTGCTGGCTATATAACTCCTGTACCTAGGGGTGTTGGACCTATGACAATAACTATGTTGCTGGATAATACTTTGAAGGCAATGGAGCTTAGGAAAGGCGTAAATTTCTAACACAAACATTTATAAATCCCTATAAATTCTGATTCTTACCGGTGGTTATGATTATGAACATCGGGGTTTTGGCATCTACAAAAGCAAGTGATTTGCAGGCAGTAATTGATGCTACAGAAGCTAAAGAGTTAAATATCAAGATTTCTGTTGTTATTTCTAATAAGGAAGATGCTTATGCTTTGGAAAGGGCTAGAAAACATAATATTGAGGCTGTTTTTATTAATTCTAAAGGCAAGGAAAGAGAAGATTTTGACAGGGAAGTTTCCAAAGAACTAGAAAAACATGATGTTGATTTAATTCTGGCTATAGGTTATATGAGGATTTTAAGTTCCTGGTTTGTAAATAAATACAAAAATAAAATAATGAATATACATCCTTCTTTATTGCCAGCATTTGCTGGTGGTATGGACAAAGATGTGCATGCAGAAGTCCTTAAGGCTGGTGTAAAAGAAACTGGTTGTACGCTGCATTTTGTTGATGAAAGTGTTGATTCTGGCCCTATAATTCTGCAGAAGAAAGTTAATGTAGAGAAAAATGAAACTATTGAAAGCTTAAAGGCAAAAGTGCAGAAGGCTGAGCAGGAAGTTATTGTTAAGGCCTTGAAATTGTATGATGAAGGGAGGATAAAAGTAAATGGTGGTAAAGTAACAATATTGGATTAAAACAATAAAGATAAAACAATAAAATTTCCAATGAAAAATAAACAATGATTAATAATAATTCAACCGAAAAATAAATTAAAAACAATGATTAAAATTATAATTAAAAAAATAAAAAGAAAGGAAAAATAGATAAAAAATTGAAAATTAATAATGAAAAAATATTGAATAAAAATTAATCAAAATGAATGCTTTAATATCAGTATCAAACAAGGAAGGGATTGTTGAATTTGCACAAGGTTTACATAATTTAGGAATAAAGATATTATCAACAGGCGGGACTGCTAAATTACTGCAAAAAAACAAGATTCCTGTGACGCAGATTTCTGATTATACTGGGAACAAGGAGATGATGGGTGGTAGAGTAAAGAGTTTGCATCCAAAAATTTTTGGTGGGATTCTGGCTTTAAGGAACAATAAAAAGCATATGAAAGAATTAAAGGAAAATAATATTGACTTAATAGATATTGTTGTTGTTAATCTTTATCCTTTTGAGGAAACTATAGGCAAAAATTCTAGTTTTAGTGAGGCTATTGAGAATATAGATGTTGGCGGGCCATCAATTGTAAGGGCTGCTGCCAAAAATTTTAATGATGTTCTAGCAATAGTAGACCCTAAAGATTATAGTGACATATTAGAAAAATTAAATAAGAAAAAAATAAGTAATGAATTAAAACAAAACCTGGCATTAAAGGCTTTTGAGCATACTGCAAGATATGATGCAATAATAAACCAGTATTTCAATGAGAAATTTGGAAAAGAAAAGTTTCCTGATACGTTTAACTTAACTTTTAAGAAAAAGCAGGAACTAAGGTATGGGGAAAACCCGCATCAGGAAGGAGCTTTCTATGAGGATCCTTTTATTGGTGAATGCTGCATCACTAATTCCAAACAATTGCATGGAAAAGAATTGTCTTACAATAATATACTAGACATGGAAAATGCTTTTGAGTTGATAAAAGAGTTTAATGAACCTACTGCAGCCATAATAAAGCATAATAATCCTTGTGGTATTGCTTCAGGAAAAACTATTGATGAAGCATACAAAGCAGCATTGTGTGTTGACCCTTTATCAGCTTTTGGCTCTATTGTTGCTTTAAACAGGAATTGTGATAAAAAAACAGTTGAGGCAATGAAAAAGTGCTTTATAGAGGTTATCATCTGCCCTAAATTTGAGAGGGATGCTTTAGCTATTTTAAAGGAAAAGAAAAACGTAAGGCTAATGGAAACCGGAACAATGACAAAGCCCTGTCCTGGTTATTATATGACAAAAGTGACTGGGGGATTATTGGTGCAAACAAGAGATCATTTGAAAATATCTAAAAAGAATCTTAAGGTTGTAAGCAAAAGAAAACCAACAAAAAAAGAAATTGAGGATATGATTTTTTCATTTAAAGTGAACAAGCATGTCAAATCCAATTCAATAGTTTTTGTAAAAGATAATGTGACAACAGGCATTGGTGCAGGACAGACATCAAGGGTAGATGCTGTTAAGATAGCTGCAGACAAGTCAAAAGGCGCTTCAAAAGGCTCTGTAATGTCTTCAGATGCTTTTTTTCCTTTCAAAGATGGAATTGATGAGGCTGCAAAAGCCGGAATAACTGCTATTATACAACCAGGAGGCTCAATAAGAGATAAGGAAGTCATAGATGCTGTTAATGAGTATGGTATGAGTATGGTTTTTACAGGTATTAGATTGTTTAGGCATTAAATTTATATATGGGCTGTTTATTTCTTTGATAAAAATGGGAGAAGAAAAGGAATATAAATTACAACATGACAGGCCTAATTGTATTGGATGTGCTGCTTGCGAAGCAGTTGCTCCGGATTTCTGGGAGATGAATGATGATGGTAAATCTGATATTAAGGGTGGCAAAAGTAAAGATAATGGATGGCAGGAACGTGATATTGAGGAAAAGGATTTTCAAATAAACAAAGATGCAGCAGATTCATGCCCGGTAAATGTTATACATATAATTAAGAAAGATAATGGGGAGAAGATTATTTAGTTCTTTAATTATAAAAACCTTAATAAATCAATATATGTTAATTCGTTCTATGAATACTAAAAATAGAAAATTATGTCCTAATTGCAAGTCAGATGATGTAAAAATAATTAGTTATATAGGCATTAAATGTGTTGTTTGCAATAATTGTGGTTTTGATGAGAGCAGGCAATATGATGTTTATCCTGAAGAAAAAGAGTCTCAGAAAGAGAAAGGAAGGTATACGCCGTATAAAGCTGGAGGGTTTAAAAGAACTAAAAAGCAATAACTTAGGAGTATAATAAAGTTAATTCAATAATTAAAATATAATAATAAAAATTCATTAGAAATAATTCAATAAATAAAATTCAATGAAAAATAATAATTCAATATTCATTAAAAAGTTTATAATAAAAAATAATCAATAAAATAATAAAACAATAATTAAAAAACAATACAATAAATAAAATTAAACACTAATAAAAAATAGTATCAATAATAAAATGAAAATTATAGTAGCAAGTCATGCAGGCTTCTGTTCCGGAGTCAAAAAGGCAATTGAAATAGCAGAGGAAACTGCATTAAAAGATGGAAAAACGTATGTTTATGGGCAGCTTGTGCATAATGAAAGGGTTATTAAGGATTTGGAAGAAAAAGGAATAGAATTTGTGGAAAATATTGAGGGCATTCCAGAAAATGCTGTCACTGTTTTAAGGGCGCATGGAGAGCCTGGAACAACTTATGAAAAATTAAAGCAAAAAAACATTTCAGGAGAAAATCTTAAAGACGCAACATGTCCATTAGTAAAATTAGTGCATAATGCTGCAATTAAGTTAAAAAATAATGGCTATGGGGTTATTATATTTGGCAAGAAAAATCATCCGGAATCTATAGGAACAAGTTATTATATTAATGGTAAGGATACATTTATAGTTGAAAATCCTGGAGATGCTGCTTCTGTTGTTGATTATATTACTAAGAATAATTTTGGCAAGGTTGCTTTGATTTCTCAGACAACAATGTCAGTAACAGGGTATAAACAATTAGTTGATAATATAAACAAAATTTTTGATAATAAATTTGAGGAATTGCATTTAAACTTTAAAGATGTGGATAAAAATTTTGTTTTTGTGGATACTATATGCAATCCTACTAAGCAAAGGCAATCAGATACAGAGGAGATTGCGAAAAAAGCAGATGTTATGATAGTTATTGGAGGAAAGAACTCAAGCAATTCCAAGGAACTGGTTGCAAAAAGCAAAGAATTTGGTGTGGAAACTTATTTTATACAGTCAGCAGAGCAGCTGGAAAAAGAATGGTTTGATGGCAAAGAAAATGTTGGTGTAACTGCCGGTGCTTCTACTCCTGATATTACTATTAATGAGGTTGTTGATAGGATTAATGAGATGGCACTTTAATACTTACTTTGTAAAGAATCCTGCCCTTTCTGGGTCAAATTTCCATTCAGAAGAAAGTTTTCCTATTTTCTTGTAATGCTTTGTCAGCGCTTTTACCTTTGATTCTGTCAAGATAATGCCTCTTTTAGCGGTTTCATCTTTATGGTTTGTTTCCAAGTGTTTTCTTACTGCAACAGACCTTCTTATTAAGGCTAATAAATCATCAGGAATCTCCTGAGCTAATTTTTTTTCTTTTAAGATTTGGGAGATTTTTTTCTTGCATAAAAGCCTTACATCAGGGATTCCGTATGTATCCCTTAGTATAATCCCCAGTTCAGAAGAACTTTTGCCTTCTTTTGCAAATTTAGCTATCAAAAGCTCAACTTCCTGCGGCTTGTACCTTAACCATACAGGCAAAGTTTTCTTGATGGGTTTTTTTGAGCCGCTCTTGCCGTGCTTTCTTGAGTATTTTCGTGCCATTTTTATTAAACAATATTACGGAAACAAAGAATTATTTGTCTCCAGTATAAGCGAGCCGTGAATTACAAATCCATAGGATTTGCCGCTTTCCACAAACCGACTTATCTCTTGATTATGATTGGGATTATTATTTGGTTTATAAATGTTATTGAAAAATAGCCCCGCCAGGACTTTCGTTGTTAGTTGCAATTCGAACCTGGGCCATCGGCTCCAAAAGCCGACATCCTTGACCGCTAGACTACGGGGCTGTAAGTTAAATGACATCAAAGCTAATTTATAAAATTATCTTAAATTTTCTCAATATCAAAAATTATTTATATTTAATAGGATAATTATACAGATATGAAGAAAATTTTATTTTTGTTTTTTATTCTGTTTATTCTTTTTATTTATGGCTGCAGTAAAGAAGAAACTACTGAAGAACCTATGCCTATAGAAAAAATCACTGCGAAGGCATATGATGTTGATAAACTGGAAATTACAGAAGATGATGAGGCAGAGGAAGAGATAGTTACTGTAAGGCTATGCCATGATACAGATAATGGAATGGTAAGATGGGCCAATGGCTCTGTTTTTGGTTTTTATGACAATGCAAAAAGATTTGAGTTAAAGGATTACTGTTTTGACAACAATATTTTAGTGGAGTATTACTGTGAGAATGAAATGCCTCAAAATATGACATTTATATGTACAAATGGCTGTAAAGATAATCATTGTCTTTAAATTTCTATATTTTTAAGGCTTTGCCAGAGCGGACTTTAGGCAAAATGAGCATTTTTAAAAAAATGCAGGCATTTTAATTAATTATTTGAGGTGCTTCTTCCCACCCGCCTCCCCTAAATTGGCAAAGCCTTTCTTATATATCTAGAAATAAAGCTTTAATGCCTCTTCTTCCATAAAATGTATTTTTTTTGCTGGTACAATTAAGCAATGCATTCCTCCCTTAAAAAGATATTGAAGCAGCTCTTTTGCATTTCCAGCTCTGATTATTTGGTCTAAAGAGCCTAGTTTAGCGCAGCCAATGCATAAAGTATTGTCAGTAAAAACTTTTTCATTTCTTTTTAATTCTACTTTTAACAAGTATCTTATTGCATCAGTTACTGTTAGAGAATCATTTGAGTTTTCTTTTACATCCAGAAGGAATAATGTATGCAGATTGTTTTTTTGATTTAATTTTAGAACATCATATGGTGTTTCAATATTCTCATTCAAAAATGGTATGCTGGCAGTTTTGCCAAAGTTATAGAGCTGCAAGCCAGTAACACCAATTGCTGTAAAAACAGATGCATTATGCACAATTCTTGTTTTAATGCCTGCTTTTTTTGCTCTTAAGAATAGATCCATATGAGTTGTTGCAGAAAAAACATCTCCTACAACAAGGAAAGCAACTTCTTTTGTTTTTGCCTGCTGCAAAATGGTCTTTTCAGCATCCATTTCTACTAGTTTTCTGTCAGCTAGAATTATCTTTTTTCCATATAGCTGTTTCATATAGCTTAAATTGCAGTTTATCTTTGCAGTATAGTTTTCCAAGTAAACAAAATCTGCTTTTTTTACTAATTCAAGGCCTTTTAGGCTAATGTCTTTTTCGTCATTCAGGCCAATACCGATGAAGTAGAGGGTCATAGTTTACCAGAAAGAGTGTATAGTTTATAAATTTATAATCTAAATTTTTATTAGATAGTATGATTAATACTCATTGGCGCGCCTTTCCTTTTCCATAATCTTACTTGTGAATGTTTTACAAATCCAACTTTACCACTTCTAGTTACTTCAAAAAAATCATTTGTCCCAATAAAATATTTAGCAACACTGTTTAAATACTTAATACTAAAATCTTCATTACTATAATCCAGTGTAAGCCATGTTGAACCACTTCTTCTTTCTCCAATATCAATGAAATAATCTACTGTAGGGAAATGCAACACATCATCTCCAAGTTCAGGATTACGAGGAATCCATGAAGCTACAACTAATCTTGGTGTGTACTTTTCTAAAGCTTCCCTATGGCTTTCTACTCTTTCAACAAGACTTTCATCTCTATCCATTTTCTGTGAATAGTTATCAGTTGCAACTATGTCTATGCCATGCTTTCTGAGTTGGTAAGACAATTTTCCTCTTCCAGCACATATCTCTATCATAGGTATATCCGCTAATCTTCTACTTCTCATTTCTCTGTAGAGTTCTTCTATAAATTCTTAAGTTAGGATACTATTAACACCTTTTCCTTTAAAAAATCCCAAAGGTGAAGCATATTCAGCATAATTATTTACAGGTTTTGAAGAATCAATAGGAGTACTTACTTCTCTAAGTGTGGCAAGTACATGTGCATAAGGAAGTAATATATCAGTATCCAAAATATCTTGCTGTAATTTATCATAATTTGCAACCATAATATTTCACTTTAATACCCAGGATGTTTATTCACTTTTTAAAACTTCATTTATCAATATACTAAAACCTATATTTTCCATCCTAGAAATCTTTAAATATGATCTTATAAATGTATATAGAATATAAAAAAATCTAATTTGAGTTTTTTTGGCGAAAAACTCGGTTAAACAGCTTTTTTTGGCGAAAAAGCGTGTTTATTTGGCGTATTTTTGGTTTAAAACGATATTTTAGTACTTAAATCTTTATAAAAGCTATTTATTGGCGTAAATAACTTTTTTCTACAAGAGAGTATATTAGGCAATTCCAATATAAATATTTTGGTACTCTATTATTGGTATTGGGATGTATATTTTAAAAACTACAGACAATAAGGGGTGAAAAAATGGATTTTTTGGTAGAAAACGCAATTAAAACTAGCCAAGAGAATAAAGTAGAAAGTGTAGATGTAGGACAAGCAAATATAAGAGTTATAGGGGTAGGGGGAGCTGGCAACAATATGGTTGGTTGGCTATATAATAAAGGTGTTAAAGGGGCTGAGATTTTAGCCTGTAACACAGACCAGCAGCATTTGAATATAATAAATGCAGACAGAAAATTTTTGTTGGGGACTGGTGTAACAAGAGGCTTAGGATGTGGAGGTTTTCCTGAGAAAGGTGCTGAGTCTGCAAAAGAAAGCTTGCAAGAGTTAAAACAATGTTTAAAAGAATCTGATATGGTTTTTGTATGCGCTGGCATGGGTGGAGGAACTGGCACTGGTGGAGCGCCAATAGTTGCTCAAGTAGCTAGAGATACTGGTGCTATAGTTATTGGAACTGTTACCATGCCTTTTAAAATTGAAAAAGCCAGGGTAGATAAAGCAGAGTTTGGTTTGGAACAGCTAAGAGATGTTTCTGATACAGTGATTGTAATTGACAATAATAGATTAGTCAATATTGCAGGTAATTTGCCAATACAACAAGCATTTGCAGTAGCTAATGAGCTTGTAGCAACAATGATAAAAGGTATTGTGGAAACTATTGCAGTGCCAAGCTTAGTTAACCTGGATTATGCGGATGTAAGGGCAATTATGAAGAATGGTGGAGTAGCAGCTATTGGTGTGGGTTCTTCAGATACAAACAACAGAGTAGAAGAAGCTGTAAAAGGAGCTTTGCAAAATCCGCTTCTGGACATCAATTACAAAGGTGCAACCGGAGCTTTGTTGCATGTAATAGGTGGTCCTGATATGACACTTGATGAGATAAGCAAAGTAGGCGAATTAGTTACAGAAAGTTTAGATACAGATGCAAATGTCATCTGGGGAGCCAGAATTTCAGAAGATATGAAAGGAAAGCTTACTGTAATGACAATCGTAACTGGTGTAAAGAGCCCATGTATCTTGGGCAAGCAAAAGCCACTTGCGGCAAGTCCGGAGGTTCAACAAATAAGTGAGGAACTCGGTATAGAAATCCTAGATGAATGATCACCCTTTAGTCTTTGTGGTGACACCTTTTAGGTGTTTTTTTCTATGCCTTCATTTCTAAGAAAACCACCCCCAACGTTTTTAAGTATGGAGGCATTTGGTCCCTCGCAAGAGGGATTTTTTTATTTTTTTACGTGCCCGTAAAACAGCGTATTGGGATACCTACGGTATCCCGAGACTGAGATATATTTCTGTTTTTTATTTATTTAGTAAATAAGAAATAGTAATTTACTTTTTACTTAACTTTTTCTTAACATGCTCTTTGACTTTTTTATGGACTTTTTTGGCTAACTTCTTGCCTTCATCTACTATTCTTTTATTGCCTGCACTCCACCAACCAAGATGTGTTTTTGGAAATTCCAAGCGGCCCCACCATTTTTCAAAAAACATCATATGCTCTATTCTATACTTGGGAGGCGGTTCTGGGTTTTCATCAGCATAACCAATTGTAATAACAGCCTGCACTGATTTTTCTTCCGGCAGTCCAAGAACTCTCCAAATCTCATCTTCATCAAAAGCCCCTATCCAGCAGGTTCCTAATCCTAAACTATGAGCAGTAAGAAGCATATTTTCTATTGCAGCAGAGCATCCTTGTATTGTATAAAGCCTTGCGCCTCTGCTCCCATAATATCTTTCAGCTTTTTCCGGTTCTGCAACAACTACAATAAAAACAGGAGCGACTTCCATCCATTCCTGTTGCAGACAAGCTTTTGCAATGGCTTTTCTTGTCTCATCGTTCTTGACCACAATAAACTTCCAATTCTGCAGATTACCTGCAGAAGGAGCATATTTGCCAGCCTGCATTATTGTGACAATATTATCCCATGCAACCTGCTTATCCTTGTATTTCCTTATGCTTCTTCTTGATCTTATAGCGTCAAATACTTCCATAAGTATATTCTTGAGTTTATTATTAATAAATCTATTGTTTTACGTGCCCGTAAAACAGCGTCTGGGGACGTCTGCGACGTCCCGAAACGGGACTCTTTTGAATGCTCAGTCTCGGGATGCTGAAAGCATCCCTATACACTGTTGTGCATTCCTGCACACCAGTGTGTGGTACTTCGTACCACACGTACTAATCCGTCTTGGATCGTGCAATGCAAAGCATTGCATACTGTTGTACGGGAACGTACAACTGAACACTAGTAGTGGGGTGCAAAGCACCCCACAGTGTTTTACGGCAACGTAAAATCGGGAACGTACATTTCGACATATTTTTAAACTTCTTAATATTGTAATTTAATATGCAATACTCGAAACTTGCGGATGTGTATGATGCTCTGGAAAGTACAACAAAGAGGCTTGGGCATGTCCATATTATTTCAGAATTTCTGAAAGATGTAAGCATAGTGGATTTGGGAACAACAATTCTTTTGATGGAAGGAAGAGTTTTTCCAAGATGGGATGAAAGGGAAATTGGAATGGCATCAAAGATGATGCTTAAGGCTATTAGTGTGGCATCAGGAGAATCCAAAGAAAGAGTAAATTCAGAATGGAAGAAAACTGGAGATTTAGGAACCGTTTCCCATAATTTAATTAAGAAAAAAAAACAGCATACATTAGGTTCTCATGAGCTTACTGTAAAAAAAGTTCTTAACAATCTCAGAAAACTTGTCACAATTGAAGGGCAAGGTTCTGTTGATAAAAAAATATCTTTAGTAGCCGAACTTTTAACATCTGCAAAGCCTAACGAAGCTAAGTATATTGTAAGGACAATTCTTAATGATATGCGCATAGGAGTTGGAGAGGGAAGCATAAGAGATGCTATTGTATGGGCATTCTTTGGCAAGGAGATTAAAGTAAATTACAATAAAAAAGAAAATAATGTTGAGATGGAAGATAGAGAAAATTACAATAAATATGTTGATGCTGTGCAACGTGCTTACGATATAACAAATGATTTTGCTCTAGTAGCTGAGGCAGCAAAGAAGTATGGACTTAAAGGCCTTGATGAAATGGAAATGAATGTTGGAGTGCCGTTGAAGGTAATGCTCGCATTAAAAGTTGCAGATATTGATGAGGGTTTTGAAAGATGTGGAAAGCCAGCAGAATTTGAGTTTAAATATGATGGTATGAGGATGCAGATACATAAAAATAATAATGAAATTAAGGTATTTACAAGAAGATTAGAAAATGTCACTAAGCAGTTTCCAGAAGTTGTAGATTGTGTAAGGAAGTTTGTTCATGAAAAAAAAGTCATTATTGATTCTGAGGCAGTTGGTTACAGTACAAAAACTGGCAAATACCTTCCATTCCAAAATATTTCCCAGAGAATAAAGAGGAAATATGATATTGAAAAGATGTCTCAGGAGTTTCCAGTTGAGGTAAATGTTTTTGATGTGATAAACTACAAAGACAAAAGTGTTATCAATGAGCCTTTTGAGGAAAGAAAAAAGATAATTAAAAAGATAATTAAAAATGTTCCAAAGAAAATCAAGATTGCAAGGAGTATTGTAACTTCAGACAAAAAAGAAGTTCAGGATTTTTACAAAGAAGCTGTTGATTCCGGAAATGAAGGGCTTATGATCAAAAAACTTGATGCTCCTTACAAGCCAGGAGCAAGAGCTGGTTTTATGGTCAAGTTAAAAGATACAAAAGAAAATCTTGACCTGGTTATTGTAAAAGCAGAGTGGGGGGAAGGTAAGAGGTCAAAATGGTTAAGCAGCTACACATTAGCATGCAGAGATAAAGAATGCAATTTTCTTGAAATTGGAAAGGCAAGCACAGGGCTTAAGGAAAAGAGGGAAGAAGGATTGAGTTTTGCGGAAATGACAGACTTGCTTAAGCCTTTAATAAAGAAAGAAGAAGGAAAAGAAGTAATACCTAAACCTAAAATTGTCATAGAAGTAGCTTATGAAGAGATACAAAAAAGCCCGACTTATAGCAGCGGATTTGCGTTGCGCTTTCCTCGCATTATACAATTAAGGCAGGACAGAAGTCCTGATGATATTTCTACATTAAAAATAGTAGAAAGTCTTTATAATAAGCAAAAAAAGTAAAATTATTTTTTCTTTTGCTTAAGCTGGTTTAATTGAAAATCACCGGCTAATAATCCTGCGCCTACTAAAACAATGATTATTGTCCATCCAGTTGTATTCCCGATAAAGTTTGTTTCTGGTCCAAGGTCTCTAAGAAAGAACAATGCTCCTACAATTAAAACAACCAAACCTGTAATTTTATATGCAAATGGCGTTAGCAAAATAATCACCTCTTTCATTATATCCCTTTAATAATCATATTTAAATGTTTTGAAAACGTGAGGTTTTCAAGACATTTAAGCTCGAAAAGTTTGCTAATGCAAACTTTTCCGCTGTTTAAATGTTTTGAAAATCTAAACAATATAAGATATCAAAACCTTTATATACCATTAAGCAATACAAAGATTTGCATAATGACTAAAAAAACCAAAAAAATCGAGAAAAAAGGTGCTGCAGAAAATGCTCAAACTAAGGATGCAAGCAGTTCTATGAATGCAGGAGTAAAGGAAAATCCTGCTGCCTTACAGGAAAAGAGGGCTTTGGAAAAACTGCCTAAAGAGGTGCAGGAAAAATTAAAAACTATAAAGGCAAAACTAGAGAAATTTCAGAAAAGGATTCTAGAAAAATTTGATAAATATATCATGGGAATGACTTTACTGCCGCCGCCAAAACCCAGCGACCAAAAGCAACCTATAGATCAAAAGCAGCCTGTGGATAAAGATAAGATAAATGTTCTTGTTCTGATAGATGATTCTGACAGCAAGAAGATGTCAAAATATGAGTTAAAAGATAAATTAACTGCTATAATGACTAATGTTGCGCAAGAGATTGATAAGAATCTAATACCTCAGTCTGTAATTTTATCTGAGCTTTGGCAAAATTGCTATGATGGTAAATCTGAATTATTGCAGTTAATATCTTTATCTGCACCAATTTTTGACAGGGGAATGTTAGCTGCAGTTAAAATAGCTGAAGTCCATAAGACTATGGTTCTTAAGAAATTTGAGAAATATATTGTAAGTTATGTTCTTGCAGGCAGTTTGGTGCAGGGAAGAGCAACACCCACCTCTGATATTGATGTCTGGATCGTAATAGATGACACAGATGTTAAGAAGATGACCAGGGCAGAGCTAAAAGATAAATTAAGGGCTATTATAATCGGAATGGGAATAGAAGCTGGTGAGTTAACTGGGATAAAGAATAAACTGAATATCCAGGTTTATATTTTAACAGATTTCTGGGACAGCTTGAGGGAAGCTAATCCGATAATTTTTACTTTATTGAGGGATGGTGTTCCATTTTATGATAGGGGTATTTTTATGGCGTGGAAGCAGCTGCTTAAGATGGGAAAGATAAAGCCAAGTCCAGAGGCTATTGACATGTTTATGGGCTCTGGAGAGCAAATGCTAAAGAGGGTCGAGCTAAAGCTTAAGGACATAGGAATGGAGGATATTTATTATGCAATTCTGACTCCTTCTCAAGCTGCTTTGATGCTGCATGGTGTACCACCACCCGCTCCAAAGGAAACTGCAACTTTAATGAGGGAAATTTTTGTGCATAAAGAAAAATTGCTGGAAGATAAGTTTGTAAAAACACTTGAAAAGGTAATAGACGTAAGAAAAACAATTGAGCATGGTGAAAAAAAAGAAATAACTGGAAAGGAGATTGATGAATTATTGAATGAGAGCGATAAATACCTCAAAAGAATAAAAAGGTTGTTTACGCAGATAGAGAAGATGAAAGAAGAAGACGATATGATAAAGATTTATGAGACAATAGTCACTATAATCAGGGATGTTTTGCGTATAGAGGGTATAGAAAAGGTTGAGGATGAGGAAGTTGTTAAGGTATTTGAGGATGAGCTCATAAGCCAGGGAAAAATACCAGCAAAGTTTTTACGGATTTTGAATGAAATACTAAAAGCTAAAAAAGATTATGATGATAAAAAATTAACCAGAGTAGAAGTAGAGAAGGTAAAGAAAGATTCAAATGAATTCATAAAATTTCTAGTTGAATATTTACAGAGGAAAAGGGGAAGAGAGCTGGAAAGGACAAAAATAAGAGTAAAGCATGGCAACAGGTATGGTGAGGTTATTTTGTTGGGGCAAGAGGCTTTTATAATCCATGATACAGACCATGAGGAGAAAGAGATAAGCAAAGCGAAGATAAAAGAAAATGGGAGTTTGGGAACTACACAAAAAAGTTCTTTGCAGGAGCTTGAAAAGTCATTATCAAAAGTTGAAATACCTCCAAAGGTTTTCATCAAGGAGCCAATATTTGAGGATTTAAAGAATATTTTTGGCAAAAATGTAGAGATTTTGGTTAATTATTAAAAGGATATACTTCTTATATTTTAAATACATACAATAATAAGAAAACAATTAATATTCAATCGTAAGGTTTATAAAGCAGGCACATTTTCTAAATACAAAAATCAAGCCCGAGTTCATAATTTAGAGCGCTTTTAGGGTTGCTTTAAGTGCTATATTCTCGGCTATTGTATCAAACAAACAGGTATATAACAACAACATTAATTGTTTGTTTGATGCTACGAACGAAGTGAGTATGTTTGATTTTAAAATCATGAAAATTCAGTATGAATTTTCAGGATACTAGGAAAACAAAGTTTTCCCGTACACCGAAAATGCATGCATTTTCTAGTGTGCCAAAAACCAGAGGTTTTTAAGCATGGCAGAACAGAAAGTTCAGGAAAGTAAAGAGCAAAAGGATAATTTCAAGTACTTTGTAAGAATCGCAAATACAGATCTTGATGGAAATAAAGCCATAGGCAATGCGCTGAAAAAGATCAAAGGAGTAAGTTTCATGTTTTCTAATCTAATCTGTAATATTGCCAGCGTTGATAAAATGATTAAAGCCGGTTACTTAAATGATGGGCAAGTTAAAAAGCTTGATGATATTTTGAACAACCTGTCAAAGTATAATGTCCCTAACTGGATGCTTAACCGAAGAAAAAATTATGAAGATGGAAAAGACTATCACCTTTTTACTGGAAATTTATCCTTTGCAGAAGAAAACGACATTAAGAGGATGAAAAAGATCCGGTCTTATAGAGGGGTTAGGCATGGTATAGGATTGCCTGTTAGAGGACAAAGAACAAAATCAAATTTTAGAAAAAATAAAGGCAAGGTATCTTTGGGAGTAGCTAAAAAAGCAGCAGCAAAACCAGATAAAGTTTGAACAATTAAAAATAACAATAAATAAAATCAAAAAGAAAAATAATGAAAAAATAAATCAAAATGGGATCTCCTAAAAAACAAAGAAAAAAATTTTCAAAACCGTCACATCCATGGCAAAAAGAAAGAATTTTGGCAGAGCAGGAACTGCTGAAAGAATATGGATTAAACAGGAAATATGAAATATGGAAGATGAATTCAATTCTAAAGAATTTTACCACTCAAGCAAAAAATCTTGTCACTATTAAAAACCCCCAGGTAGAGAAAGAAAGGAACCAACTTTTGACAAAACTTTCATTTTTGGGTTTAACTGGCAAGGATGCAAAGTTGGAAGACGTATTATCTTTAACATTAAAAGATGTTATGGAAAGGAGGTTGGAAACTTTAGTTTACAGGAAAAACCTGGCCAGCAGCCTTAGACAGGCCCGTCAATTTATTGTTCATGAACATATATCTTTAGGTGAAAAAAGAATTACAGCACCATCCTATCTTGTTCCATTAGGAGAGGAGAACAGTATACAATTTTCTCAGGGCTCTATTCTTTCCAATGCAAGCCATGCTATACGGTTGGTGCAAAAAAAGAAAACAGCAGAGAAAAAATCCAAAGAAAAGGCAGAAAAGGATAAAGCAGAATTAAAGAAAAAAGAAACAAAAGCAGAGGATGCTGATGAAAAAGTAGTAGAAAAGACTAAGAAAGTTGTTGAAGAAAAAGAAGAGACTAAAGTTCCAACTACTCATGATTTGAAAAAGCAAAAGGACAAAAAAGAAGCGAAAAAGCAGAAAACAAAGAAAGCAGAGGTTGAGAAGAAATAAAATGGCAGAAAGATGGGGAATTGCGCATATTTATGCATCATATAACAATACTATAATCCATATAACAGATATTACTGGAACAGAAACAATAAGCAAAGCATCTGGGGGAATGGTTGTTAAGAGCGACAGGATGGAAAGTTCTCCAACTGCAGCAATGATTGCTGCTAAGAGGGCTGCTGAAGGAGCTATAGAAAAAGGAATAAATTCAATTCATGTTAAGATAAGGGCGCCTGGTGGACATAATGATTCTACTGGACCTGGACCCGGAGCACAGGCTGCTATAAGGGCATTATCAAGAATGGGTTTAAGAATTGGTTTAATAGAAGATGTTACTCCTCTGCCGCACGATGGCTGTCGTAAGAAGGGAGGAAGGCGAGGAAGGAGAGTATAAGTGAGGTGCTAAAATGGAAATAAGAGTTTTGTCAAATAATAAGGAAGAAGGAAAAGTTTCATTTATTATTAAGGATGCGACACCTGCTTTTGCAAATACATTAAGGAGGATTATGGTAGATGAAGTACCTGTCATGGCTATTGAAGATGTAGAGTTTAGGAAAAACAATTCCATTATGTATGATGAGATGGTAGCACACAGATTAGGCTTGGTATCCTTAACAACAGATTTAAAATCATACAATTTACCTGAAAAATGCAAATGTAAAGGCGAAGGTTGTGCAAGATGTCAGCTTAAACTTACTCTAAAGGCATCAAAGGGATCTGGAATAATTTATGCTTCTGAACTTAAAAGCAAGGATTCTGCAGTAAAACCAGTTAATCCAAAAATGCCCATTGTAAAATTGCTAAAAGGCCAGTCTTTGGAATTAGAAGCTACTGCTGTTTTAGGCAAGGGAAAGGAGCATGCTAAATGGAGTCCATGCCTTGCATATTACAAGCACAAGCCAATAATAGAGGTAGGGAATGTAAAGAACCCTGAAGAGGTTGTGGAAAAAACTCATGGAAATATTTTTGAGATAAAAAATGGAAAGCTTGAAGTTATTAAGGATAATCTGTTTAAGTATGACCTTGCAGGTGTTGTAGAGGAAGTATCAAATGGAGAAGTCAAGGTCAAATACGATAATGATATTATTTTTTACATGGAATCCTGGGGGCAGTTAAGCTGCAAAGAGATTTTAAACCAGGCTTTGAAAATTTTTGATGAAACTTTTGATGAATTTAATGAAACAGTAAAAGCGCTCAAATAATCTGGCTAAAATTATAAAATAATAATCATAAAAAATGAAACGAACAGGCACTACAAATCCATTGCTTAGGGATTTAATTATGGAGTTGAAGAAAAGAAGTAATGAGCAGTCTGTAAACTTATGGAAAAGGATTGCTTTGGATTTGGAAAGGCCTACCAGGAACAGGAGAGTTGTAAATTTATCCAGAATAAGCAGATACACAAAAGAAAATGAGATTATAATTGTTCCAGGCAAAGTTTTGGGCAGTGGTATGCTGAATCATAAACTTACTATATCTGCTTATCAATTTTCAGATCAGGCAAAGGATAAGATAGAGAGGTCTGGAGCAGAAATAGTTCCTTTATTGGATCTAAGTAAGGAAAAACCTAATGGGAAAAAAATTAGAGTAATTGGTTAAGATGATAATCGATGCAAACAACTTGATATTAGGAAGATTAGGGACTTATGTAGCTAAAAACGCATTGTTAGGGGAAAAGATAGATATTGTTAATTGTGAAAGCTGTGTTATGACTGGTGATAGAGACAGAATCTTTGAAGATTATGATACTAAATTAAAAATGGGTATACCTGCTAAAGGACCTTTTACCCGCAGGATGCCTGACAGATTTGTTAAAAGAGCTATAAGGGGGATGTTGCCTTATAAAAAAGAAAGAGGAAGAACTGCATTTGATAATATAAAGTGCCATATTGGGATTCCTGAGAACCTGAAAAATCAAAAGATTGATATTATAAAAAGCGCTAATGTTGAAAAAATTCCAAATCTAAAATATATTACAATAAAAGAAATTTGTAAACATATTGGAGCTAAGATATGAAAATAGTAACTGCTGCAGGAAAGAGAAAAAGAGCAATAGCAAGAGCTACAATAAGATCTGGAAAAGGCATTGTAAAGGTGAATAATATTATTCTGGATTTTTATGAGCCAGAACTTTCAAGGTTGAAATTAATGGAACCACTAATAATTGCAGGAGACCTAATAAATAAAGTAAATATTAAAGTGAATGTTTGCGGTGGCGGGATTTCCAGCCAGGCAGACGCATCCCGGCTGGCTATTGCAAAAAGTCTTGTAGAATTTTCAAAAAACGATAAGTTAAAAGAAGATTTTTTGAATTATGACAGGAACCTCTTAGTTGCAGATTCAAGATTTAAAGAATCATCAAAACCAAACAGGCATGGGCAAGCTCGTGCAAAAAGACAGAAAAGTTATCGTTGAAAACAAATACTAAACGGGTGAATAAAAAATGATTATTCCAGTAAGATGTTGGAGCTGTAACAAACCAATAGGCCATTTATGGGAGCAATTCCAGGAAAAACTTGAGAAAGGGGAAGAGAAGAAAAAAGCTTTAGATGAATTAGGCTTAGAAAGATACTGCTGCAGAGCAATATTCTTGGGGCATGTTGATCTGATAGACACTTTGGCGCAGTTTAAGAAGTTCTAAACCATAAACAATTTAAATAATTCTTGTTTTTAAAGTACTATGGTAGACTTTAATAAAATATCCAAGAAATGGCAGAAGAAGTGGGAAGAGAAAAAGATATTTATAGTTAAAGAAGATAAGAAAAAGAAGAAATTCTACTGCCTGGAGATGTATCCTTATCCTTCCTCATCACTCCATATGGGGCATTTGAGGAATTATTCTTTAGGGGATGCTCTTGCAAGGTACAAGAGAATGAAAGGATTTAATGTTCTTTACCCAATGGGTTATGATGCTTTTGGGCTGCCTGCTGAGAATGCCGCAATACAAAATAAGGTTGATCCGGAAAAGTGGACTTTGGACAATATTGATAAAATTAAAAAACAACAAAAAAGTTTAGGATTTAGTTATGACTGGTCAAGGCAGATACAAAGCTGTACAGAAGATTATTACAAATGGAACCAGTGGATCTTCTTGAAATTTTATGAAGAAGGGCTTGCTTATAGAAAAAATTCTGTTGTAAATTGGTGTAGTTCCTGCAATACTGTTCTGGCTAATGAGCAGGTTGAGGATGGAAAGTGTTGGAGATGCAAGAATGATGTTTGTGAAAAAGAATTAGAGCAATGGTTCTTCAGGATAACAAAATATACTGATCAATTACTTGAGGACTTGGATAAATTAGAGCATTGGCCTGAAAGAGTTAAGACAATGCAACGCAATTGGATTGGGAAAAGCTATGGTACTGAGATTTTCTTTAAACTAAAAGATTCCGGAAAGGTAATTCCAACTTTTACAACTAGGCCAGATACAGTCTATAGTGTAACGTTTATTGTTGTTGCTCCTGAGCATCCTTTGGTTTTAGAATGGATTAAAGGGACAAAATATGAAAAAGAAGTCTTGGAAACAATAAAGAAGATAAAAAAGCAATCAATAGCAGAAAGGACAACTCCGGAAGGCAAAGACAAGATTGGCTGCTTTTTGGGAAAGTATGCAATAAACCCTGTTAATGGTGAAGAAATTCCAATTTATCTTGCAAATTTTGTTATAACTGGGTATGGAACCGGAATTGTCATGGCTGATGCCCATGATCAAAGGGATTTTGAGTTTGCAAGGAAATATAAAATTCCGTTAAAATTTGTCATTTCAGAGGATGGAAGCAAGATTGATGCAAGCAAAGCAAGCCGTGCATTTGTAGAAGATGGAATCTTGTTTGATTCCGGGAGGTTTTCTGGTATGAATAATAGGGAGGCTATTGAACCAATATCAAAATGGATGGAAAAAGGAAAGATTGGAAAAAGGACTGTGCAGTATAAATTAAGGGACTGGTTAATTTCCAGGCAGCGTTATTGGGGGACACCAATTCCAATGATTTACTGCGATAAATGTGGTGTTGTTCCTGTGCCATATGAGAAATTGCCAGTTAAACTCCCAAAGAATGTTAAGTTTACAGGTTCTGGAAATCCTTTAGAGACCTCTAAGAAATTTATTGAAGCAAAATGTCCTGAATGTAAAGGTAAGGCTCGCAGAGAAACAGATACAATGGACACTTTTGTTGACAGTTCATGGTATTTCTTAAGGTATTGCAGCCCTAGAGAAACCAAGCTTCCATTTGACAAAAAAATTGCAAATTATTGGATGCCTGTTGACCAGTATATAGGGGGCATAGAGCATGCTATATTGCATTTATTATATGCAAGGTTTTTTACAAAAGCATTGAGGGATTTGGGTTTAGTAACAGTTGATGAGCCTTTTTCCAGGCTTATGACTCAAGGCATGGTCATTAAAGATGGGGCAAAGATGAGCAAAAGTTTAGGGAATGTAGTTGATCCTTCTGAGATAACAGAGAAATACGGCCCTGATACTGGCAGATTGTTTATACTTTTTGCAGCTATGCCAGAAAAAGAGTTAGAATGGAATGATAAAGGTGTAAATGGAGCATTCAGGTTTTTGAATAGGATCTATAATTTAGTTAATGACAATCTTATGCATCTCTCATTAGAGGGTTATGGCAAGGACAAATTGAATGAAAAAGACAAATTTGTTTTGAGCAAGATGCATTCTACAATAAAAAATGTTACTGAGAATATTGAAAATTTCAAGTATAATCTGGCTATCGGGAAAATAATGGAGCTTGTAAATGAACTTTCCAAATATAACGGCAATAAGAAAGTGTTTGGTGAGTGTGTAAAAAATCTTATATTACTGCTGAATCCTTTTATTCCGCATATTTCTGAAGAGTTGTGGATCATGATAAAATGCAAAGGTTTTGCTTCTCTGCAAAAGTGGCCAGGCTATGATGAAAGCAAAATAGACAAAGAAGCAGAGGCTTTAGAAGAAGTTTTGGAAACTACGAAAAAAGACATTTATTCTGTTATTGGACTTGCGAAGATAGAGAAGCCAAGCAGGATAAGGATTTTTGTTGCTGAGGCATGGAAGTATGATTTTATCAGGAAGCTAAAGAAAGGACTAGAAAAAACCAGAAATGTTGGAGAGATAATAAAAGGTTTTGCTAAAAGTGATTTAGACATTTATATCAAGGTGATTTCGAAAATTGTTCCCAGACTGGTGAAAGATGAGACTAAACTGCCAAAGGTTGTTGTTGACAGGAAAAAAGAAGCAGAAGCATTGAAAAGTTCATTGGATAGTTTTAAGGATGAGTTTAAGTGTGATGTTGAGATTATTGATGGGAAAAGTGATGAACAAAAAGCAAAGCAGGCAATGCCCGGCAAAGTTGCAATTTTGATTGAGTAGTTTTTCTATAATGAATAGTAGTACAATAATTAAAAATTCAATAAAAAATATTCAAAATAAAATAATTAAAAAATAAGTTCAATAATAATTAAAACAATAATTTAAAAATAATAAATAAAACTAAAAAATAATAATATGAAATTCAATGAAAAAATTGTAATAAAAAATGCTCGGACTACGTCCGGCACCAACTACGTTGGTATTGAAAAATGAAAATAATTGTATTGGGAGCCGGGGCTGTTGGAAGCCTGTATGGAGCGAAATTATCAAAGCTAAATGAGGTTACATTAGTTGGAAGGCAGGAGCATGCTGATAAGGTGAATCAAGATGGTTTAAAGGTTACTGGCAAAGAAAATACTGCATACAGATTAAAAGCAGCAGTAGCAATAGAAAAAATAGAAGACAACACATTGATATTGCTTACAACTAAAGTATATGACAATAAAAAGGCAATAGAACCAATAATAAAATTAATGAAAAAAAATACAGTAATTCTTTGTTTGCAGAATGGTTTGAATAGTGAAGATATTGTAAAAGAGATTGTCAAGGATAAATGCCTTGTTTTAAGGGGAATTACTGCTGTAGGTGCGACTTTTTTGGAATCTGGGATAATTCAATTCAATAATTTGGGCTATAATGCAATTGAGAAAAGTCCTGTAAGCAAGGATTTGGCTGAGAATTTTAGTAAATGTGGTTTAAAGGCTAATGTTTCTGAAAACTTAAAGGAAGATATCTGGAAGAAATTAATCGTTAATTGTGTGTTAAATCCTGTGTCTGCTATTCTGCGTGTTGATAATAATAGAATTTCTGATGAAAATCTTAATCCATTGAAAAAACTTATTGTAGATGAATGTTTAAAGGTTGCTGAGAAAGATGGTGTTAAATTTGACTTTGATTTTGTCAAAAAAATAAATGAAGGGATTAAAGGCTCTAAGAATTTATCTTCAATGTATCAGGATATAATTAAGGGCAAGCATACAGAAATTGATTATTTAAATGGAGCAGTAGTTGAGTTAGGTAAAAAATATGGGATTAAATGTCCGGTTAATAAGGGTTTGGTTATGATTGTGAAGGGGATGGAGAAAACAACATAGTTATATAGAATTCTGAGAACTGTATAAGTTAAATTTATATAGGGATATGGATTCTTAAATAATTTAAAAATGGATAATTATCAGACAGGGACATTTGTTATACCTCAATTAAGTGATGGGGGGGTTTTTTATCGTGATTCTCAATTAAGAATTTATAAACCAACACCTATTCCTAAGGACAAGATTGTTGCAGGATTTTTTGGGTCAGCTTATGGAGATTATGAGCCGAAGGACATAGGACAGTATAAGGATACTGTAGAGAAAACAATTATTATTGGACAAGAAACTGCTAAAAGAGGAATCATTGGAATTACAGGAGCTTCCCCCGGGATTCCGCATCAAGCAGCTCATGGGGTGAGTATGGTTGAGGGAAGAATTTTAGTTGGTATAAGTCCGGTGGGTAGTGAATCTTTTCATGTTATTGAATATATGAAAGTTGTAACTTCCCTTCAAGGAATTAACGAATCCTTAGTAAACGAATGGGATATGAAACCTTTAGACCCTTACAATGTAATATTTTATCTTAATATTACACATAGGTCACCTAATAGAAGGTTTGTACAAAGGGATCTGCCGAACCTTTATACTAGCAGAATTGCATTTTTTTCGGATGGTGATGCTGGAACTAATCATGAAGCTGCAATAGCTCGCGAACTTGGTGGGAGAGTTATTGCTATTTTAAAAGGATCTGGGGGTATAAGTGAATACTTGGAAGCTATAAATAAAGACTATATAAGGAAGGAAAATGATACGGTTGTGATAGCCGATACCAATCCTGATGAACTTGTAAAAAGAGCTTATGAGGCAGCCCAAGAATTACACGAAAAAAGGAAGAGTATTGATGATACCTTTGATTTTATGATTGAACAGGCAGAATTGACTATTATGGGAAAACCGTTTCAATTTCACAATCACAGCGAACGGGGTTTATCTGTAACTCCATTAGATCAGAAAGTAAACTAAAATTTAAAAGCAAAATTTTATTAATCTTTAGATATTCTTATCCATTATGCAATTAAAAAATATTTTAGTGGTCTACACCAAACCACTAAGTAAAGAAGAAAAATCAACATTAGAAATAGTTAAAAATACCTTAAAAAAATATAAAATTAGCTATATACTTTCTAAAAGAGAAAAACTGAATAAAAAGTTATTTCAAAATAAAGATTGGGTAATATCCGTTGGCGGAGATGGGACTTTTCTGAGGACTTCTCATTTTATTTTTGACAAAACTCCTGTGCTGGGTGTCAATTCTGACCCAAAATATAAGGAAGGCTTTTTTATGACAGCTGCAAAAAAAGATTTTAAAAGGAAATTTAAAAGAATTTTGAATAATGATTATAAAACAAAAAAACTTCAAAGGCTGGAGGCTTATATAGGAAATAAAAAGATTTCCGAGCTTGCATTAAATGAATTTTATATAGCGTCAAAAAAACAGCACCATACAGCAAGATACTTTCTTCTCTTAAGATGGAAAAAGGAAAAGCAGAAAAGCAGCGGGGTTCTGGTTTCTACAGCTGCCGGAAGCAATGCATGGATTAAAAGCGCTGGTGGGAAAATATTGCCATTAAATTCCAATAAATTTGAATATTTGGTAAGGGAGCCGTATTGTGGAAAAGTTTCCGCAAAATGTTATTTGGTTAATGGAATTTTAAGTAAAAATGAAAGGATAGGAGTTATATTTGAAGTTGGTAATGGCATTTTAATAGCCGACTCTTTGAGCAGAGAGCATAAATTCAAAGCAAGACAGAAAGTTATGGTCAAAATGTCAAAAAAGCCTTTATATTTAGTTTCATTTGATGATAAAAACCTGTAAAATATTTTTAGGAAGATTTTTAATTTAATGAAAACAAAATCATGGAGAGTTGAGTGCTATTAAATGGTTTATCCCATATCTAAAATTTGGATTTATCCTATCTGTTGTATCTTAACAAAAAGGATCAGGGGCATAGGAAATGTTCCGAGTAAACCTCCATTCATAGTAGTTTCAAATCATGAAAGACTTATAGACCCATTTTATATACTTTACATAATGATAAAGAAACTAAATAAAAAGATACATTTTATTGCAGAACCCACTTGGTGGTTTTTAGGGGATATGGTTTGCAGGCAGTGGGCTGGTTGTATTCCTTTATTTAATTCAAAGCAGGCATATAATGAAATTAAAAAATATCTTCTAAATAATAAAATTATAGGTATTTTTCCAGAGGGAAATTATAAAAAAATGCTAGCCAAAAATTTTAAAACCGGATTTGTCAGGCTGGCAATAGAAACAAAAATCCCCATCCTCCCGGTAGGTATAAAATCATCGTACATTCCTTTTACAACAACATTAAATATAGGGAAACTTATTTATTTAAAAAAGGGCTCTAAGAATATTGAAAAACAAACATCGGATTTGATGAAACTAGTTTATTCTCTAAGGGATGTGAGGATTTAAAGCATCCTTTAAATAAACTGGTAAATAGAGGTTGGTGCAAAAATCTAATTCGTGCTTGTGCGAAGCCTTAGCATTCCTCTCAACTTCGCTTCGCTCAGGTCGAACAGCACAATCCTGCGGAGCTATAAGAATTGGCAAATTACGCACAAGCACCGACTTTCGCACCAACCTGGGGTAAATAGAAAATTATATAAGGATTATAAAAATTGTTATTTTGATTAATTCACAGAAAAATGAAAGATGTTTTTTCAATTCCAAATCAGATAACTTATATCAGGATTCTTCTAATTCCTGTGTTCGTAATTTTTCTTTTGATGGATATACCTTACAGGGATTATATTGCTGCATTTATTTTCATAATTTTATCTTTATCAGATGCACTAGATGGATACATTGCAAGGAAAAAACAGCAGATTACCGGTATAGGGAAGATAATAGATCCTATCGCAGATAAATTGTTAATATCTGCAGCATTAATATTCCTAATTGGGAGAATACAATTATGGATGGCTGTTATCATTATTTCCAGAGAATTAATTATTACAGTGGCAAGACTATTTTTTCTACCAAAAAAAGTTGTCATCGGTGCAAGTAAACTTGGAAAAATAAAAACTGTATCGCAGATTATAGCCATACTGACAGTTATTCTCAGCATACCTTTGAATTGGTTGTTTATGCTCATAGCAGTTATAATAACGGTAGTTTCCGGCTTAGATTATCTTGTAAAAATGGGTAAGCTCATGGGAGAAAATATTCTCAATATACCCAACATAATAACGACATTCAGGCTTCTACTGATTCCACTGTTCATAATTAATGTGATAGAATCAAAGTCAAATTTCGCATTGGCGGTTTTTGCTATCATAGTACTGTTGGATAAATTAGATGGGGTATCAGCAAGGATAACAGAACAAATTACAAAGTTTGGGAGGATTTATGATGCTTTTACTGATTTTATGTTAATAGTATCGTCATACCTTGCTTTTTACGCAGCTGGCATCCTGAATTCATTTTGGATTATATTATTTTTGGTGCCCTCTATTATCCTGTTAGTTACAAAAACGACTTATCTTTCAAAATTTAAAGATGTACATTCAAGCGCTTTAGGGAAGGTTGTTGTTGGAATCTCATATGTTGCAATAATTGCCATAGTTATTGATTTTGTGTATAAATCTCAGATATTGGTTTTAATTGCTGTACTGACCTATTTGTATATGATTGTAGAGGTATATAAACATTTGATTATAAAAAAATCCAGAATTTAGATTTTTCTGAACCTTATATTTGACACCATCAATATTCCCAACAGGATATAGATATATGGGTAGAAATCTACAGGCATCTTAAACAAGAACAATGCCGGTATTATTATGCCATTTAATGTTATAGGCATTCCCTCATAGCTGTCTGGTGTATCCATTATGTTGTATCTTGCGAGCCTTAAAATACCACAAAATAAAAAAATTGTAAAGGATGCTATTGCCAATGGGGTCTGGATTAATGAAAAACCAAAAATTGCAGGTGCTACTCCAAAAGATATCGTATCGGCTAAAGAATCTAATTCCTTTCCAAAAGTGTTTTGCTGTTTTAGTTTTTTTGCTAATTTTCCATCTGCATAATCGGCTATCACCGCCAAGAAAAGCGAGCTTATTGCAAAAATGTAGTTTTCATTTATTACAAAAAGTATTGCAAGCAATCCAAAAACAACATTTACCAGAGTAAAAATATCCGCAAGTTTTAGTAATTTTGAAATTCTAAACTCATTTATGTCTGTTTTTCTTGTCAATCTAAATTCTGATTTAAAGAATAATTCTATTGCTGAAATTATTGTTAGAGTTGTTGCAGTCCATATCAAAACCCAATCTATTTCTCCTAGAGTTGCGGGAATTAAGGCTATTATTTGGAAGAATAAGGTTATCTTGCCTATGAGGGTAGCTTCAAATTCTCTTCTGATATCTTTATAAAATAAATATGCCCCACCTATAATTGTAAGCAAGTCTCTGCCAAGGAAAACTGACATAACCCAGAATGGAAGTAAATTTGCTATTACCAAAGCTATTGCAGTAAGGTTTATCAGTAATTTATCTGCCAATAAATCTGTTATGGATTTTAATTGTGATTTCTGTTTTTTGTATATAAAATGATCAAAGAAAGACCAGAATGCTGTTACGATAAAAAGAAAAACAGCTATGTCCTGTTCTCCAGAAATAATAATAAAGAATAATATAAATGCCAGAAATAATCTCAAAAATGTTAGGGTTATTGAGATTCTTCTTTTTTTAATTCTTATTTTCATGTTTTTTCACAGACATATAACATAGTTGGAGGTATATTTCTGATCTCTACTTCTGTTGAAATGTTTTTAAAACAAGTATCCAGATATTTTTTTAAATGCCAATTATATTGCTGGTATATGATAAACTTGCCACTTTCTCTTAGGATACACTCTGTCTTTTTAATAATGTCTTTTTTAGTTTCTTTTTTAATCAAAGAGAAAGGGATGCCCGATAATACATAATCAATATTGCCTGTATCAAGTTTTTCAAGATAGAAATTAAGTTTTTCAGCTGTGTCATTTATTACGACCAATCTTGAGTCATTCATGTTTTTATTAAGAAATGAGCAAAATTTAGAGTTTGATTCAAAGCAAATTAATTTTGCATCTTGATTTAGCTTTTCTAATATTGCTTTTGTTATAGTTCCTACACCAGGACCATACTCAACAATACATTTTGTTTTGCTAAAATCAATATTTTTAATTATCTTATTTATTAAATATTTCGAACTTGGAGCGATAGCTGCTACTTCTGTGGGATTTTTAAGGAAATTTGAAAAAAACATTAACTTTGAATTCATCTTAACCCAGCAATTATTGTTTCTCCAGCAGTTACTTTTTGTTTTTTCTTAATCTTAAGATTTACTTTTTTTGAGGGCAATATTAATGTAACTTGCGAACCCAGTACAATTTTTCCAATTCTCTGCCCTTTATTAAGTTTTTCATTTTTATTTACAGTGCAAATTATTCTTCTTGCAAGAAAACCTGCTATCTGTATTATTTTTATTTTTCCAATATTCCTGTTTTTCATTATTATTTCGTTTTTTTCATTCATTAAAGATTTTTTGAGGTTGAATGCTGCAAAAAATTTTCCTTTTTCGTGTTTTATTGAGGCTATTTTTCCATCAATCGGGGCCCTGTTTATATGCACATCAAAAGGCGACATGAATATTGAAATGACATAACATTCTTTTGCTATATCCTTTGTTAAGGTTTGTATTTTTCCAAGAAACCCCTTATTAACTATTGTTTTATCTTTTTCTATTTTTAATATATTGATTACTTTGCCGTCGGCAGGGCTTACTATATTATTGCCTTTAGGTATTTTTCTTTTTGGATCTCTATAGAAATTTAATAGGAATAAGAGTAAAAATACTATAAGTATTGATATTAAAACTACTCCCATAATGATCTTTATTTGATTTTAGGTAATATAAATGTTTTTGTATTTTATGTAAATGTTAGCCAAATAAAAACCTTTTTAATAGCGCAAATGTTACTTTTAAGCATGAGATATACAATTTTAGACTGCTATACTGATGAGCCAGCAGGATTAGGAGTTCCACCTTATTTAGGGGCATATCCAAGGTATATAGCTGGCTATCTTAATGAGGATGTTAATTATTTGACAATTGACGATTTAAGGTTATGGAAAAAATATAATTCTACATTAAAAGAAACAAAATCGTCTCAAAAAACAAATATAAAAATATACAATTTAACAATCAATTATAAGAATATTAAAAAAATATTGGAAGAAACTGATACTTTAATTGTTGTTTTAGGTGTTCATGTTCCTGGGAAATATCTTTCTGCAATGCCTGGAACCTTAAAAGAGCTTATACCATTAATTAAAGACCTCAAATGCAAAAAAATACTTACAGGGCCTGCTGTTTTTGGCACCCAGTTGCATGGCGGTAAGTTTTTTGAGAAAGCAGATTTAGATGTTTTTGATGATGTTAATAAGCAAATGTTTAATTTTCCCTATGATGAGGTTAAAGAATATGCAGTCGATGGGGCAAAAATTGTTACACAGATTCCTGATTACAGGATGATTGAGATTGAGACAGGGCATGGATGTGATGTAGGGAAATGCAGCTTTTGTATAGAGCCGTTAAAAAACAATGTTGAGTTCAGGGATAAAGGGGATATTTTGAAAGAAATTATTGAATTTTATAAATTAGGCTGCAGGTATTTTAGATTGGGAAAACAGAATTGTTTCTATACCTTTCCAGAGGCTATTGGGCTTTTAAAGGAGATTAGAAAAAAATGTAAGGACATAAAAGTTTTACATATAGATAATGTAAATCCAGTAAAGGTTGTTGCAGATAAAAATCATGAAATAACTAAAGCTATTGTTAAATATTGTACTCCTGGAAATATAGCTGCCTTTGGAGTTGAGAGTTTTGATGAAGTTGTTGTTAAAGAAAATATGCTGAACAGTTCTCCAAAAATAGCTTATGAGGCTATAAAAATCCTTAATAAGTATGGCGCAGAAAGAGGAGAAAATGGAATGCCTAAATACTTACCCGGCATCAACTTAATTTTTGGGTTGAAAGAGGAAAGCAAAAAAACTCATGAAGAGAATATGAAATGGCTAAAGAAGATTTATGATGATGGCTTAATGCTGCGCAGGATTAATATAAGGCAGGTTGCAATATTTGAGGGAACTTCACTTTTTAAGGAATGCGGGAATAAATTTTTGAAAAAGAATAGAAAATATTATTGGAAATGGAGAAATGACATAAGGCAGAAAATTGATTGGCCAATGCTTCAAAGAATTGCTCCAAAAGGTGTTGTGCTTAAAGATTGTTATACAGAGATTTATGACGGCAATACTACTTTCTGCAGGCAGTTTGGAACTTATCCACTGGTTGTTGGTGTTAAAGGCAGATTAGAGTTAAAGAAATTTTATGATTTGGAGATTACTGGGCATATGTTGAGGAGTTTGACTGGTAAAGTAACAAAGTAAAAGGAATTAAATCCAATTGAAGCATACAATAATTAAAATACACTAAAAAATAAAATACTAGTTTTCAATAAAATAATAATAAATGATTCAATAATTAAATTAAAAACGGTTACAATTAAATTTAGAAACTAAAATAATAACAAATTGATTCATTGAAAATGAAATTATGATAAAAAATTATTATTAGAATTTACTCAATACTCTTAACTATTATCGCAAACTGAATATATTCTCCTGCTAAAGGATGGTTTTTTAATTCAACAGTTATGTTTTCTTCTCCTATTTCTTTTATATAAGAAGGTACTCTTTGGCCTTCAAGTGCTACAATCTCTATCATCTGGCCAACTTTTATTTCACCGGTTCCTTTGATGGAGTTTTTAGGCAAAACTCTTGTTGAGTCTTCTATAAATACCCCATAGGCTTTATCTGGAGGAATTCTAACATTTTTTGTCTCATCTGTTTTCATTCCAAGCAATGCTTCTTCTAAACCGGGAAAAAATGTACCTTCACCATATACAAGAGTAATTGGTTCATAAATTCTGTCAGGATTGTAAATGCCTGCTTCTATTGCAGCTATCTCAAAAGAGGTATCAAATAAAGTTCCATTGTCAAATCCTGCTGCATAATCAAATGTTATGGTCTTTCCGAACTCTACAATTTTTTCTTTTGGTTCCTCTTCTATTGTTTTACATGCTGAGACTAAAAATAATAGAACAATGCAGAATAATGCAATTTTTGGAAATTTCATTACATTTTATAGGTTAAAGGCATATTATTTAAATACTACTTATTTTATATACAATAAAATAAAAATTAACTTCAATAATAACTACATAATAAAAATAAATCCAATATTTTAAACTAAAATTAATAAAAGTTAATTAAAAAAGACCAATTTAAAAAATAAAATTAAGGGGGTGTATAAATGAGACTGGGTTTTGTTGGATTAGGAAGAATGGGCTTTAATATGGTAGAGCGTCTTCTTAAGCATAAGTTTAATGTTATTGCATATAACAGAAGCCCGGAAAAGGTAAAGCAGATTGCAAGAAAAGGTGCTGTTCCTGCGTTTAGTGTTGAAGAGCTAGTTGGTAAGTTAAAGGGCAAAAGAATTATCTGGCTGATGCTGCCAGCTGGTAAAGTTACAGATGATATGATAAAAAAATTGCTTCTGTTGCTGAATAAGGGAGATATTATTGTTGATGGTGCAAATGATTTTTATGAAAATGCAGAAAAACATGATAAATTGTGTAAGAAGAAAGGGGTTTATTTTTTTGATTGTGGTGTTTCTGGAGGCATTTGGGGCCTTAAAAATGGGTATACTTTAATGGTTGGCGGCACTAAAAGTCAGTTTAAGCATATAGAACCTTTCTGCAAGGCTTTGTCTGCTAAAAATGGCTATGGCTATTTTGGAAATGTGGGAGCAGGACATTTTGTAAAAAGTGTGCATAATATGATTGAATATGTGTATCTACAGGGGTTAGCAGAAGGTGTTGAGCTGCTTAGCAAGTTTAAGCAACCAATTGATATTGTCAAAGCTACTTCTGTTTGGAAACCTGCAAGCGTGATAAACAGTTGGCTGATGGATTTGGCGAATGTTGCACTTAAAAGATCAGATTTTAAGAGTATAAGTCCAAAAATTGGAAGTGTTACTATTGATGAGCTTAAAAAAACAGCAAAGTCAGTGAAAGGTTATGCTCCTGCTTTTGAGGTTGCTACAAAAATAAGGCAGGACAAAAGCAAGAGATTTATTTTGGGTAAAAAAACAATAGCTGCAATTAGACGGGAGTTTGGGGGCCATGCTGTAAAAAAGAAGTAAAATGGAAACTAAGACCGAACCGTGTGTAATTACAATCTTTGGCGCAACTGGCGACCTTATGAACAGAAAACTGCTGCCTGCGCTGTACAAGCTGGAATTTGAAAATCTTTTACATAAAGATTCAAAGATAATAGCGTTTGCCAGGAGAGAAAAAAATAGTGAGGAGTTTAGAAAAGAAGTATTAAGGGCAATAAAAAGATTTTCTAAGTTTAAAGTTGTCAATAAGGTTTGGAAAAGATTAGCAAATAAGATTTTTTATCATCAATCTGAATTCCAGGATGTTAAAGGGTATAACAGGCTTAAGCAGCTGATAAAAAAAATATGCACAAAGACTGCAGGCTGCAATAAGGTATTTTACCTTTCATCACCACCTAGTTTCTTTGAGGTAATAATATCTAATTTAAAGAAAAGCGGTCTTGTTGTTAGTTCTGAGTGGAACAGGGTTATTTTTGAAAAGCCATTTGGCCGTGATTTAAAATCAGCAAAAAAACTCAATGAATCAATAAAAAAGGTTTTCAAAGAAAAACAGATTTACAGGATTGATCATTATTTGGGCAAAGAGCTAGTGCAAAATCTGCTTGTGCTTAGGTTCGCAAACAGCATATTTGAACCCATATGGAACAAAAAATACATTGACCATGTACAGATTACTGTTGCAGAAGATCTTGGCATAGAGGCAAGAGGCAACTATTATGAAAAGGCAGGAGCTTTAAAGGATATTATACAGAATCATATGCTGCAGTTAGTTGCTATGACTGCTATGGAATATCCTGTAAGCCTGAATGCTGGAGATATAAGAAAAGAAAAAGTAAAGGTTTTGAGGTCTATAAGATCATTTGCACTAAAAGATGTCAATAAAATTGCTGTAAGAGGCCAATATGGCTCTGGAGAAATAAATGGCAAGAGAGTAAAAGCTTATAGAGATGAAGAAAAGGTTGACAAAAATTCTAACACTGAAACTTTTGTTGCTTTGAAACTAAATATAAATGATGGTGGGTGGGCAAACGTTCCATTTTATTTAAGAACAGGAAAAAGGCTAAAGGAAAGAGCTGCGGAAATAAACATTGTTTTTAAGCAAAATCCAGGTATTTTATTCAATGAGCATATTAAGAATATAGAGCCAAATATGCTTATAGTCAGGATACAGCCTGAAGAAGGAATTTCTCTGCAATTCTCTGCAAAGGTTCCCGGCAAAAAAATGGTGGTTGATAATGCAAGAATGGATTTCTGCCATGAATGTAAATTTGGCCCTAATACTCCTGACGCTTATGAAAGATTGCTCTATGATGTTACAATTGGCGACCAAACTTTGTTCACTAGCTGGGATATGGTAAAATATTCCTGGAAGATTATTGATAAAATAGCTAAATCATGGGAGCATGGAAAGGTTTCTAGTTATAATCCAGGAAGCTGGGGACCAAAGGAAGCGGATAGGTTGATTGAGAAAGATGGTAGAAAATGGTATAAACCTCAGAAACCGTCTTATTCAGCTTTATTGGAAAACAACTCAAAATGAAAATCTATGATATTTCTATGGAGATAAGGGAAGATATGGCTATCTACAAGGATAAGAAAGAAAAAAGACCAAAGATAAAGATTACAAGTGCCTTAAAGCAAGGAGATAATGCTAATGAATCTAAGTTAGAGATTGAGAGTCATACAGGGACGCATGCTGATGCTTATTTTCATATGCTTGCGAAAGGAAAAACAATGGAAAATATGGATGTTGGCAAGTTTATGGGGGATTGTGTTGTTTTGGATTTTTCTTCAATAAAAAATAAAATTACAATAAAAGATTTCAATGATTTAATCAATAAAAAAACATTTAAAAAAATTAATAATAAAAGATTAATAATAAAAAAGAACGATATTGTATTGTTGAAAACCAGAAACAGGGCTTTGAAAAAATTTAATAAGAATTTTACTTATCTTGATAAAACAGGGGCAAAATTTCTTGCAAATAAAAAAATAAAATTAATTGGGATTGATAATTTGGGTATTGAAAGGAATCAAGCAGGGCATGAGACGCATAAGATATTGTTTAATAAAACTATTCCAGTTGTTGAGGGACTTGAGCTGTCAAAAATTAAAGCTGGAAGATATTTCTTTATTGGGCTGCCTTTAAAGGTTAAAGATGGAGATGGAAGTCCTATAAGGGCCGTATTAGTCAAGTTTTAGTCCTATTATCAACAATCCTCTTTTCCTTTAACTCTGTTTCCATTCCCAGTTTATTTAATAATTTATTTAAGTCAATTTTAATAATTTCTGGAGTAATTTCTAATTTTTCTTTTAATAAATTTTTCAATTTAGATTTTAGTTTAATAAAATCAATATTCTTTTTAGGGGCAATATAAACAACTAATTCATCTAATTCATATGGATCATTGTTCTTTTTTTTGATTTCCACTTGCCATTCTTCTATTTCTTTTATGTTTAATATTTCAAAAAAGGCATTTAAATTAACTAATGTGCCTTTTACTTTTGTTAGATTGAATTCCTTAATTTCAGAGCTTCTTTCGATTTCAGAGCTTAATCTTGGAATTGTTCTTCCACAAACACATTTTTCATTTGTTATGCTTCCAATGTCTCCTGTTTTATACCTTAAAACAACAGTTCCTCTAAAGTCTAATGCTGTATAAACAATCTCCCCTTTCTCATTTTCTCCAACATTTTCTCCATTTTTATCTATTATTTCAATAAATTCCATATCAGGATAAAGATGGTAACCAGAATTTTCTTTACATTCTGCCCATACAATCTTTCCTTCTGTAAAAGCATAAGTTGCAAATATTTCTGGATTTTTGCTTCCTAAGCTTGTTAGCATGCTTTTTATTTTTTCTCTTAATCCTTTTGGAACTCTTTCACCTCCAAAAAATATTTTTTTAACATTGCTAAAACTAGCTTTCTTGTTTTTTGCCTCTCTTAATAAATGATATGCATAGCCTGGAATAAAGGCCAATAAGCTTGCTTTTGTACTCTCAATAGTTTTTATTATCTTATCTGTACCTAAAATTTTCCCACCGCCTGTATGCACTGCAAATATTTCAATAGCTTCTGCTGCAAAAAATGTGGCCCAGAATGCAAGATGTGGTGCATAAGGAAAAGCATTTACTAACTTATCACCTCTTCCAACATTAACGATGTCCATCATTCTTCTTCCTGCTTCTCTTAATTTTTCTAAATCGTAAGATGTGTAAAGAAACGGTACAGCGTTAGCAGTCCTTCCTGTTGTAAAATGCAAATGAATTGGTTTGAATTCACTAAAGACAGAATTTTTGTTTAAAGAATATTTCAATAAATCTAATTTTGATGAATATTTCTTTATTGTATCTTTAGTTGGCTGTAGAATAAAATCAGCATGTTTTTTTGGTTTGTTTTTTGTTGGTGCAATATCCTTTTTTATTGTAAAAGGAATTTTCTTTAAATCATCTACTGTTTTTATATCTGAAAAATTTATTTTGTTTTTTTTGAATAATTTATTGTAATAAGGACTAAATGGTATTTTGTGCTGTATAAAATATCTTAATTTCTTGTTTTGTATACCTTCTATTTTTTGGGTGCTTGAATGTGATAAAGTTTTCCAGTTCATAGTACAGACTTAGTTATTTGTTTAATTTAAATGTTTTTATAAAAAATTAATTTAAACTATTCAGTTAAATTTATTAATAAACCTTATTTACGACTATAGAATGGAAAAATTATATCTTAACCCGCATGTTTTAGTAATTGTTACAGGTATTGCGGGTAGTGGGAAAACAACTTTGTCAACTGGATATGATTATAATGAAGTTAGAACTGGTCCTGGCGTTATTAATCATTTCCATATGGCATATATTGACAAAGATAGTATTGCTGATGGTTACACTGCAGAAAGAAGCGGGGAATTTTATGAAGGGACTGTAAGACCAACGGCATATCGCATAATTTATAATGAAGCAAGAGATAATTTAATGGGGGGTATTAGTGTTTTGGTTAATGCACAACATTCAACTGAAGTTCAAAATGAGGGATGGGCTGATAGATATAGAATATTAACAGAAGAAACACATTCAAAATTAAAGTTAATAAGATGTGTTGCTCCTGAAGAGCTTATTAGGCAAAGATTAGAAGAAAGAGGCTATGAAAGAGATTGGGGTAAATTTAAAGATTGGGGTGGGTTTGTCAAAAACCACCCATCAGAGATGGGTGGCATGATTTCAGTAGCTTCACTTTCAGGTGGTTTTTGATGCTCGGAATTCCACCAATAAGGAGTGGTTTTCGAGCACTACTCATTCCACCAATTAA
>Ga0187833_10000387_pt1 | contig 50881 bp, 57 predicted proteins | sample ETNtaG_37_FD_167968 | JGI IMG/M metagenome (GOLD analysis project Ga0187833, IMG submission 167968) | Marine microbial and viral communities from oxygen minimum zone, Eastern Pacific Ocean - ETNP2014_SV_400_PacBio MetaG (Illumina Assembly) | ecosystem: Environmental > Aquatic > Marine > Hypoxic...
GAAGAATTAAAAGGAATTAAAGGTGTATTAAAGACACTTCTTGATGAGTTAAAACAATTAAAAACACTCGAAGATAAAGAATGTAAACAAGAAGAATCTATTTTAGAGCGAATAAAAGTGGATGGTCAAAAAGACTTTAAAGATCAAAAAGTAGTGCAATTACTTCAAAAAGAAAAAAGTTTTCTTAACGCTTTTGAAAAATTATTATTAAGAGCAATGAATACCTATTACAATCCAAAAGCTGGAGGTATTGATCATGCTGCAATGTGCATTGAACAGGCAAAACGAGTTCTTCAGGAATTGATATTCTTAAATGAGGTTCAGAAAAAGGAAAATTAAATACAAAACTTTAAATATAAGTTTTCTAATAAAAAGTTTAATTACAATAAATAGAGGTGTTATAATGAACAAAAAGCTGCTACTGTTAACAATTATATCTTTATTCTTAATAAGTTCAATTGGTGTTTATGCTGCTGAGGATAGCATTCTTGATTCTGTGTTTGGTGCTCTTGCAGGCGACAGCTTTGACATGACTGAATTTTATGGAAAATATAGCAACTTTGTTGATTTCTTATTATACTTGATCCTATTTATTGGTATTGCGCAGATGACCCTTGGTAAGAGATTTGAAGGAAGGGGAGGAAAAAGCGTGCAGATTGTCGTTGGAATAATGCTTGCAGTCGGTCTTTCTGTATGGGCAGCAGCACAAGATCCTAAGTTTACACTAGCAGCTCTTGGACCTTTAGCCGGAGCCATATTAATGATTCTTATTATCTTAACTTTATTCACAATCATCAAAGCACTTCTACCTGAAACAGCATTCGGTAAGACTGAATCGTTTGTATTTGCAGTTGTTCTTTCATGGTGGATGGCACAAGCTGTTGCTCCAGGTGTAATTACATGGTTCTATGGACTGACTATGGTTGGAGGCATGATAAAAGCAACAATGGCAATATTATCAGTTGTAGCACTTATTTTGCTTGTAATGAAAGTAATTGTACCTGCATTTGGTTCAATTGGTAAAAGTGATGTAGAAAGAAATGAAGTTAAAGAAGAATCTCTTGCAAAAAGAGAGGAAAAGTTTGTCAGCTCAGGACTACAAGATATATCCAAGGATGCAATAAGAGAAACAGGCCAATTAAAGAGTATACTTGAAAGAGTGAAAGATGTACTTAACACAATCCAAAGACCTGAGCAAAGAGAAAAAATAGTAAGCACAATCCAAAATGAACTAATCCCTGGCTTTGCAAAAATCAATACATTGACAACTAGATTAGCTGGTATTGATTCTAAGATAATGCAAATGATAAAAAGAGAAGCTATGGATAACGAGGCTTCAAAGAAAAGTTTAATAGCTAAATTCGGTGATGAACATAAAGTCCTTAATGAATTGAACGCAGTGCAGAAACGCATAAAACAAAGTTTTAATCAAACAAAAGAAATCCAGGGAATCTTAAAGAAGATACAAGAAATAGATTTCCATTATAAGGACAGTCTCCAGAGAGCTGTTTCATATGTAAATCTTGGTGATAAAGAACACTCAAACCTTTACATAGATGCAGCAATCACAGCATTGAATGACATTGAAAAAGTCTTTAATAAAATGGACAAAGAAGCAGCAAAGCTTGATGCTATAGTAGTAGATGAAATCAAGAGATTAAAGAAAGCAAGGGCAGGGACCAAAAAAGCTGCTAAAAAGGCACCACCAGGAACACCACCTAGAGCTTCACCTTAAATAACATTCTTTTTTATTTTATTAATTTTAAAGTTTAACTAGAAATAAAAAGAAAAATAAAAAAATAAGCTTATTCTTTATTAGCTTCTACATTATGCAGATGAATTTCTTTAATAGCTGCATAAACTTCTGGTCCTTCAGGGAATATATCTCTTGCTTCTTGAAGTCTAGCAAGTGTTTCATGCCTTGAAAGATTTTTGTTATTGTATGAAGCTAATGCAACATTTTGCTTAATTGAAGCAGCAAGTTTTCTCTCTTCATCTGTAACAGGACCACCAGGAGTCAATTCAGCAAATTCAGCAGCTGCACTTTGATAAGCAAATAACTCTCCTACAAAATTTTCTCTTTCTAATTGGATGAATCCTTCTCTTACTTTCTCTCTTACACCATCATAAACAGATGTTTTCTCTACTTCTCCAAATAGGTCTCTGTTATCATACTCAGTGTGTACATCCTGCACTAATGCAGCTACACGTGTGCTCGCATGCACATCCTTTGGATCAAATTGTGAAGCTGCTTCATATATTTCAACTGCTTCTCCAATTGTGCTAACTTTGTATGTTACACTGACAGTTGGATCAGCAGATGTTTCTTCAGCCAATAATGGTTCTAATTCAACTCTACCATCAGGAATATCATCTGAAGCTAATGCTGCACTAAAATCAATCGGTATTGTTCCAGCTCTTGGTACAACAGGAGGTCTTTCTTCTTCTTCACCAGCCTCTTCTTCTGATTCAGACTCAACTTTCTCATGCACAACAGGTACTTTTGCTGGATTAACTTCTATAACATATTGTTCAATTCCTTCAGCTGTTTGAACTGTTACATCTGCTGTAACATCCTCAAAATGGCCAAATTGTGCAGGAACAATAAATTGATAATTATCCTCACCAACGTCTACATTTATTACTGAATATTCTCCTGATTCAGTATCATCAGTAAGTCGTCTAGCTTCTCTTGTTAAGCCATGTAATTCTTCATAAGTCTGGCCTGCTTGATGAAGTGCTTCAGTTGTAAGCTCTCTATCTTGATTTAGATCTACAGTAGATTTAAAATCTGATATAGCTGTTACACGTGCACTTAATCCATCATCTGAAACAGGTGAGTCTCTTAAATTATAACTTTTTTCCATAGCAACTCTTCCCCTAAGGAAATAAGCTTCAGCATGCTTTGAATCTTTAGCAATAACAGCATCTAGTTTTTCTATTGCTTTACCAAAGAATAAATTAGTATCTAATTGTTTACCTTTTTCATTTCTAGGTAATATTTTGTTAAATAATCTTCCAAAGAAACCTCTTTCCTTGAATTCAGGTGCATTTGATAATGCAGCACCAAAGTATGCACCGCCTAAAGCATGTTCAGCTTGAACAACACCAGAACCACTGCCATTTAATTCAACAGCTTCTTCTAGAGGTGCGATTGCACCCTCATAATCTCTACGCCCTATTGCTTTTCTTCCCTTATTTAAAAGATCAGCTTGAGCAATAGTTTTATTAAATAAACCATGTGCAGGATCTACAAATCCAGCTGCATCGCCATCTCTTCTTAGTGTATGAAAAGCTTCTTCAGCCCTTTCTAATTTTTTATCAGAATTATCTTGATCTGTTCTTCTTTTTGTTAGACTCACACTTAAATCTCCGAATAATCTTGTATTAACCATTTTGTTTAACCTCTTGTATTTACTACTTTATAATAGTATTAATATACAGAAATAGAGAGAAAGAGAGTATTTAAAGGTTTTGTTTTTTTAAATTAGAAAAATGCATCCGACAGATTTATATAATAGTGAAACTTAAAAGAAAAAATAAAGAGGTGACATTATGAAAATAGTACTTACTAAAAAACCTAAAAATCCTACAATTATTGAAGCATTTCCGGGCTTTGGTCTCGTCGGTACAATCGCTGCTGAATTCTTAATCGATCATTTAAAGACAGAACAAATAGGAAAAATTTGGTTTCCAGAAATGCCAGCTATGACTGCAATCCATAACGAAAAATTAGTTGAGCCAATGGGTATATTTTACAATAAAAAGCACAATTTAGTCATAATCCACGTCGTAACAAATGCACAAGGTGTTGAATGGAAGATATCAGATACACTTCTTGACCTTGCAAAACAGTTAAAGGCAAAAGAGATAATTTCACTTGAAGGTGTTGGTTCACCTGAAGGTTCAAACGAGTCAAGATCATTCTATTATAGCAATAATGAAAAGAGTAAGAGTAAATTTAAGAAGCTAGGAATGAACCCGTTAAAAGAAGGAATTATAATGGGAGTCACATCTGCTCTAATGCTCAAAGTAGACAGTATTGTGACAATGTCATGTATCTTCGCAGAGACTCACTCACAATTGCCAGACAGTAAAGCTGCAGCAAAAGTTATTGAAGCATTGGACAAATATCTTAATCTAAAGGTCGACACAAAACCATTACTGAAGACAGCAGAAAAGTTCGAAGCAAAACTGAAAGGAATGATGTCTGAAGCAGGAAAAACTCAAAAAGAGCAGGATAAGAAACAGCTGAGCTATTTAGGTTAATCGACGATAAATTTGTTTTTTCTAATTTTTATTTTTAAATAAGATAGATTACAATAAGAAAATCAATATTCTAATTAGAATAATAATTAAGTAATAATATGAGTATTATATGTCTAAAATAACTAAGTATTACTTAAACTATTTATCCATTAGTTAATAGTAAGGTTTATATACTTTCAAGAAACTACTAATTAGGAATTACAAATGACCAAAACTAAGATAAAACACTCATTTTTGAAAGTAAAAGAAGATGTCCTAACACTAAAAGAACTATTTAATAGTTGGATTTTTCATCTTCAAAGTGATCAAAGAGTTCTTCAACATAGAGTAGATGAACTAGAAAAAAAAGTAAAAATGCTTGAAATTCAGAACTTAAGAAGGAGATAAAATGCCTTTAAGAACAGAAAGTTCTGACGATAATTCTAAAACATATATTAGATTCCCAATAGAAAGAACCAGGAAGAGAATATATTTACCTGGCACTGTTGAGACTAAATTATATAGATTTCCAGACTATGCAACAGCAGAACACAGAAATGCGTTTAAAGACGGAATAAGCCAATTAGTAAGATGTATTGAAGGAAGAAGAGAGCACATTCTTGGCAAAGAGGAAATAGAAAGAGAGAAGAAGATAAGAGAGTTTGGCATGTTCCATACTGAATTTTCAGAACAAATCGGAGAATATCCACCAAAAGAAGAAGAATTTGCTTTTTCACAATGGGTAAATGGACTCGATAACATAGTAGAAAGATATTCACATAGCACAAGATGCCTAAAGATAGCAATAAAACACTATATGTGCATGTCATCAGATATTAATTATGCAGATGACATATTTTCTGAAAGGCTATTACTGAATAAAGCAGAAGACACAGCATATCAGCTACTAAAAGTAAATCCAGACGAAAGAAAGTTTGTTGAATATACTATCACAAGTATAAGAGAACAGAAAAGATCACCATTCAATCGAAAGTATCAAGAGGACTTTTAACCTCCTTTAATTTCTCTTTAGAAACCTTAGTATAACGCTCAGTTGTAGATAGATTAGAATGCCCTAAAAGCTCCTGAATAACCCTGATATCAGTACCAGCATCAAGAAGATGAGTTGCAAAACTACTCCTTAAAGCATGACAAAACACCCTTTTTTTGATACCTGCAAGCTTAGCGGCATCTGAAACAACCTTCTGAGCCTGTCGAGTACCAATATGAGAATCACGAATATTAAAGATATAAGGATTATCATCTTTTCGTTTAGATAGATATTTGTTAAGATGATCAATCAAATTTTTGGACAATATAATGTGCCGATCTTTATTACCCTTACCAGAACGGATTGTACCAGTCTCATCTGCAATATCAAGATCATCTATTTTCAGGCTGACACATTCACTTACGCGTAGGCCAGAACTATACATAAATTCAATCAAAAGTTGATGCCTAGAACTTTTAAGCACTGACAATAAGTTTTTGATTTCGTTTTTTGTTAATACAATAGGTATCTTTTTCTCACTTTTCATGGTTTTAACATCTACAAAGATATCCATTTTCAGGATTTCTTTGTACATGAATTTCAGAGCACTTAATGCAAGATTAACAGAAGCAGGCTTTTGTTCTTTTTCACTAATCAGATGAGCAAGGTATTGTTTAATATCATCTTGAGTTATTTGATCAGGTTTTTTTTTGATAAAATCAAGAAATCGTTTGTTATGAGTTACATAAGTCTCCAGAGTTTTCTTGCTAAAACCCCTTAATTTGAGCTCAATCCCTAGCTTTTCGAACAAAATATCACCTTCAAGGCATTTTTAGACTATTTTCATATATAAATCTTCCTAAAGTGCGTAGAATATACATTATGCGAAGTTTTATTAGAGGATCAAATAAAAGCAAAGATTATAAGCAAAAGAATCATATTTTATTGACATATGATACACAATAACCTTATTGAAAGTATTAAAGAAGAATATCAAGAAATATCAGATTTTGTTAGATTAAATAAATCAATTACAAAAGCAGCAGCTATTTTCTCATTAGCAACAATTGCAGACATTGCAACAACCAATCTATCAATGAACAATTACGGACCATCTGAGGAACTTAATCCATTTATTAGATACATATATGAAGAATCAGGAGAAATTGGTTGCAGTTTTGTAAAAAACACTATTTCAAACACAGCAATAGGATTAGCAATCTATGCCAATAGAATTACAGATTCACTAAATAAATGGAAAGAATCAGGCACAACTGCATTGTCAGCAGGAACAGTATTGTATACTTATGCAGCAGCACACAACCTACAAAGAGCATATCACAAAGGATATTTTGAGAATTTATTTGGATAACTAAAATATTTAAGCAAAGATTAAATTATATAAAATGAAAATAAACAGAAGAAAAATGATAGGGATGAGCATAGCTACACTTGCTTATGCAGAAACAGCATTTGCCGAAGAACTTTTTAGAGAGGAATCAAGAACATTTGAATATATCAAGGAACAAGCACAATCAGTAGATTATACTGTAGAAGAGATATACGACCCAGATAATAAAGGAGCCCCAAAAAACATATTGATAGGCACAGTCCACAATAGAGATAATTTAGATAGAATTTTAAACATATTATCCAACTCATTAAGACCAGGAGATATACTTGCTACTGAAGGCCTAGATGATGAATTTGATAAACATCTTCAAGAAGCAAAAGAAAGATATCAATTAGAAGATGAATATATGCAAAAGATTGCCACAGAATATAAAAGCAGACATATAAGAAAAAATCCACAATTTATTAGCTTAGAACAAATGGCAACTGATAAAGAAACCCAGTTAGTAGGAGCAGATAACACAGTTTTAGCCATTTTACAGACACATATAAACATGACAATGAATTTCACAGCAGACCCAAATCAACGCGCACAACTATATAAGACATATATAGATATGAGCAGACAAAGAACACAGAATATGGCAAATGTTTTAGTTTCATTATCTGGAAACGCAAACAACCAACAAAATTACTTAGTTACAGGAGCAATACATCTTGGACTATACCCACGAGAAGAACCAATTCTCACACATAGAATGAAGTCAGAGAGACTAAGTTATATTATGTTAAGACCAAAGGAATTGACTATTCCACCACAAGACTAAAACATTTAAGCAAAGATTAAATTTATTATCTCGCAAAAATTAAGTATCAGAAATTTTATATAGTTGATTATTCAAAATAAGATAAATAATAATCAAGAGGTGATTTATTTGGGCAAAAAAGAAGATCCTAAGGCCACTGAAAGAATAGTGTATAAAGAACCGCCTAAGAAAAGTGAGAGTACAGGAGGAGCATTTGGCGCAGTAATTGGATTAATAGGACTATTAGCAGGATTTTACGTGATTTTACAAGGAAGAGTACATAATTTTACATTTGAAATCCCAGGATTATGGGTCCAAGTCCTATTAGTTATAGCAAGTTTATACCTAATAATCGAAGCAGGAAAGAGACAAGCATTGATAAGAGCAAAAAAAAGGTTCGATAGTTTAATGCACCAGTAATTTTTTATTTTATTTCCTTTTTCTTGATAATTTGATTATACAGTAAGATGAAACATAGCGACGACAATATATTTGTTTTCAATATAGAATAGAATGAAAAATAACGTGTTAAATAATCTGAGTTTTGCTTAAAACATTTAGCTAGATTTAAATAATTAATTAGTAATAGAAATATTAATATGAGAATATATTATAATAAGAATAAATAAAGTAAATAAATATAATTTAGATAATAATATTATAAGAATATAATTAAAGATAAATAATGATTAAATGAATAAAAGGAGAGATTTATTTTCAATATAGAAATGAATGAATAGAAATTAAAAAAGATGTATTCAAGTTCTAAAAGTGAGACATATAATAGTGCAAACGCTTAAAGAATTTAAGCGATTAAAGAAAAAGTCCTAAAGGCCAACATTTCGGCCAACAGGAGAGTCTATTTTCACAATATTCTTGCGTGTATGAAGATCTCTGAACTCTTTGTCAAGAGAAAGATACACCTTATTATTTACATATTTCTTGACAATAGGAATACCTTTCTTGATTATATTGATTATATAACCCTGCACTAGTAATTCAGTCAAACCAGTCTTATGTGCTATATCTTTATAGGTAAGAGGCTGTTCACCACAAGTATACATTACTAAAAACACCTCTTGTTCGCGAAAAGTGAGAGTTGTAATAGCCACTGGCTCCTCTTCAGATTCCTTATCTTCAAGTAACATCTGCAATCTTTCGATTTTTTCGTTTAGTTTCTCGACTTTTGAGTTCAATTCAGATATAAGCTCATAGTTAGTCTGTATTTCATTAGAATTCTTATTGATAGCATCCAGATGATCACCTAACTCGTCTTTAATAGAGTCGCTTTTCTCGCTAAAAGGTGCCTTAATAGGCTCAGAAACGTCTTTTTTACGAAATATATCTATAAACCCCATGTTCTTATAAATAAAAAAGAGAACTATAATAATATAAAACTTTCGATAACTTCAGTAAAGTCGAATAAGTGAGACTTTTTGAAGCTTAAAAATTCCTATCAAAGAGCCTTTTTATTGGTAATGTATTTATACTAGTTTAACAGTAAGAAATACTATGAGATTAAGCAAATCAGGCCTTGCAATTGAATTATCAAAGCTAAAGGTGTTTGAAACACCAAAAGTGAGACTTGAACAGTATCCAACTGATTCTGAAATAGCAGGAGAAGTACTATGGCTTGCCTACATGAGAAATGATATAGAAGGCAAAGCAATAGCAGATTTAGGGTGCGGAACAGGGATATTAGGATTAGGCACTATGATTTTAGGTGCAAAAAAGACATACTTTATCGACGAAGACAAAGATGCATTAGACCTTGCAAAAATCAACCATAGAAAAGTGAGTGATGATTGTGATATAAAGGGAAAAGCTGAGTTCATCAAAGATGATATAAAGACATTTAAGCACAAAGTGGATACAGTAATAGAGAATCCACCATTTGGTATAAAACAAAAGCATGCAGATAAAGCATTCCTCAAAAAAGCATTCAGTATTTCTAAAGTGATATATACGATTCATAAAATAGAATCAGCCAAATTCATAGAGAAACTAAGCGAAGATAATAAATTCAAAGTAACTGATATACTTGAATTTGACTTTCCGTTAAAGAACACACTTGAACACCATAAAAGAAGAATTCATAGGATAAAAGTAGGTTGTTGGCGGATTGAGAAAAACTAATAAGAACTCATTATCCAAAAACACAACCTATTTAAATGACTAATAATCTCTATTAACAAAATGGAACTAAATATAATTGACGAGAAGAATAACAAGCTTATTTTAGAAATCAAAGGAGAAGGACATACTCTTGCTAATGTTCTAAGAAAAGAACTTTGGGAAGACAAACACATTAAAGCAGCAGGTTATAATGTGAAACATCCTCTTGAAGGAGTACCTAGACTAGTTATTGAGACAGACGGCAAAGAAGATCCAAAAAAAGCTCTTGTTGCTGCAGTTGAAAGAATTAAAAAGAAGAACGACGAACTTAAGAAAGCACTTAAAAAAGATATTAAATAACTAAGAATTTTAATTTTTATAAGTTATAATTTGAGGGTGAATTTAGAATAAGATGTATTCTCTTGATGACGGGAAGATTTTAATCAATCTCGCAAAAGAATCTATAAAAACCCATTTCTCAGAGAAAGAACCAAATATAACTGAAGACATCAAACAAAAGTATTCTGATAAGCGAGGAGTTTTTGTAACACTTAATAAAGATGGACAGTTAAGAGGATGTATTGGATTTACAGAACCAATATATATCCTATATGAAGCTATTCTTAAGGCAGCAAAATCTGCTGCATTCCAGGATCCAAGATTTCCACCTGTGCAACAAGATGAGATAGATAGTTTATCAATTGAAATATCCATATTAACGCCACCACAATTAATCAAAGTAAGAAAATCAGAAGATTATCTAAAAGAGATTAAGATAGGCAAAGATGGACTTATAATAAAGACAGGTCTTTCCTCAGGACTGCTTTTACCACAAGTAGCTTCTGAATATGATTGGGATGTTGAAAAATTATTAAGACATACATGTATGAAAGCCAATTTGAGCTATGAAGCATGGAAAGACCTGAAACATGAGATATACAAGTTCCAAGCACAGATTTTTTCAGAAGAAGACGGAGTAGTAGTAGAAAAATAAAAAAATATTTAAATGAGTTGAGTTCCATTGTACCTTAATATGACAGACGATAAGGTTCATGTCCCAAAACACATAGGGATTATTCTAGACGGGAACAGAAGATTCTCAAAGAAGTTAATGATGAAGCCATGGAAAGGCCATGAGTGGGGCGCTAAAAAAGTAGAGAAATTAATGGACTGGTGCCATGAATTTGATATTAAAGAATTAACCTTATACTGTTTCTCAATCCAGAATTTCAATCGACCAAAGCTTGAATTTAACTATCTGATGAACCTTTTTAGGAAAGAGTTTGATCGGTTCAAGGATGATAAAAGAGTCCATGAGAACAAGATAAGAATTAATGTGATTGGAAGACTTTATTTATTTCCTAAAGATATCCAGGAAAAGATAAAAGAGATAATGGATATGACCAAGGATTATAATAATTATACAATAAATCTGGCATTCGGCTATGGTGGCCGTGAAGAAGTGATTGATGCTGTCGTAAAAGTAGCAAAACAAGTTAAGGAAGGTAAATTAGACATAGAACAAATAAATGAAAACACATTTTCAAAGAATCTTTATTTTGATTCGGAACCAGATATGATTATCAGAACAGGTGGAGATAAACGAACTTCTAATTTCTTAATATGGCAAAGCACTTATTCTGAATGGGTTTTCCTTGAGAAGACATGGCCAGAGTTTGAGAAAGAAGACCTCGAACTAGCCATAAATGATTTTTCTAATCGAGAAAGAAGATTTGGAAAATAAAAAGAAATCAAATATAATATCTTTCTATTGTTTCTTTAACATCATCAATAGCCCATGGAGGTGTTGATGCACCAGCTGCAATCCCAATTCTTTGAGGTCTATCTTTAAACCATTCTGGCTGCAATCCATCACTATTCTCAATTTTGTAAGTTGTTACATCCCTACTACAGATATCATACAGTTTCTTTGTATTAGAACTATTTGAACCGCCAACAACAACAACCATATCAGCCCATTCTGCAATGCCCTTGATACCACCCTGATTCTCTTTAGTAGCATCACAATAAGTATCAACAATTTCAACTTCAAGTCCTAAGTCTCGTAAGTTTTGTTCTAAGACAAAATACTTTGTAATCTCACTTGTTGTCTGTGCAACAGTGCATACCTTATTTGCATAAAGAAAATCAGCAGGATCAACATCTTCAGGCTTTTCATAGATTACAACATCCTTTGCCCTTGAAGCAATACCTTCAACTTCAGGATGACCTTTCTTTCCGAATACAACGACCTTATAACCTTGTTCACTAAAATCAGCAGCGCTTTTCTGTGGTCCTTTCTTAACATATATACAAGTAAGATCCATATAACGCACATCAGCTGAACCATATCTTTCAGCTAACCATCCTTTAAGATATTCTTCATCCTCAATAGTTGTGCCATGCGCTCTTATAATAGGCAATAGTGTCTTATCTGTATCAACACTAGCCAAATCATCAACAGAATCAACAGTTACAATACCGCTTTCTTCAAGCTTAGCAAGAACATCTTTATTGTGTACAAGTTCACCTAATAGAACAACTTGTTTATCAGGATTCTTTTCCTGTAACTTTAAGACCATTTTGTAAGCGCGCTCAACACCAGGACAAAAACCACCAATTATTCTCATATCCATCTAATTCACCTTCACTAATTTAATCTTTTTTAATTCATCAAGGTTCTCTGCTCCAACTGAGAACATTGCAATCCTTAATTCACCAACCATTTGATTCAGTGCTTTCTCAACTTCATCTGCTGATTTTGTAGCTGGTTTAAGTAATGGCAATCCAATGCTTACCAAATCTGCGCCAAGTGCGATTGCTTTGGCAATATCAACACCGTTTCTGATACCACCACCAGCAATTATGTTCAAGTTTGTATTTTTAGATATTCCTTGAATTAAATTTGAAGTAGGAATACCCCAATCATAAAAAGACTTTCCCTTTGGATCATTAGTTATTATAGATTCAATCTTTGCAAAGTTAGTTCCACCGGAACCGGCAACATCAATAGTCTTAACGCCAATCTTCTCAAGCCGTTTAGCAACATTAAGGCTTATTCCAAACCCAACCTCTTTGACAATAACAGGAACATTAAGTTTTCTAACAACTTCCTTTATCTTTGGCAACAAACCTTTAAAATTAGTATCACTATTCTGCAACGCCTCCTGTAAAGGATTAAGATGTAGTATCAAGGCATCTGCATTGATCATCTCAACAGCCTTTCTGCACCCATCAATATCCATATCATAATTCAATTGTACAGCACCAAGATTAGCAAGCACAGGAATATTTTTGGTAAATTTCCTAACATCAAAAGTGTTCCTTAATTCAGGTTGTTCAATCGCAGCTCTTTGTGAACCTAACGCTAAAGCAATATTTAGCTTGTTAGCTGCTTTTGCAAGATTTTCATTTATTTTCTTACTTATGCTTGATCCACCAGTCATTGAAGAGATGATTATCGGAGCACTTAATTCTTTATCAAGAAATCTTGTTTTAGTATTAACTTCATCTAAATTCAATTCAGGTAAAGCATTATGAACAAATCTATAATTATCAAACCCAGAACTGATACTATCAAAACTAACATTATGTTTTAAACATACATCTATATGTTCCTTCTTTCTTAATTCGATATCTGACATGATCTTAATATTCCCTATTCAGCATATAATCTGCCATACCTATCAAGAACTCTTTTGATTCCTTATTGATATATGAATCGTTTATTAGCGCCTTAGCCTTATCAATCAATGACTCTGCAAGTTTCTTTGAATGTTCAAGTGAGCCAGTTTTAGTAATAATTGTTCTTACTTTATCAACTTCTTCAGGCTTAACACTTTCATTGCCAAGTGCATTAAGTATTGTTTTCTTGTCTTTGTCATTCGCTTTGTTAAGCGCTTTTATTATAAGCAAAGTTCTCTTACCTTCCCTAAGATCAGAATCAGCCGGCTTGCCAATCTTTTCTTTCTTACCAAACATTCCAAGGATATCATCTTGTACCTGGAACGCCTGCCCAAGAGGGATTGCAAACTTGCTTAATTGTTTAAGGTCATTCCGATTAGCGCCTGCTAAGATAGCACCGATATGCAACGGACCTTCAATTGTATAAACAGCTGTTTTCAGTTTATGTATTTTCTCAATGTCTGTCTCCTTAACTGGCATAATCTCAGACTTAATATCAAGTATCTGACCAATACAGGTATTGATAGCAACCTTGTTAAATTTACCAATTGCTTTGACTTTTATAGCATAATCAAAATTAGTGTTAAGCAGAATTTCGTTTCCTAATAAAGACAGCATGTCTCCACCAATGATACCCATATTCTCACCATATCTTAATGGATCAGTGTTTTTGAACTTCCTCTTTGCTTTATTTTCATAAATTTTATGGAAACTATAATAACCACGTCTCATATCATCCTGATCCATTATATCATCATGCACAAGGAAGAATGACTGCATCAATTCAATTGCGATAGATGCTTTAATGATCTCTTTCTCATCTTTGCCGCTGAATGCCTTGTAGCCCATGATAGTCAATATTGGTCTTACCCTTTTAGCGTTCCTTAAGTTGTATTCAGCAAGATGTTCCATCATCTCTTTAGCAGATGGATCAATCCGGTCAACTTTTGAGATACTACTCTTAAAGAATATTTTAAGTTCAGTTTCAATCTTATGTTTATAATCTTTCAGTGTTTCTTCAAAGTTCATTCTCCAATCACCTGCACAATTAATTTACGTTTCCTTGGACCGTCCAGCTCAACAAAAAAGACTGACTGCCATTTCCCTAACAACATTTCTGAGTTTGCAAGAGGTATATTCTCTGAAGTTGCCATCAACAACGATTTAAGATGGCTATGAGCATTAATCTGCTCATCCTCAGGCACATCTCTCTTATCAAGTTCATCATGCTCATAATGACAGTCTATTGGAGCCTGTTTCTCAAGAAAACATTTGATGTCTCTCATAAGACCTTCTTCATTCTCATTGATCCTGATTGCTGTTGTTGTATGCTGTGTGAAAACAGTCACAACACCATTCTTTATCTTGGATTTTTGAACTGCTTCCCTTACCTTATCAGTTACATCCATAAACTCCACTTTCTCAGCAGAATCAATCTGAAACTCATGAATAAAATGATCCATTATTAACCCCTCCCTATTAGCTTCAAAGGAGGTTAATTTTGTTTATAAATATTGTGAAAAATATTTAATATAGGATAAATTACTTAAGAAAATATGAATATAATCTACAGGCCGAAGGAATATTGCAAAGAATATGCTGAGATTAGTTGCGGTCAGTTACCACAATTAATCGCTGTGAGAAAAGGGCTGAAACCAGTGATTGATGAGTTGATTCCAATTGAGAAGTATCAAGAGTTCAAGAGTGTGTGTTCTAAATATGGATTAAAGATGAAACCAGGATGGGGTTACGTTGAAGTTGCTGAATCAAGGATATTAGATTCAATTGATGGGGATAAGTTGACAACCACAAAATACTTTGGATTCCCTTTTTCTGGAAAGCAGAAAGAAGGATTTGTCCGTGTATTTATTGCAAAAGATGAAGAAAACATTAAACTTGCGCAAAGGTTTGGATGGTATCCTTTGGTTGTAAAGGGAAGAGCTATTATAAAGCCATTCATAGATTACTTAAGGTTTGGAAAAGTTCTTGGATATCCTGAATGCTGTGTTGATTTCTTCAAGAGATACAATGACCACAGCAAATTCAGTAATTTGTATGAGACTTATAAGAACACGAATGGTGAATTAAACTATCTATGCAATTGCTTGTTTTTTGATTTCACTTATTCGTTGATACATCATATCCCCTGTTCATATAATTGCAAAGATACAATCAAATATGCAGGTGCGTTACTTAAAGAGATACAAAATGAAGATCCAGATTTTGCTGCTAAGATTGAATATTACCAAAAACTACCTTTCCTTGTCTTTGGTGAAAAGAATATCTATGCGTTTGAAGGACATTCAAAAGGCAATGAGATACATTACACAAAAAGCATGTATATTGGCAGACCAATTGACAAAAAATTTGGAAAAGAGATTGAGCAGGGCAATCATATGATTATAGAAGATGAAAAGATTGAGATATTCAAGGATAATAATCTTATATGTAAAATCGATAAGGAAAAGCCAGAAGACGGGTTTATGCTACAATTCAAATGATAATTAAAGAGATTGAAGAAATACTTGGATTTAAATTAGAGAGAGGACAAAATCTGATTACAAAGCCAACGGAAAGGAATGATCTAATTATTGATAAACTATCTAGAATAAGCCATAAGAGAGATGATTTAGAAAGAGTTAAGGAGCTTTTTAAGAAAGCATTAGAAGGACAAAGTGATGAAATGCTTTGGTCTACATTAGGATATGTACATTATATGCTTGAAGAGTTTTCTGAAGCCATATCATGTTTTTATAATACAATTAAATGCTGCCATATTAATGTCGATAACTGGGTTGATCTGAGTTTTGGTTATCGTTGTTTAGGTGATATTGAAACAAGTAATTTCATATTCTGGAACCTGAGCGAATTGATTACTGAATTCTGCAATATGGATAATAAAATCAATGAAGATATCCTAAGAGAATTAATTGACAAAGTAAGAAAAGGTAATAAAGATAAAAGTCTCAGCAGGTTAATTTATAACAGAAAACTTTCAAGAACAAAAAACAAAAGAAGTTCTTTGTTCAGAAGATAAAAGATGGCTAGGATAAAATTCAAAAAGAATTATACTAATTTATTAATACTGATTGTTTCCATTATATTTTCTGTTTTAGTGCTTGAATTCTTTTTGGGATTCTATAAGTTTGATCAGCTAGACATACCACAACTTAGAACAACCAATAACAATTTCTTCATAAATTTCAAACCAGAACCATGGGAACCTGTCTGTGACCATTACAAGATACCTTTGCTGAAGGAAGATTCTATTAGAATAATTGTCATAGGTGAATCATCAGTATTATTATTCTGTTCATTTGACAAGCTTGAAAGTCTACTTGAAGATAAATATTCTAATAACTTTGAGATAATCAACTTTGGCGTTCCGTCAACAACAACTAACACCATGAAAAATGTAATTGATAAAGCAGTCTCTTACGAACCGGATTATATAATATTCTACTTTGGTAACAATGAGTACATACAATTCTCAGAGAATTCAAAATGGTTTCTTGATGACTCGTTTAGTGAGAGATCAAACATTGTTGAATTTGTTTTAAGTCGGTTGCATACAATTCAGATGAAAGTGATTAAGAAAGATAATATGCGAAGACTGATTGAATGGAGGTTTAAGAGAAACCTTCAAGAGATGATAGACAAGGTTAAAGAAACTGATATTGAATTAGTGATTGCAAAGATAGCATCTAACACAATAGACCCTCCTTTTAGATCTGAAAAGTTTGATGCAAGCGCAAACATAGGCACCTTGAACAATTATCCTAAATTTGCAGGCACAAATGGATGGTTGAAAAGGTTTGACTCTTATAATGAGAAAATAATTATGCTTAAATCAGGTTTAGAAGAATTAGAGTTAGGCAATATTAATCAATCCATTAAAATATTTAAACAATTAAGATCAAAGATAGGTAAGAAAGACCCATTCATGGAATACTATCTGGCACAGATTTATTATCATCTTAAAGATTTTAAGAAAGCAAAGCTACATTTTCAGAATGCAATTGATCTTGATGATATGCCGTTTAGGGTAACTACTGGTCTTAATAAGATAATTGAGGAAGTGGCTATTAAGAATGATATCAAGCTAATTGATGTATATTCAAGGATAGAAAAAGAATCTTTAAATAATATCATAGGTTATGATCTTTTTATTGACCATGTTCACCTTAATAATAAGGGTATGGAGTTTGCTCAAGAAGAATTAGCTAAAGGTTTGGCAGAGTTAATATGAACGAAGAAGAGATAATAAAAGAGGCTGAAGAGATAGAGAAAGAGATTGAAAGAGAAGAGTTTGAGAGAGAGGGCATTGAGCAACGAAACGAGAGAGGTCCTTTACTCTGGATACTTGCTTTATTCTTAGGTTTGATAGTTATATTGATGGTAATTCCTCACTACGCTGTCAGACTGGATCCTGTCCCAAAGAACATACCGGAGATAGATGATGTTATCCCAACCAATTTTGAAATTGAAGAAAGTAGTGTAAGTAGAAGAGAAGACTATGGTAAATTAGTCAAGCCATACGATCCAGTGATAAAGCAGACAGCTGATAGGATAATAAGCAAGTCATGTAAAAAGACTAATTCAAGAATATGCTACGCCAAAGCAATATTCTATTTTGTCAGAGATAAGTTTGATTATGCAAATGATCCATTAGCATATGAATATGTAAAGTCAGCCCGTGAAAGTTTAATCACTCAGATAGGTGACTGTGATGACGCGTCTGTGCTTGCTGCTAATCTTTTGCAAGCAATCGGCATCAGCACAAGGTTTGTATTCATTCCCAGGCACGTCTTCATCCAGATAAGATTACCAGAAGCAATGGACAAGTATAAGCAAGAAGATGGCTGGATCAACCTTGATTTGACCTGTAAGAGCTGTGAGTTTGGTGAGATTCCTCGGGAGAATTGGAAGTATTTTGAAGATTGAAGTTTAATAAAACATAAAAAGAGAATAGTTATAATTGAGTTAATGGAATCATATTTGATTATCACTGGAAGAAGAGGTTCAGGCAAAGATGCGCTTTCTAGTTATGTAACAGAGAAATATAATATTCCTTCTGTCAGGTTTAGTTCGATAATCGGTGAAATAGGAATTGAGATGGGTAGGTTAACTAAAGATAATTTTGAAGTAAAAGAAAATCTACAGGAAACAGCAAGATACCTAAGGGAAGAGCATGGAGAAGAGTATTATACTAAAAGAGTTGCAGAAAGAGTTAAAGGAAGAACCCATACAATCAACGGTATGAGATATCCTAAAGAGTATGATTGTTTAAGAGAGTTATTAGGTGATAACTTAGTAACTATTGGAATAATCGGAGACCAACAAATAAGATATAAAAGAGCATTGGATATAGGAATAGTAAATTCGTATGACCAATTCCAAAAACAAGAAGCTCATTCAGCAGAAGTTAAGATCAACATGTTAGTTGACAATGCAGATCACAAGATAGAGAATAATGGTACACTTAATGAGTTCTATAGAAAAGTTGATGATTTGTTGGTTAGGTTGAGAGTTGTTTAGAATGCTTGTATAGCTAATTTAGTATGGTTCAAAGAATGTTAGAATCAATTGAGAATGATAAATTATCTTACTTTCATTACAAAAGCTTTTCATGATTTACTTGTTTTGAAAAAGTTTCTGCTTCAATTTTTTTCACCTGAGCAATTTTAAGATCTGTCTCCGCTATCAATTTCTCATCCAATTTATCCTGATTTTTCTTCCATTTAATCATAGCCCAAATAAAAAAGATTATAGACAATATTATCAGAAAAAGGTAAAAATAGAAAAAAATTACAAAAAATTATATTTGTTTTTCTGATACACCAGAAGCATAAGCTTTTACAATTTGCTGATTTGCCATGTATATACTAAGGACTGTGGTAATAATTGTAAAGGAAGATAAAAATTTGTAAAAATCATCATAATTTAGGTTCATACCTTTCATGTAAGAGAAAAGGAGCTGAATAATCTATATATAATTTATCATTCTCAATTTTCTCACTACGCTCGAATCCTTCGGAGATTCTAACAGGAATTTCAAACGTTATACGCAACATTACTCGGACGGATACTTTCAGAAATATTTAAATAATCTAAGTTTAATTTTTATTATTATGGTTGCATTTAATTATATTATCAAAGATGCGAAGAATATCCTTGTCAAACCATCTAACTTTTTTAAAGAAATTAAAGAAAGACATAATTTCAAACAATCTTTAATCTTCTATATTTTTTGGAGTATATTTATTTCTGGATTATGGCAAGTTTTTTACTTTATTAAAATACAGAAAATCTTTTATCCAAATTTTATAAATTCCTTATCCTTGCTTGGATATTTTTTTACATTTGTATTTTTAATATTTTTTCAAGTATTAATTTTAGTTTTGGTTTCTTTAATTTTATATATATTATTAAAAATTTTCAAAGTAAAATCAAAATATAAAGAGATTTTAGAAATTTACTTTTATATAATAACACCTTATGCAATCTTCGGATGGATATTCCCAATACTTTTTGGGTTTTGGAGTATTATTTTATTATTCAATGGATTAAAATCATACTATAAAATATCTAATTTAAAACTGATATCTGTTTTGATAATATTATTTTTATTGTTAATTCCATTTAATATCTTCTTAAGTAAACAAATTAACATTCAAGTGAATAGGCAAGAATTAATATATAAACCAATTGACTCATACGAAAAACATTTTGATAATATAGAACGGTTTTGTAGAAGTAATGTGTGGTATCAAGATACCCATGATTGTAAAGATGGAATAGAGGAAGAAATATTTAAATTATATCCTTTAGATACGCTATTTGAATTTTGTCAAATAGATCATAATGGTGTAAGAGCAATATGTTATTATGATGCAATAAAACTTGCAAAAGACGAGTTTTATGAACATATTCATTCTAAATGCGAGGAAGATTCAGATAAAAGCGTAGTAGAAGATTGTTTTTTATTTCTTGATAAAGTTTTCATTTTAAAAGATGATTCTCCAAAATTAGATATTTTAAAAGAAGTATTTTTATTATGTATCAATGGTGCAGGTGGTGGAACTGATAAAAAGTGGTGTTTCGAACATTATATTGGTGATTATAAAAATACTGAAGATTATCAAAATTATGTTGATGAATTAAGGCCTCTTTGTGAAGAACAAGGATGGAGAGGCCAACGTTGTTTAGAATGGTTATAAAAAGCATCCGTCCTGCATCATACTGTCGCCTTCAGGGATTTTTTCTTGCAGAAAAAACACATAACAGCGCGAGTGTTAAACTCAATTATGTTTAAGTTCTAAAGAAACAAAAATGAGGAGTTCAGGTGCTAAGCACAGCTAGAATTTTACTTTGTAAAATTAACAGAACTAGTAAATACACTCCTTCCTTTATTGATCAATAAATAGAAGAATTATTGTACACAGAATAATCATCTGATTGTTTAAAATTGTCCTGTTTCGTTAAATCTTTTCATAAGTCTTTCTACAATGACATTTGGAGCATAACCTTTTTTGCTACTATTCCTTATGAAGTCATCATAAATCTCTTTGTCAATATTATAATCAAGTCTAACTTTTTGTGGTTTTTTTGGTGTTGATGCCATTTTATTTTACCTCACTAATATTATAAGTATAAGTTTATGTATTATAAAAGTATCTATTATTTAATCTTAAAAAAATTAAATAAAGCTTGGATGAATATAAATAGACCTCTTTTAACCAATAATTCTATTTATTCTACAAAATAAAAACCTTTATAAACCACCTACCATTTCAACATTCTATAACGATCCCGTTATATAGCAACTATAATTGCTATGCTTGGAAATGCAATTAGCATTTCCATTATACTATTGCTAAGGTAATAGGAGGGTAGAATGGATAAGAAACAAATATTACAAGCACTAAAATTTGCAAAAGAGCTTTCTCAAAAGCGTAACTTTAAGCAGTCAGTAGAGCTTATTATAAACCTAAAAGGTCTAAATCTAAAGAAACCAGAACATCAGGTAGACTTATATGTAAACCTACACAAACCAAGAGGTAAAGAAGTTAAATTATGTGCACTTATAGGCATTGAACTTCAAGCAACTGCAAAAGAGAACTGTGATAATGTAATTCTACTGGACGACTTTATCAAATTCGCAAAAGATAAGAAAGCAACTAAAAAACTTGCAAATGAATATGATTTCTTTATAGCACAAGCAAACATAATGCCAAAGGTTGCTTCAACTTTCGGACGAGTACTTGGTCCAAAAGGAAAGATGCCAAATCCAAAGGCAGGTTGTGTTGTACCTCCTAAAGCAAACTTAAAATCACTTAAAGAAAATCTTAAGAATACAGTAAAGGTAACTGCAAAGGTAAAACCAATAATCCAGTGTACTATTGGAAAAGAAGACATGGATGATGCAGACTTAGCTGAAAATATCATGACAGTCTATGATCAATTAGTTCATCACTTGCCAAATGAAGTGCATAATATAAAATCAACTTACATCAAACTTACAATGGGCAAGTCAATAAAAGTAGGTCAAGAGTACAAAGCAGAAGAGAAGAAAGAAAAGCCTGCTAAAGAAAAAGCTGAAAAAAAGGACGAGCCTAAGAAGTAAAAATGGCACACGTAGCTGAAAGTAAAAAAAAGGTAGTAGCAGAGATTGTTAAACTCATAAAAGAGAACCCAATAGTTGGCGTTGTCAATATGGAGAATCTACCAGCACCACAGCTACAGACAATGCGTGCTCAGTTAAGGAATACAGTTACAATTCTAATGACCAAGAGAAGATTAATCAATATTGCTCTTGATCAATGTAAAGACATGCCAGGTCTTGAAAAATTAAAAGAATATTTGAAAGGCATGCCTGCATTACTATTCACAAAAGAAAATCCTTTTGCACTTTGTAAAAGACTGCAAAAGAATAAATCCAAAGCACCTGCAAAAGCAGGTCAGACAGCACCTAATGATATTATTGTTCCGGCAGGACCAACACCATTCCAGCCAGGCCCAATTATTGGAGAATTAGCTGTAATTGGTATTAAATCAGGTGTAGAAGACGGAAAAGTTGCTGTCAAGGAAAACTCAGTTGTTGCTAAAGCAGGCGATGTGATCAAAGCAGAAGTCGCAAGCATCCTTACAAGACTTGGAATCGAACCAATGGAAATCGGTCTTGATTTAGTCGCAACATACGAAAAAGGAGAAATATTCACAAAAGATGTACTATCAATCGATGAACAAGAATACATTGATAATCTTACTAAAGCAGCTACATGGTCGATCAATCTTGCAATAGAAAGTGCTTTCCCAACTAAAGAGACAACAGAGATGCTTATTGTAAAAGCATTCAATGACGCAAAAGCACTTGCAATAGAACAAAACATTATATCAGACTTAATTGCAGGAGATATGATTGAGAAAGCAGAAAGAGAGATGCTAAGCTTAAAAACTGATGCAAAGATAGAAACTACAGAGAAACCTACTGAAGAGAAAAAGGAAGAAGCTAAGCCAACTGACGACAAAGTAGCAGAGATGGTTGAGAAGACTAAAGAAGTAACCAAAGATGAACCAAAAGCTGAAGAGAAAAAAGAAGAATCAACAGACGACAAGATAGCAGAAATGGTTAAGAAAACAAAAGACAAGATGACAGGTAAAGAGCCAAAAGCTGATGACCTGTTAAAAGAGGCAGATAAATCATAATCATGTGGATTATCCACTATATGATATAATATTATCGGAGGAGATTAAAAATGGAATACATATACGCTGCAATGCTATTACACAAAGCTGGACAAAAGGTAGAGGAAGCATCTGTTACAAAAGTACTGGAAGCTGCTGGTGTCAAAGCTGATTCATCAAGAGTTAAAGCATTAGTTGCTGCTCTTGAAGGAGTTGACATTGAGAAAGCGGTTGAAAAAGCTGCTGTACCTGTTGCCGCTGCTGCACCTGCTGCTGCACCTAGTGAAGGTGGAGCTAACAAAGGAGCAGAGAAGAAAGAAGAAAAGAACCCTGAAGAAGATAAGAAGCAGGAAGAAGCTGCTGCTGCAGGACTTGGATCTTTGTTCGGATAAGTTATAAGAATATAAAGGCTTAAGATTCCGTCAAGAACTCAATTGTTCTTGATTTGGAATTCCTTAAGGTCTTAAACAACAAGTGGAATCATGTTAAAAGAAAGTGAAAGAAAAGGGTTGTTCGACGAGTTAAAAGAACACAAAGATAAGATAACTGAACTACGTAATAGTTTAAACGAGACTAATAATCAAAAAGAGAGCTGGTTTGAAAAGAAAACTACAGCCGGCAAAGATATTTCTAACCATATCAAAAAGATAAAAGAGCTTAAGATCTCAAGAGATAAACTTTCTAAACAAGTAAGAAAACTTAAGCTTGAGAGGAAAAAGTTCAATGATATTGTATCTAAGAAGATAATTGAGATTAAAGATATGAATTCTAAGAGACAGGATGCTAATCAAAAATATAACATAAGAGGCAACCCGTCTAAGATTAAGGATGATATTGATCGGTTAGAGAGTAATTTTGAGACACAAGTAATGTCATTTGAATCAGAAAAGAAAGTAATGCAAAAGATAAAAGAGCTTAAGAAATCACTTGAAGAAGCTCAGAAAGTAAACAAAGTATGGGGTCAGAGCCATTCATTATCAAAAGAAATAGATGGATTAAAGGAAAAGGCAGAAAGTGTTCATAAGGATATCCAAAACAAAGCTGCTGAAAGCCAGAAAAAGCATGAAGAGATGATTGAATATTCCAAAAGTGTTGATGAACTAAAAGATAAAGAGAAAAATGCTTACGAGAAGTTCATCGAATACAAAAAGAAATTTGTTGAATTGAACATAAAATTAAAAGAAGAGCTCCCAAACATTAATAATATCAAAGGAAAGCTGGATACGGATCAAAAAGAGGTCAAAAACAGAAAACACGAAGGGGAAGAAAAGAAACTTAAGCAGAAAAGTGAAGAAGTCCAGGAAAAAATCAGGACAAGGAAGAAATTGACTACTGAAGATTTATTGATTTTCCAAAGAACTAATAAAGATTGATTCTAATTAATATATTAAATAAAAAAATTATTCTTCTTTTTTCTGAGAAATAAATTCTGTATAACCACACTTACCACAAGTAACTCTATCCTTGTGCTTAGCCATGAAAACACCGTCACCGCATTTAGGGCATGAACTGTTCTTTCTCTTTAGTTCACCTTTAGCTTCGTAAACTTCCCAAACCTTGCTTGTTTTCTTCTTTTTAATTACTTCTTTCTTTTCTTCGTCAGCCATTTTTATTCCTTCTTCTCTTCAGGCTTTTCTTCTGCCTTAGCTTCTTTCTTAGGAGCATCTTCTTTTTTCTCTTCTTTTGGTGCTTCTTTCTTCTCTTCTTTCTTACCATCACCCTTCTTGCCACTCTGTTTCTTAAGGAAGTCAAGTGATTTCTTATCACTGTAAACATGAGCAAGAATATTTGCGTTTCCTGTACCAAAAGAAGTGTATATATGTTCAACATTAACTAATTCAGGTTGTGCTTTCATTTGAGTAGCAATGTCTTTCTTAAGCTCTTCCTTAGAAGGAACAGCACCTGAAAAAGATATCTCACCCTCAATTCTTTTACGTGATAGTAAAGGTTCATCTATTTTTTGTTTAATGTCAACTTTCATTTATCTTACCTTAAGGACATATTCGCCTTTTACTGTAACTTCTAACTTCTGCGCAATTAATGATTTGTTAGCGTCAATTATGTTGATTCTTCCTTGCCAAGAAGTAGCCATGTGACTTTCTTTACACATAGGACAAATAGGTCCATCATAGAATAATTTGCATTTTTTACATACTTTTTTCTTCATTTTTTAGCTTTAGCCTCTTTCTTATCATCTTTATTATCTTGAGTTGGTGCTTCTTTCTTCTCTTCGTCTTCTTTGATCCATTCAAGCTTACCAAGTGACTGTTGTCTCATTGTAAGGCCAAGTTTTGGATTTGTAACATCCTTATAGCTTACTGCAATAAGTCTTGCTACACAAAGGTCATTGACCTTAAGAGTTCTTTTTGATTCTTTGCCAAGCAATACTTTTTCTTTACTAAAACTTACAAAATCATCCATTGTCTGTGAAATATGAATCATGCCTTCAATCGGACCAATATTTATGAAAGCGCCGAAGTCAGCAATATCTTTTATCTTGCCAAGAACAACTTCCTGTAGTTCTGGCTTGAAAGTCAATAGTTCAAATTTAGTGTCATAAAATGAAGAACCGTCTCCAGGTATAATTGTACCCTCACCGATTTCTTTAACATCAAGCACGTCAATAACAACGCCTAAATCCTTTGAGATAAAGCCGTCAAACCTTTCCTTTACCATTTCTACTACTGCTGATTTTGCATCCAGTCCAAATAGATTTGGTGGAACTCTTATATGGTCTTTAACTACTGTTTTATAAAACATTTATATTCCCTCTAGTATCAGATATTTCCTTTGTTTTAAGATTATCCTTGCTTTAACTCTTTTTTTAAGTTCTTTATCCTGTGTAGCCACAATATAACCTTTCTCTGAAAACGATGCAAGAATTGTGTCTACATCGGTATCTTGGTGGGTGGCAAGTGTTTTTAAATGTTTTGATTTTATCAACTGAAGAGCTAGTTTTGCAGCCGCTTTATGCTTACCCTTCTGCTTTTCTATGATATTATTGAGCTCGTCTATTGTTTTATCAACAATACACAACTCATATTTAAACATGCATATTTTATCAATTTCAGCAAAGATATCCACTTTTGACTGTGATGGGATCAACAAAAAGTTAGTATCGAGTATTATTTTCTTCATATGATTCTATCAAATCAAATAGGTATTTATACTTTTTGAAAACTGATTAACAATTAACGGAATATTTATATAATCATTTATTTAATAACAATAATAATGGTAAAATTCACCACTAAACTAATAATAGGTATTGTACTTGCATTATTCTTAGGCTCAATATTCCGAAATCCAGTACTTGGGTTCATAGTTCTACTTGCAGTTGTTTTCGGTTTCAAAGATTTCAAATTGTTAAACAAGGAAAAGAAAGATAAGATAGTAGATATAGGATCTTTCAAAAAGACTTATATCGGAATAACAGCGGTTGTGTTAGCAATTCTTATATTCTTTTTCAGACCATGGTTCCATGAAGTTGCAATGGGTATTTACACAACTCCACTTGTATGGTTCTTCTTCATATCATTGATGGCAGCAATCATTCTTTTCGTTCAGAAAAAGAAGTCAATTGCAGCAATCTTTATTGGCATAACTATACTTTCATTCGTAGCATTATCATTAAACGATGTAATCTTACAAAGATATATTGTTAAAGAAAATGTTTACAACGAAATTAATTCTTTACCAGACTCAACAGATATTAGAATACTACCAAAAGCAGTCGCTTTAAGATATCTTGAAGATTCATTACAGAAGTCAAGAGAAAAGATAGGTGGTATTAACATTGTTAACCTTGACAGCGGTCTTTTCTGGATGGCTCCTCGAGTCCCAGATGGAGACATACTTTATTTTACACAAAAAGTAAACGGAGTCATGACAGCTGATGCAACAAAGACAGATAGAGAAACTAAGATGGTAGCAAAAAAATTATCAGTCGGTGAAGAAATTGGTGTCACTGATAATATCTATTGGAGAATATTCAAACATAAATTCTTCGTTGATTTAGGAGATGTTTATTACATTTACAAAAATGACAAAATATTAACAATCGCTCCTGTCATATCATACAGATTCAAGTTCCCTGTGATGATCCCATATTTCAGCGGAGTCATAGTCCTTGATGAATCAGGCACTATCAAAGAATATTCACCAACAGAAGTCGCTCAGTTGGAAGAATTCAGTAATAACCGCGCTTACCCATCAGAGCTTGCAAGACTTTATGTGGATTCATACAAATTTAATTTAGGAGTTATCAACACATGGTTCCTGCATAAAGACCAAATCGAGATATCTGATGTATATGGTCAGGCAAACAGACAACCATTCCTGATGCCAACAACAGAAGGCCTTAAATGGATTGTTGCAACTGAACCATTTGGTGAAAGTTACGGTGTGTTCAAGATTTTTATGGTAGATGCATTGACAGGCAGAATTGATATGCTGGAACTAAATGAAGACCAGACATTAACAGGACCTGTTAAAGTTATATCATATGTAAAGAAGAAGTTTCCAATAATCGATTGGGGATCATCGCGTATAATTGAACCAAGACCGTTTGTAATCAATGGCAAATTATTCTGGATGATGTCAATCACACCTAATGATTATGCAGGTATCGCATACACTGTATTTGTTAATTCTGAGAATAACGAAGTAACAGCCTTTGACAATGACGAAGGAGTATATAACTTCATCAAAAAAGGTATTAGTGAAGATGAAGTAGAGATCACTGAAGAAGGCACAATAGGTTCAACAGACAAAACAACTGAAGAATTAAGGCAGGAAAAGATTGATCAGATTGAGAAGTTGTTGGAAGAATTGAAAGCTTTGGATTAATTCTTTGATTTATTTTAAAACTAAAAATAATCAATGCTCATTTTCTTTCTGAAGACATAACAATAAAAAAAAGAAAATTCTACATTTCCTAACACAAACTTTTTAATCAACAACATCTAAAATTAACCAAATGATTAAGAAATATTTAATTAATATCTTCCAGAAAGCTACATTAGTTATTTCAAGTATCATCTTTTTCTTAATTATTCTTGAACTTTTTTTAAATGTCACTAACTTAGATACAAAAATGCTAGAACCAAGTTTAGCTTATCAATATACTGATTTAGAAGTATACAAGGTGTCAGAGAATAGTAATATGCTTTATTCTCTTATTCCAAATACATCTTTTAACTTTCAAGGAACTCATGAAAAAGAAACAAAATATCAATCAAGAAACGTCACAATTAATAATTTAGGGTTTAGAGACATTAAGGATAGGAATAAGATTAAGGTGCCCGGGGTTTTCAGAATTATTATTTTAGGAGGTTCGAATACTTATGGTGCACTTGTAAGTGACCAGGACACATACCCAGTAATCATGCAAAAAAAACTAGATGAAATGTACCCTGAAAAATATGAGGTATGGAACGCCGGAATTAGTGCTTATGTCTTATCTCAAAAAGCAGCATATGCAAGGAATATTATTGGAGAATTTGACCCAGATTTAGTAATTATTCAAGATTTCAATGTTGGTAGAAGAAATTTTCTTGATGGTAGTAATTTTATCCCTTTATTCAAAAAGAATAAAGAATTATATTTAGAGAATGTCCCTATATACTTTGATGCTGGTTATTCTAAAACATCATATTTTTTAGTTTATAATTTTGCATTCTATCGTTTTTTTATAACTAGTTATTATAATATATTAAATAACTTTAATATCCCAATTAGTGTTAATGGAGGAAGAGACTATGCTGATTTTAATGTTAATGGCAATAGAATCAATGAACGTAATTTCAAAAATTTAATTGAAGACTATAAAGACAAGGTAGATATTGTTTTGTTTAAACCTGTTACCATTTGCACTGATCAATTTTCAATTGATTGTTTCTCTTTATGCAATCAAAATCAATGTGAAGAAGATTCATCAAATGAATATCATGACATACATCCTCCCTCATATGTCTATGAATTGTATGCTGATGAATTAATAGATTATCTTTCCAACACAAAAACCATTTAAAACAAAAACAATTCTAAACCAATACATGAAAGAGAACCTTCTACTAAAGATAGCATTAATTGGCTCAATTACTGGATTAATCCTTTTATTCTTTATGTCAGAACAAATAAAGGTTGATGAAACAACTTTAGACAAACTGGATCAGTTAGAACTGGACACTACAATTAAAGTAAAAGGAATAATAAGCAGGATAACTGAGTTTGATAAAATGGCAATCATTGAACTAACAGAACCACAAACAAGGAATGTAATTATATTCAAAGAAGGTAACATTACAGAATTTAAACAAGGAGACTTTGTTGAGGTAGAAGGTAATGTCCAAGAATATGAAGGTGAATTTCAGCTGATTGGTAATCAAATAAAGATAATAAACTAAATCTTTCTAAGATCATACACATTTGATATATTTAATCCAAGAGAGTCCATCTCAGGCTTGCACATTTCAACCATTCTATCCTGGATAAATATGCTTGGTTGATCTGATGAATGAAATCGGTTAAGATATCCAACAAGGGTTCTTCTAAGAGTGCTTTTGAAAAGATCAGGATTATCATCACTTATTTCAAAATGATGATGACGAAACTTACTTCCTCTTTGATTCAAACGCTCAATTGGATAAATTCCTAACAAATCTTTATTATCATGCCTGGTACTTCCCAATAATAAATATTGATCATTTTCCACTAATTCAGGATAATGTGATTTTAGAGAATTATACATTTTTAAAAAGAATGATTCAAATTCTTCTGAGTTACTAGGTCTAAATACAGCTACCTTACATTGCCCCTTGTAATAAAGTCCTGTCTCTTGAAAACTTAAAACCTTCTTTCCTAAGACAATTGGAGAACCCTCTCTATATGTACCCGGACTAAAAACATTTGATCTATCAAGGAAACCCCATTTAGTAACAGGAACCATCTTAGGTGGCGTATAATTAGGATTTAAATAACTAGATTGAGGATTTGAAGAATTAGTTCTAGGTTGAGAAGCTGGAACATTATCTGATTTAGTACTATCAATTACTGCTTCTTCAATTGAATCAAGCTCATCCTGAGAGAATACTTCTTCTTGAGGTTCTTCATCAATTATAGTATCAAGAGTATCCAATTCTTCATCTGTAAATTCATAATTTTCCATAGGGAAAATAAGAGAAAGTAGGTTTATAAAGCTATCCTTAAAAAAACATTTAAAAAAAGAATAATAAACTAACAATTAATGTTCACTGAATTGATAATTTTCTTAGTTTTAGGCGTATGCGCAGGAATAGTCACTGGCTTAATCCCAGGTATACATATCAATCTAGTATCATTGTTATTACTAAGCGCATCTCCCTTCCTTCTCCAATACACAGATGTCTTAAGCCTTGGTATATTCATAATATCAATGTCAATTACTCACACGTTCCTTGATGCAATACCTTCAATCTTCCTTGGCGCGCCTGACGCAGACCAGGCAATGAACGTTCTGCCAGGGCATAAATTATTGTTAAAGGGTAAAGGCTTTGAAGCAGTCAAATTGACTGTGATTGGAAGCTTAGGCGCGTTAATCTTATCAATTTTACTTGTACCCATACTCATCCCTACTGTAAGATTTATTTACCCATTGATCAAAGATTATATTGGTATTATTTTATTAGTTATAGTTATATACATGATTATGAAAGACAACAAAAGAAGCTGGAACTTTATCGTTTTCATCATGTCAGGTATTCTAGGTTTGATTGTTCTTAACATTCCTAATCTCAATAACCCACTCTTTCCAATGCTTTCTGGTTTATTCGGACTAAGTATGCTAGTTAAAAGCTTAGCTGAAAAAGTCAATATACCTGAACAAAAGATAACCAACACAATCAAGATAAAGAAATCAGTCTTAGCACAAGCAATTGGATCAGGCACTCTTGCAGGTACACTTACATCATTCTTCCCAGGCCTTGGACCTGCACAAGGAGCAGTCCTTGCCTCACAACTAACAAGAAATTTAGGCAACTACGGTTTCATGATCTTAGTTGGAGGAATAGGCACAGTAAATATGATCTTAAGCTTAGTAACACTTTACACATTAGACAAAGCAAGAAACGGAGCAGTGATAGTAATATCTCAATTGTTAGAAACAATAACATTAACACAAGTAGGAATATTTATGTCATGTATACTTATTGTAGGAGGGATAGCTGCTTATCTTACACTAAACATTGCAAAGGTGTTCTCAAAAGTAATTGGCTTGGTCAATTATCAGATAATGCTACTCACAATAATAATATTCATATCAGCGCTTGTCTTCTATTTCTCAGGATTCCTGGGGATCTTTATCCTATTAATTTCTACAATGATTGGTATTGTGCCAGGAGAATTAGGTGTAGCAAGAAATCATTCAATGGGTTGTTTATTGATGCCAGTTATACTATTCTTTCTACTATAGAATTATCCTTTTCTAGTTTTTTGCAAAGGAATAACAACAACTTCAATACCCTCTGGTTGATATCTTCTTACATGTTGTCTGAAAGTATCTTCTCTAAAATAGTTTGTTTCAACAAGAGCAACAATGCCTCTTTCATTATTGCTAAGACTACTTCTGTTTGCAAAAAAAGAGTCAACACTAAATCCTTGGCTTTCAAGTCCTTTCTCCAGTGTTCTATAATTCGCATAAAGAGAATCTGGACCTGTCACATGCAATAGATAATTATCATAATTTGCCATAGTAAAAAAGAATGAATATTAGTTTTTAAATATTACTTAAACTTAATAAAAAATAAAAAAATTATGGTGCGTGATAAACTTCGCACTTAGCGCCATATTCTTCGCATTTAGCAACAGCTCGATCAACAACACCTTGTGTAGCTAGATCACCCTGTAATACTACATGTTTGTCAACTATTGTTCCTAAATGTGTATCACCAAAATCAACAGAACCAGTCTCACGGTTAACTCTTACTTCATCTTTCATTGTTTCATATGCCATTTATTTCACCTTAAACCCCAGAATAAACTGGATTGATATAAGAATTAAGAACAGAATTTAATATATAAACTTTTCTTTAAGTCAAAAATATTCAACATCATCTGAAGTAATAACAGTGTCTGTTGGAGGAGGAGCTTTTATTTGTTTTTTACTTTCTGTTCTATTTTCAGTTTGATTCTCTTTACCTGCATTAGGATTCATTTCCATTGCTTTCCTAAAGTTGATATTACCACATCTTATGCAAACAAAATAAGGACCAAACTTGCCTGTCCTTATATCTAACCATTCACCGCAGGCACATTTTAGATCATTAAGTTGTTTTTCTTTATGTTTTAAACAAACAGGAACTCCTTGAGAATTACTAGTTAGAGCTCGTTTGTCACAGAATGGACAGTTCTCTAATCTTGATTGTCCATATATTTTAGGAATTCTCATGGAATCCAGAATTAGTTCTTAGTTTATAATAATTATTGTTGACTAAAGGATGATAAAAATTAATCATAACGATTATCAGGTTCACTTGCACCAATTGAAGCATTAATTCTTTGCCTAGTATCATCTCTTGGAGTAGGACTATAATCTCGTCTTTCAGTATGAACTACTGCCTGATGAATTTGTCTTCGTTTTATTTCATCAAGTCTAAGATGAATTCTTTGTAATTGTTCATCAGAAAGCACAATATCAGGCCGTCCCATAATGTCAGATATCTCTTCAACAACATCTTCAGGTTGACTTGGTTCAACAAGAGGTTTAATTCCCTGAACACGACTTAAACTGTGATAACCTACCTCATTATCAGGATTATTTAATACATTATTATGGATTGAATATGTTACTTCAATATAAGGTGGCGCAGCAGGTATAGAACAATCTTTTCCTCTAGGATAACCCTCCTGAAACCCATAAAAATATCCGCTCTTTCTTTGCTGTTCTCCTTCAGTATTTGTAAAAGTTACCTCTATTTTCTGACCAAGTATCAATTGTAATTCCTTAAATTCTTCCGGTGTCATAGTTATTTAGAAGTTAAATCGATTATATAAATATTACTCACATAGAATAAAAACAGAATAAATCAATAACGCGTAAGCGTTGGTATAGAAATATATCCATGTAAATCAAATAGATCCCTTTCTTCCTGATCCCATTCAGACCAATCTCCATTAATTAAGTGTTTCTCATCTGTATGATTTTCTCTCACAAAATCCAGCATTTTACTATAAGATCCAACAAAAGACCGATAGAAACTATTCCATTCATCCCTACATTCATTCCAACTAAGAGTTGCTTTAAGAAATGCATGAGAAAAATCATCAAAGTTAGTCTTAAGCTTAATTTTGCCAACTCTAAAATTTATTGAAGGTATAATTTCTGGAACATCTTCAGATGGAGTAATATCTAATGATATATCATGATAAGGATTTCTAATTACAGAGTAATAATCACCAGAAAATCCTGTTATTTGTTCTACTATAGTATTTAGATTATCTTGAGTAACAGTTTCTTCAGCAATTTGGACTAATCCATCAAGACTTTCAAGCTTACAATATTGTTTACATTCAATAAATAATGACATACAATTAGAATTATTTCTAAATTTATAAAATTAATGTAGTTATGCGCTTGTACAATCTTTGCAGATATTTATTTTATGCTTTTCACCATCAGTATGAAATTTTCTTATCTCACGAGCTTTATCATTATTCCAGATATTAATCAGCTTATCTTTATTAGAATCTCCAAGAATTACTTCTCCTTCAGAATCCATACAGCATAAACTAACTCTACCATCACTTAGAATAGCCATATGTGTGAAAACTCTACCACATGGTTCATAGGTTAAAGGAAGTTCACTTTTTATCTTACCTCCCCAGTTCTTAAATCTAAAAAAATAAGTGTTAACTTTCTTTTTAGACCATAGCTCTTTATATTCTTTTTCTTCAGGTATTGTTTCAGGAGTAGCTATATTAGATATTATTATTGGCGCTTTGCTTTTTTGTATCAATAAGTTTACCTTTTCAAGCGATGTCTCATAATTCAATTTCATCTGTTGCTCATAAGTCTTTTTTGTTGCACCATTAAAACTAACAACAATTCCTTCAATATTGAGCTTATTTAGCTCTTCAATTATTTCCGTGGAAATTAATGCAGCATTTGTAAATATCTTCACACTTGCAAATGGGAGCTTTTGGTTTATAAGTTTAATCCTATCAATTATCTTCTTATCCATAAAAGGTTCACCAGTCATAAATGGATAAACTTCAATTGGATCTATCTGAATAAGCTGATCTATTACCTTTTTAAATAAATCATCACTCATGCAACCTTTCTTCCTTGACATGTCTTTATGAGGGCAAAATACACATTTTGCATTGCATAAAGAAGTAGTTTCTATCTGAATCCCAAGCGGCTTCTCAATAGCATAATTAATTTTCTTTAGTGCAATCTCAAAATATTTTCTAGAATCTTGTTTGGTTGGATTAATTTTCATAGCTCGATTTAGAAATCTTGCAGCAAAATCAAATCTCTTCTCAATCATATAACAAACACCAATATTATGGTTTGCTTCATAATTAATACTATCAACTTTTAATATTTGAATATATGAAAGAATAGCGTTATTTATATCTTTCTTATAAAGAAAAAATTTAGCTTTATCTAAAAATTCTTTGACTTCTTTAGGTTCCATGAGATTTCAAAACTAATATTCATATATAAATATTACTCACTTAGAATAGGTATAGCTACCGCTATTCTTAAAATTGTATATGTAAAATAAAAAATAATATAGCTATTGCTATTCTAAAAATGACACATATAAAATAAAGATAAACATAGCTACCGCTATTCTTAGATTTGTATATGTAAAAATAAAAAGAAAAAAAAAATAAAACCGTGCATAGGTGGTTAAAGTAAAAGTACGAACTATTGGAAACCGCATGCTGAATACGTCGCCGAAGCTTCGTACTTACACACCGGTTCCATTAAACGGATGTTCTGTCCGTGTTCTTAATGTCTATTTTCAGGGGGAGTTTCGTGCTTAGATGCTTTCAGCACTTATCCCTTAAAGCGTAGCTGCCCGGCATACCTTGTCAGATAACCGGTCGACCAGAGGCTTCGAACCTTCGTTCCTCTCGTACTAGAAGATCCTTCCCTTCAGACATTAAACATTTCCAGTAGATATTAAACAAACTGTCTCACAACGTTCTGAACCCAGCTCACGATCCCTTTTAATGGGTGAACACCCCCACCCTTGGACGCTTCTGCACGCCCAGGATAGGAAGAGCCGACATCGATGTAGCAAGCCGCGCCGTCGATAAACTCGTTTTGAAAAAAAAGTTTTTTCAAAAACTATGAGCTCTCGGGCGCGACAACTCTGTTATCCCCGGAGTAACTTTTCGGTCATCTCTAGCCCCCATTAAGGAGGACATAGAGGTTCGCTAGACCACACTTTCGTGTTTGGATTCCGTCTTATTAAGAATCCAATCAGGCATACTTTTGCTCTTGCACTCTACTGCGGATTTCTGACCCGCTTGAGTATACCATTGGGCCCAACTGATATCTTTTCAGTTGGGTGCCACCCCAGCCAAACTGTCTACCTATAGTTGTCCTAATTTCTTAGTAAGCAACGTAAATTTCAAAGAGTGGTGTTTCATTAGCGTCTACACGCAATCTGGCGACTACGCTTTAACGACTCCCACTTACACTGCACAACGAAATTCACGTCGCAGCTACAAGCTACAGTAAAGTTTCACGGGGTCTTCACTTCCCACTGGAAATCTCTGGCTTTTGCACCAGAAAAGGGTGTTCGGTGGATTCTAACTAGGGACAGTGGAGATCTCGTTACACCATTCATGCAGGCCGTCAATCAAACGGCAAGGCATTTCGCTACCTTAAGAGAGTTATAGTTACCCCCGCCGTTTACCAGCTCTTAGCTTCCTTGAAAAGAAGTTTAAAGTACTGGCACTGAGCAGATGTCACCTCCTGTACGCACCTTTGCAGGCTAGCAGGAAGTTAAGTTTTTGTTAAACAGTCGGACCTCCTTGGTCACTGCGCCCTGCAATCGCTGTCATACGACAACAACCGCAGGGACCCCTTATACCGAAGGTACGGGGCCAATTTGCCGAGTTCCCTTAGTTAGATTAATCCAATACACTTTAGGCTTCTCACCTAGGGGCACCTGTGCTGGTTCTGGGTACGGCTGTTCAAGATCTTTCCAGATTCCCTTTTCACGGGCTCAAGAAATCAACTAGATACCTCATAAAGGCATTCTTACCACATTTATTCAGGTTCTCATCATTACGATTCTCCCCTGAATTGTTGTAGTTGACATTGCAGACAAGCAATGCTAATCTATTCCAAAGCGTCAGATATCTGGCTTGTGTCGCCACGCATACTTGAACAGTAAAGGAATATTAACCTTTTTCCCTTTCTCTACATTCTAATTAAGAATTTAATTAGGACCGACTAACCCTTGACTGATTTGCATTGTCAAGGAACCCTTGCCCTTTCAGTGGTACTGATTCTCACAGTACTATGATCCTACTACCGCCAGGATTCTTATTTCTGGAAGGTCCATATATCTTTTCAGACATACTTCTACCCCACCAGAACACCTATCTATCATTGTTAAATCTGCAGTATCGGCAGCCAACTTAGCCCCGTTAATTTTCAAGGCCTACAACCTTGACAAGTAAGTTGTTACACACTTTTTAAAGGATGGCTGCTTCTAAGCCAACCTCCTCGCTGTCTGAGGCTGTAGACACTTTTCACCCTTTAACACTTAGTTAACATTTAAGGGCCTTAACTGCAGTCTGGGTTGTTCCCCTCTCGCGACGCAAGCTTACCCCTCGCCGCCGTCTGTTGACTTCAAAGACACTAAAATATTTGGAGTTGGACAAGAGATCGACCAGTTTCCCAGCCTAAACCCCTGATCCGTAGCTCTACCCTTTTAGTTATCTCAATCAACGCTTGACTACGACCAACTTCGATAGGAACCAGCTATTACCGGGCTCGATTGGCTTTTCACCCCTATTCCCAAGTTAGAAGAACACTTGCACGTAGAACCTCTTCAGGCCTCCACAAAGTTTTACCTTCGCTTCACCTTACTCAGGAATAGTTCGCCCGGCTTCGGGTAATACACAAATGACTATAAGGCACTTTCACACCTCGCTCCTCGTAAACTGCGAGCTATTGGTTTCCCTTCGGGTATTCTTTTGGATTACCCTTGCCACTTACATATACTCCCTGGCACGTTATTCGAAACGTACGGCAATACTCCTAAGAGCATTACCCTACTATGACTACTAGGTTTCAGGTTCTTTTGACTCCCTGTTAAGGGTTCTTTTCAACGTTCCTTCACAGTACTCCTTCGCTATCGGACTTAAATTGTATTTAAATTTGGAAGTTAATGCCTCCCGAATTCCTATTCAATTTCCAATGAATAGTACTCAAAGACTTGCTAAAATCCTACTCAGTTACCTTTACGGGGCTATCACCCTCTATGGCCTTCCTTTCCAGGAAAGTTCAAGTCCCCAAGTGAGGATAAAAAGCAGCTTTACAACACCACATCTCCTTTATCTTTCAATAAAGGATTCAGTTTGATTTACTACGCGTTCAGTCGCCCTTACTAACGTAATCTCTATTGATTTCTTTTCCTGCAGGTACTAAGACGTTTCAATTCCCTGCGTTCCCTATCCTTACGGATTTAAAGTGAGGTCACATTCAGACATTTCTGGTTCAAAGGGTACATGCCCCTCCCCAAAACATTCTGTAGCTTGTCACATCCTTCTTCAGCATTTAAGCCAAGTCATCCACCTAGTAGCTTAATTGATTAAATTAATCCACCTATGCACGGTCTCATAAATAGGAATGGGATCTAATTATCCCCATCTTAACCAAACCATCCATAATTCAATTATGGAGGGAACAATAAAAAATGAATATGATATTTGTGATAATAGTAAATGGACCCACGAAAAATGCTGCGCATTTTCCTATGTCCATTTCATAAATAAAATGGACCCGTCGGGACTTTCATCCACAAAGTCCATCTTTGTGATATTCGAACCCGAGGCCCCCTCCTTACTAATTAAGCAGGAAGTACTCCTTACTTGATGCAAGGGAGGTGCTCTACCAGGCTGAGCTACGGGCCCATATGAAAATGATATAGGATAATAGTAACTTTTTATGATTGTTAAAAAAAGGTTCCTTTGTCACAAAAAGGAAAATAAAAAAGGAGGTGATCCAGCCGCAGGTTCCCCTACGGCTACCTTGTGACGACTTAACCCACCTCACTGAGTTTAGATTCGGATCAATCAATAAACTAATACTCATCTAAACCCGGCTCGGTTGGTTTGACGGGCGGTGTGTGCAAGGAGCAGGGACGTATTCACCGTGCTATGATGAAACACGATTACTAGGGATTCCAACGTCATGTGGACGAGTTACAGTCCACAATCTGTACTAAGGTAGACTTTTGAGGATTAACTTCTCCTTACGGAGTCGTAGCCCTTTGTATCTATCATTGTTGCGCGCGTGTAGCCCAGAAGATTCGGAGCATACAGACCTATCGTAGCCTGCACCTTCCTCCCTGTTTCCAGGGCAGTCCCTATAATGTGCTCAATCCCCAAAATGAGTTGCTAGCAATTATAGGTACAGGTCTCGCTCGTTACCTGACTTAACAGGACACCTTACGGCACGAGCTGACGACGGCCATGCACTACCTCTCGGCTCGTCAAGTAAGCCCTTTAGACTGACTTTCATCCTGCCGTCGCTTCTGGTGAGATTCTCTGCGTTGAGTTAGATTAAACCGCACGCCGCACCCCTTGTAGTGCTCCCCCGCCAATTCCTTTAAGTTTCGGTCTTGCGACTATACTTCCCAGGCGGCGAGCTTAACACCTTCGCTTCGACACTGCACATTCTTAGAGAATGTGCAACACCTAGCTCGCAGCGTTTACGGCCAGGACTACTCGGGTAATTAGTCAAAAATTTAGATAATATCTTTGAATCAAATATTCTACAGTAGTATTATAGCGAATGTAGAATTTTTGACTAAACTCAAAGAATTTTGAAATACAAAATTTTTGATATCTAATCCGAATCGCTCCCCTGGCTTTCGTCCCTCACCGTCAAATCTATCCAAGTCAGACGCCTTCGCCACTGGTAGTCCTCTTGGGATTATAACATTTTACCGCTCCCCCAAGAATACTTCTGACTCTTACTAGTTTCAAGTTTAGCAGTGTTTCCTGCACATTGTTGGGTTGAGCCCAACAATTTCACAAGAAATTTACTAAACCGGCTACGGACGCTTTAGGCCCAATAATCATGATTGCCACTTGTGGAGCTGGTATTACCGCGGCGGCTGGCACCAGTCTTTCCCTCCACTTATTCGTCAAACTGTTTACATTTAACAAAAGCCTTGCATAAGCAAAGCACTTAGAATTCCCCTATCACACTTTCGTGCATTGTAAAGGTTTCGCGCCTGCTGCACCCCGTGGGGCTAGGACCAGTTTCTCAGTGTCCTTCTCGGGGCTACCTCTCTCAAGGCCCCTACGGATCTAAGGTTTGGTGAGCCATTACCTCACCAACAGCCTAATCCGCCGCCATCCCATCTTTAAGCATTACTTTTGAAAAATACATCATTCCAGATTGTATTCTCTATCCGGGTTTAGCCTCAGTTTCCCAAGGTTATCCCAGACTTAAAGGCAGGTTATTGACGTGTTACTGAGCATTTCGCCGGTGTTCCGAAGAACCCCTAGACTTGCATGGCTTAATCGAATTCTAATAGCAGCAATCTCCCGCAGGATCAACGGGTATTAAATTTATATCCTTATCGCAAGATTAAAAAAACAACTTAAAAGTTACTATTATCCTATTTCATACTTAAAAACATATTTAAGCATACATCTGTGATTTCCTATAAAGAAAAATTAATTTTGGTTTGAAAAATTAATTTGGCGGTGATTAAGCGAATATGAAGGAATAAACAGTGATATTTAAAGCTTTCTATTTACCCCTGTGATCATTTATTAGCTCTTCGTCTTTTCTCTTTTTTCATTCTTTTACGCTGCCACTTCCAGCGCATCTGTCCTTTCTTCTTCCATCGTCTTGAACTTCTTTTCACTTTTGTCTTCACATCTTAACTGATGCTACATTAACCTCCTGTTATATTTTATAATTTTAAAATGCCCCGGGCGGGATTCGAACCCACGTCCTCGCCTCGAAAAGGCGAGATGATTGGCCGGGCTACACCACCGGGGCTTAACAAAGAATAACAAATAGCTTATTTTTAAACTTTGCTATAATAAAGAGAAATGATCTATAGTTCAATAATCTTACCGTGAGGACCTGGGTTGATCAATTTTGTTTTTTTTATCATGTCTTGTGCACCGCTTGTCTCGTGCAGATGACCGCCGACAGCAAGATCGACCTCAATATTCTCGATAAATTTTCTTATCGTCTTGTTCCCATGATGATCTTTACCAATCTGATCGAGCTTTGTCTTATGCGGCGGTGCATGAGTTATAAGAATTACCTTATGATGTTTCTCAATTTCTTTCTCAAATTTCTTTGCGACTTTATCAAACTCAGGGTCTTCAAGTGAAAAACCTCCACCACCATAACCAAGGAATCTGTAGTCACCTACCTTGTGAATCTTCTTATGAATATAATAAAGATTCTTGAACTTGGAACAGAATTTTTCAAGTGTTCTTTCAGTCTCATGATTACCAGGAATTATCAAAACAGGCTTACCAAACTTATCAAGTCGCTTAAGAAGTTTCTCAAGATCCTGCTCGAAGATAGAGATGTCTCCTGCACAAACAAGTATGTCTGACTTCTTAGCTTTCTCTTCAATAATCTTCATCGCCGACATTGAACCGTGTATATCTGAGAATGTTAATATTTTCATAATTGAATTAAGTAATTAAATGTTATATAAATTTGTTTATTTTGAGTTATTAAAGAAACAGGAAATATAATTAATTCAGTCAATCATAGGTATTCTAACTATAACCATCTCTTTCTTGCCACAATTAGGACATGTATATTTTTGTTTAGGTATTTGAGGATTAGTTCGATCATCTCCAAATTTATCTTTTACATATTCCAAGTATTCTGATTCCTCCTTTTTATAGTCAATTAATTTGTGATTACAAGATTTTTCATAAGGTATTCTTGGTTTTTTAGCTAAGGGTTTGTAATAAACTTTTTTACAAAGAGTGCACCCGTATGTATCAATTATTCCTCCTCCTGGAATCCATCCAATAATTAATCTTGTTTTAAAATTGCAATTCTTGCATTTTACATCAATTCTTCCCATATTAAGATTCCCTTATACTTTCTACTTTATTAAATATTGCACCTAATCCTTCAATAAACTGTTGTTTTGATACACCAGTAAATCTTGTTTTTTCAAGAAACTGGTTCATAATGCTATCAGGATTCCGATCATCAAAATCATAACGTAGTTCCTTTGGGATTACATAATTCACTTGTTTAATCACACGAGTTTTTCTAAAGATAATTGCTTGGGATTTATGAAGAAATAAGCGCCTATAATCATTTTGTGCTGCTAAATAATTTATTTTTTCTGATGTAAGAAAAGCATGTCGGCCAATCGACTGCGCAAGTTTCCTAAACGCTTCCTGTTTATATGCAAAGTCTTCTACTTTTTCTCGGGCAATTCCTTGCATAAAAAAATAATCTTGTTTTGCCTGATTAAGTTTCCGCTCGGATGCAGAGCTGGGATAAGGTAATCCAACTGTTATCACCATCTCCATTAATTTTTTTTTGTAATCCATACCTTCACTTAGTGTTCCGCCCTGGACAGCAAGGATAACGCTTGTTGCATCATGCTGAGAAAGCGCTTCGAATGTGTCAAAAACGTCATCACCTGTAAAAGTCTCTGTATCATGACCAAGATACTTTAAAGCTTCAAGATAATCCTGCCGAAATACTTCAATTGTATCTTTGTGTTTCTCACCCTGTATGAATGGGACTAATAAGAAACCATATTGTTGCTGTACTCTTTTCAGAAGATTATGAGTTTCTATGACTGCAGGAATACTATTACAGAAGACTCCAATATTTTTTCCATGCGCGGCAGTAATTGCATGGTAAAATAACTGTTCAAGTACATCATTCTCGCGTCTGTTAAACACCTGTTTAGCTTCTCGCAACTCTTCTTTTGAACCAGAGTTTGCACCAACCACATAGAAATGTTCATAATTACTTGAGGGAAACACAGGATCAATCTCTGCTGTCAATGGTTCAGTTAGTCCTAAGAGATAAGCAACATCTTTGACGGGAGAGAGGGTTGCACTTGTGAAGATTTTGGAATGATAATTCCCAACTATCCTTTGCGCATTCTTTTTTGGGTGAAGATTATGAAATTTGAATTCACCTTGATCTGAAATAAGCACATAATCCATTGGATTCTCCAAGACTTCTACTAAACCTGAAACAAGTTGATAATGTGAATATAATGATTGTTGAGATTCTGAATCTTTAGTTGCTAAAGTAAAGATTCTAGACAAATTCTTTAAGTTATGCATAAATTGATCACCTAATTCAGAGACTAAATCACACAAATCATCAATTAGGAATATTGGTAATTCATCCTTATCATTCACTTTATTTTTATCATTGTGCAAACCAGTTATAATATCAGAAAGTTCTCTATAAAGACAGATAATATTGATTCTACCATAGTTAGGAACACGAGTTCCTCGCATCTCACCAAGATAATATGAATTAGGCTTCCTGTCATCAGATCTAAAATAATCATCAGGTCCATATCTTCTTGGCTTTTTATCTCCAATTGTAAGAAACGGATTGGTTGTAGCCTCTGCAAGGAAATTATGTGCTTCATCAACAATAAGGATAACATTATCAAGTTTATATTCTGACATCCAAGAAGAATCATACAAATAATTATGCGGAACAACAACAATTCTTGCCTGTTCAGTTGCCTTTTTCATGATACCCATTGGGCACTGCTCAGTTTTTTTAAGAGCATCAATAGTAACAAGTTTTTCAACATCTATATTAAATGATGAATTATATCTGTCATTGTCATGAGATTCATATTTGTTACATGTCTCACAATTAGCACGAGGTTTACTCTTATCATCTTCTCCATCATAACATTTTACAGATTTATCTCTTATCTGCCCTATACCCACATGAAGCGTAGCTGTTATATCATCAAGATTATTCTTAGCTAATATATCACTATTCTTATCCAGGATATCACTGATCTCAGCCATCACATTATTGACTTGTGTAACAGTCCTTGTGCTATAAATAACTCGTAATTCAGGATTAGCTAAGAGATGAGGTAGAACAGCAGCAAGCAAAGCACGAGTTTTACCTAAGCCTGTTGGTCCTTCAATTACTACATCTCTTCTAGTAGATACTCCTTCATAACAAATATAAGCATATTGAAATTGTTCTGCTCGAAACTCTGGTCTTTCATCACCGAAATTAAAAATAACTTTAAATATATCGTGAATAGGTTTTAGATCAATTGTACTAATTGAAGAAGGTATATGAACAGGTTCGTTTACAAGTTCCTCTAATTCAGGAATATCTAATTCTGAGAACTTCTTTTCTTTAATAGTCTTAAGAATAGGTACTTGTAATATATCTAAAAACCCCATACATAAAGTAAAGATTCGATATATAAAAAAGTAGCTAGAATCTTGATTATTGGTTTATTTGGTAGAACCTTCTCTTGCCGTTGATGAGCATGGATTTATTTTATTTAATTACTTTTTTAAAACGAAAAATTATCAATGCTCATTTATTTTCTGAGGACATAACAAAAACAAAATCAATCACATGACACTATAATAATCTTCAAGCACAATCTTATCAATATTCTCAAGGTTCTTTATTGCATACATTCGCCCTTCGCCAATCTCAACGATCTTATGTGCAAGCTCTTTTCCGTCATCATCAAGATTGATACCGATTACAGATATGGTTATGCCTTCACTCTTTGCGCAAGATGCAGCCTCAAGAGTTTCTTCAGTCGGATTATCACCGACAGTAGGCATTGCATCAGTCAGGAGTATGAGATGCCTTGTTACATCTTTTTCTTTGAATAATTTAATTGCGTTGTTTATCGTGCCTGCAATGTCGGTTTGTTTATCAGCCTGAACACCAGTTATAGACTTCAATATCTTCATGAAATCTTCGCAAGGTTCAATTTGTTCCTTGACATCAGACCCGAATACAATAAGTCCGACTTTATCCCTTGCATCAATAACCTTGTACGCTAATGCAACCCCTGCTTTCTTACAGAACTCTATCTTTTTGCCTTTCATTGAACCAGACGCATCAAGTGCATATATTACATTGATCTTACCTCTGCTTTTACGGTCAAACACTTTAAGATCATCTTTTGTCAGTTCCTTATGATTTCTTCGAATTGCAAGCTTTGCAGATTTCCTGACGTCAATATCTTTATAACCGCTCTTTTTATAATTGAAAGAAGCGTCTCTTTCGCCATAAACAAAATGTTTCTTTGTCACTTTTTCGCCAAAGTCTCCTTTAGCAGTTATGTTATCAAGCTCTTCAAAATAAAGTATGAGTGATGCTAGTTCAATTCCTTTATCTGATACTGATTTATCAGCACCGATCAATCCTTCCTGTTTCAATGATTCCACTCTCTCAGCTATTATCTTCAGTAATTCACGTTTGAACTCAGGAACTCTGACATTTTTCTTGACAAAACTAGGATCGTAGCCTGTTAGAAGTCGGATAATTGTCTCACCGTATAGCTTTTCAGCTAATGCATAATCATTGACTAGGTTCTCGTACATGAGATCAGGCACAAAACTGATACCGTGGTTAATTGCACTCGAAACAAGTTTTCCTTTATCGATAAGCTCGCGATCATTATCAAGCACAGAATGCATCAGCTTCTCTTCTTCTTTCTGAGACTTTAATTTTCCTTTTGATTCATCTAATTTAGAAAGTTCATTTACTTTAGGTTTCAGATTAGGGTAAATCACCCTCTTCCTCTAACTTTCTCAGCATACTTCGGTTATTATCAACAAACTTCTCAAACTCTTCCTTGATAAACTTCTCAGGACTCTGTAGATATTTGACACTTGGTTTCAATCTTATCCTATGAGATATAACAGAGACAACACTCTCTTTGATATCATCAAAATTAACTTCTTTGCTGTTTCTGATAAAAGCATTACTCTGTGCTCGTTCATACAATCCAATTGTCGCCCTGACACTAGGTTTTTTCTCAAGCTTATCTGACTCACGAAGCAGCCTTACAAATAATACAGTAAGGTCCAATAGACCATTAGAAAATTCAGTTAATCTTTGTCCTTTCTTTCTCACAACCGCTGATTCAATCTTAACATCTTCAGGATGGTCCATGTAAACAATATCAAACCTATCAAGGAAAACATCACTTAATTTCTCAGTGCTGGAATCTTCAGGATTCATTGTACCGATAAAAACAAAATTAGCAGGGATGTCAACACTATAACTTCCAATTGTTGCCTTGCCTTCCTCTAATACCTGTAATAGAGTATTTTGTAACTTCTCATGACAGCGATTTACCTCGTCAAAAAATAATATTCCGTTATTTGCTCTGAATATTTTACCTGGTGTAAAAGCCTCAAAAGATAAAGGTCCAAATTTCATTGCTTTGATTGGATCAATATCTCCGATCAAATCTTCTGCAGTCAGATCAGGACTACCCTGTATTCTGATAAATCTGTCGCTGCCGCTTGATTTTTTAGTGGTTATTTTTGAACTTTTAAGAACACAACTTGGACACACTGGATTCTTTGGATCACAATTGAATTCACAATCATTTACAGTCATCTCAGGTAGTAATTTTGCTATATTCTTTGCGAGTGTCGTCTTACCAATACCTGGTGTACCGACAATAATGACATGTCGATTCATCAACAAAGTTGACTTTAATTGTTTCTTGGTCTGTTCCTGTCCTAAGATATCCTCAAACGGATTCTTCTTCATAAGTTGGTTTTTTATGTCTAACATAGTCCTAATCTTCAATATAATTGCATTTAAAAAGCTTTTGTAAATGGAGGATAAATAGTCACCCTTCAATAGTAAAACAACAACATTTAAATAGTTAAAGTGATATTTTAATAATAAAAGATGGGACCAGAACTGGTAGACAAAGAATATAAAGATTTTGCTGCGCTTTCTTGTTTTGCTGAGGATTACCTATCCGAAATGAGAGAGACTGGCCCAAACAAGAAAGATTCTATCGCTTTATCAAGCATTGCTCATGAGATTTACAAGAATATTCTTTATGATATGTATGAGTATGTCCAGGATGAGAACATGGACTTAAGAATATTGATAGGAGTTAAAAGCAACCTTATAGAACATATTGTTGAATCAGGCATTGAACTGGAATTAGATGAATTTGATGCAAGGGTTGGTTCTTTGGCAAACTTTCTATTGGATAATGAGGGCCCTGAGTTAAAAAGAGGATTGTTTGACGGATTAAAAGACATAGAACAATTGGTTATTGCAGAAAAAGATCAAGCAGTTGAATCCCAAGAAGATGTACCAACAGAGAGCATATTAACTTTTCTTACATACAGATCTTATGATAGTCTTCTATTAGAGGACAAAGTGTCAATGATCAAAGATATGTACGATAGATTTGAGGAATTGTCATCTGAGAATCCTCAAAGCATAGATTTAAACGAGATTGACTTAGTAATGTTATATCTTCAGGAATATCTAAAAGGTGCGTATTCTCAGGATAATGAAGATCAAAGAGAATTAAGAGAGGTTTCGTCTGAGTTCTTCCTTGGATTAAAAAAATTCTATGATAAAAAACAAACTAAACCAGAAGACGAATATCAGGTAACAGAATATGGTTTAGTGAGACCATATACATTAGCTGATGAATTAAAAGACCGGATAGAATACGAAAAAGTAAGAGAAGAGATCATGGAGATAAAGCCTGAAGTAACTGACGAATGGGTTGCTGAGCAGGTAAAAAGAGACGTTAACAAGAAACTCTTTGAAGCTCTTTGCTATCTTCATGATGGTTTTCCTCAGTCTGCAATGAACGCAGTAGGTTACATCAGAAGAAAGATTTCATCAATGCCTGAAGAGCAGGTAAGACAACATGCATTTCTTTCAGGAATAGAACAACAATATCTGATTGATATTGATAAAGAGATTGAAGGTTCTATCAGAAAACAAGAACAAAAATATTCTCGTTAAATACAGTAATACTTATAAATATAGTATAATTTGCTTCATAATTAGGAATCTCTATGATATACATAAAAGAAAAGCTATTATCTTTATCAGCATATTTCAAAGGTATGCTTAAGGATGATGATTCTGAAGTTGTTAATCTTGAACAATTAGAAAAATGGTTCACAGAACGTGTTGTACCAATCGAGCGAGACTTAAACGAAAATATTAGTTCTATAAAGAGTAAGATAAGTCAGGAGATTAGCCAGGCAAAAGTCAATCTTGAAACATTAGGAAAGTCTGAACTACAGAATAAAAGAGAAGTTCCAAGGATTATCCAGATAATGGAAGGTAACAGAGAAGCCTATATCCAGAAAGTGACGGCATTCATAGAAAACATAGCAATCCCGGATTCAATTGAAGATATAAACAATTATACAATAGAGTTTGGCAAAGCAATTGACGAACTTAACAAATCTACCATGAGAAGTTATATGGTACTAAGAGAATTTGTTGAGAATGAAGCATATAAGGTTGCCCAGAATCTCAAAAAGATTGACGAACTTATGAAAGAGTTTGATTCAGCAGTCAATAAGAGAGAAGCAGTCCTTGTAAATAGTGTAAAGAGAAGAATTCCTGAACTGAAGAATAAGATAACATCAAAAGAAAGGCATACTAGAGAAAAGGCTGATGCTGAAGAAAAGATGAGTCAGGTAGAGACAGAAGAGAAAGATGTTGAAGATAGGATAAGTAAATACAACAAGAGCAAAGAAGTCTCTCATTATGGAAAACTAAATGATGAGCTTAACCAATTTGTAACAAGACTCAAGAACCATGATGGAATATTATCGCATCATTTCTCATTGCTTGAGAAAGCACTAAAGAAATATTCAAGAATATCAGTTGACGAGAAGCTTGTGTTTGATTATACAAGCTCACCTGTCAAAACGCTTACTAAAGATAATGATTTCAAGGTTCTTGAAATGCTTAGCCAGATAAAGAAACTGGCTATCCAAAACAAACTTGAGTTAAAGGATAAGAAAAGGGAGAAGACAATACAGACAGTAGACACATTAAACAAAGAATTTTTGCAGGATTTCCTTAAAAAGCATGATGAATTAGTGGATCAGATTGACGAAGTCAATAAAGAGATAGATGCAAGCCCTGTAATAACCGAGACAGAGTCTCTTGAACAGGAATTAAAGAAAGTTCAGGAAAAAAAGAAATCTATTGAGCTGGAACTGAAAATAATAAAAGAAAACCTAAACAAGATAAATATTGATTCTTTAAAAGAACTGATAGAGAATAACGTAAACCAATTATTAGATGGCAATTTCAGACTGGAATTGTGATTAACTTTTTTCTAACGCTTTAATAGCAGGTAGATCTCCTTCAATAAAAGCAATTGAAGCTCCACCGCCAGTTGAAAGATGAACATTTCTTGATTTCAATTTAATCTTTTCAAAAGCAGCGACAACATCACCACCTCCGATAACAACAGTAGCTTTTGATTTAGCAAGCATCTTTGCAACGAGAACAGTGCCTTTATCAAACGGTTTTTTCTCAAACAAGCCAAGTGGTCCGTTCCAGAAAATGGTCTTTGCTTTTTTTATCTGTTTGCCTAATTCTTGTATTGACTTTTCACCGACATCAAGACCAATCTGGTTTTTAGTTATCTCATTTGCATTCACAGTCTTGATATTGATAAATTTATTACCTTTTTTATTGGCAACAACTACAGATCCTGGAAGAATTATCTTTTTGGAATGAACTTTTTTTGCTGTGCTAACCCCTCCACATAGTGACTTGCCAATCTCTAAACCTTTGGATTTATAGAAAGCAAAAATCATCGCACCACCTAATAGTATCTTATCAGCTTTCTTAGTTAACTGTTTAATCAGTTTGAGTTTATCATCGACTTTCGCTCCACCAATGATAGCAATGAACGGTCGCTTTGGTCTCTTAATTTTATTAAGTATATGAATCTCTTTTTCTAATAAAAGACCAGCATAGCTTGGTAAATATTTTGTTATTGCATACATAGAAGCATGCATCCGATGTGAATTTGCAAATGCGTCATTTACATATATATCAGCAAAAGAAGCAAGTTTCTTTGCAAAAACTTTATTGTTCTCCCTTTCTTCTTTATAGAATCTTAAATTCTCAAGGAAAACAATCTTTGCATCAGGAATCTTTACATCAACACAAGAATTAATCTTAGAAACCTTTAATTTTAGTAATCTTGATAGTTTTTTCGCAATATTATCTGTCTTGAGTTTTGATATAACTTTGCCTTTTGGTCTGCCAAGCGAAGTCATCAGTATCAATTGTGATGGTTTATTCTTTAGAATTAATTTTATTGTTGGCAAAGCAGCTCTTATCTTCTTATCATTGACAATCTTGCCTTTAGAATCAAGCGGTACATTGAAATCAACACGTACAATCACTCTTTTATTTTTTAAGCTTGCTTTCTTCAATGTCTTAAAAGCCATTAAAGCACCTCTCTTATCTTATTAAATACTCTTACTAACTTTGAACCTTTTAAATCTATTGATTTATCATTGCACATCTCAGAACAACAATAACAGCTTATACATTTCTCTCGATCGAACACAGGATAGGGATCAAAAGTGATACAATCCACAGGGCATACCTTAGCGCAGATACCGCACTTGGTACATGATTCTTTTTTTAGGTAAGGTTTAGAAATCATGCTTTTATGAAACAGCCATTTAAGAAACGTTGGTGCTTTTGAAATAGTGTTGGGCAGTTTGTATTTAACTATCTTAAGATTACCGATTAATTCAACATTGTCAATTGATGAGAAAAGGCCTCTATCAATAGCGTGTTTAGTTGTGAAAACATCTAAGGGATTAAGACCAATGACTTTCTGGCAGATGATATCAGTCGCAACTGCATCTTCCCCTGTAATTATAAGTCCTGTTGGTTTAGGTGGTCCGGCTGCTGGTCCGTTCCCTTCAAGCCCGATTATTGCATCGACAATATTAAGGCCTGGCTGGAATAATGAATATCTATCAATTATAAGATGACAGAAATTAAAATCATCAGGCGCTTTAAGATGCAGCTGGTGCTTGTACGCTCCAGGCATTGTACCATATAGATTCTTGACACAACAAGTGAACTTTGTCAGAGTATGTGTCTTGAGTTTAGGAAGATTAATCACTAGATCAGCATCAAACACATCCTTAGCAAAATAAGCTTCTTTGAGAACAACACCGTCAACTTTTATCTTAACAAGTTCAGAAGATTCAAACGGTTTCAGTTTTGCGCCATGTTTCTTTGCAATATCCGTTATCCCTGCAACCTTCAATGCATTACTTGTATTAAAACTGCCAGAACTTTCTCCAATTGTAATATTGCATTTATTCTCTTTCAGTATCTTGCATACTGCATCAACAATTACCGGGTTTGTGGTCACATGTTTATCTGGCTTGTTAGCGCTTAGTACGTTTGGTTTTATCAGAACATTTGATCCTTCCTTGAACTTAAATCCTATGTCATCAAGTGATTTCTTTATTGATTTGTAGACTTTTTCAAGATCATAAGAATCGCATTCAACAATAGATACCTTTGATTTCATGTATTGAAACTAATGAAATAATTTATAAAAAGGTTTTGATTTGAAATATTTGTTTTGTTGATTGAATTAAATATGTAAAATGAAACTCCCTAGACTAAAGTCTAGGGTATCTTGTGACATACGCTACGTTTTTGTTGGACTCCAATCTCCTTGGCTTTCTGTAATATAACGCTGTATGGTATCAAAGC
>Ga0187833_10000388_pt1 | contig 50743 bp, 44 predicted proteins | sample ETNtaG_37_FD_167968 | JGI IMG/M metagenome (GOLD analysis project Ga0187833, IMG submission 167968) | Marine microbial and viral communities from oxygen minimum zone, Eastern Pacific Ocean - ETNP2014_SV_400_PacBio MetaG (Illumina Assembly) | ecosystem: Environmental > Aquatic > Marine > Hypoxic...
GATCAAGGTTTGAAATATTTCCGTTGACAGTGATTTCAATCATGGGAATTTGTCACTCTATTTTCGATGTGCCATACGTCGCACCTGATCGTCCGCCAGACATAGCTTGTTTGAGTGTTCTTGCGGCTCTGTATGAATCGCGTCTTCTGATTATCGCGCTGATTACCGCTACCCCCGAAGCTCCTGCATTCATCACGCTTCTAACATTCTCACTGTTAATCCCACCTATACCAATAACGGGGATCGACACGGCTTTCGATGAATTGATTACTCCTGAGAGTCCGTTTGTGTGGCCGCTTGGATGTGATAGCGTGTCGAATACCGTTCCGAAGTAGATGTAATCTGCTCCGTCTCGTTCAGCCTCGACAGCGGCATTAGTAGAATGAACCGATTTCCCGATTAGGGCACTATGCCCTAAGATAGCTCTTGCATCATTTATAGATGTTCCCTCTTCAGGGAGGTGAACACCAGTTGCGCCACTTGCTTTAGCTATTTCTGGGTCGCCGTTTACCACTACCTGAGCGTGAACTCCAACAAGGTCGACTATTTTTGTCGCAAGTGCTTGCTGTCTTTTCGGACTTAACAATTTAGCCCGTACTTGAACCAAATTCACTCCACCACGAACCGACGACATAACGCATACAGCCAGTTGGTCCCAATCTGGGATTATGTTTAAATCGGTCACCACGGAAAGCGTTTTATCAGTTAACGGGCGAATCACCTGCTTGTGGCGGCCGCGACTGCGACATCCTCAGTTGGACTGCTTGCGGAGGCTTTGTCTATTACGGGGATACGACCTGCAAGGTATGCCTTTCGTCCAGCTTGGACCCCTAGTTTGAATGCTTCCCCCATTAGGCCGGGATTTGTCGCCTGTGCAATAGCGGTATTTACAAGCACCGCATCCGCACCTAATTCCATTACTGTCGATGCATCTGAAGGAACACCAAGACCTGCGTCCACAACAACAGGAACACTTGATTGTTCGATGATTATTTGAATTTCTTCGGCGGTTAATACTCCCCGTCCTGAACCAATAGGAGAGCCGAGTGGCATTACTGTGGCGCAACCGATATCTTCAAGTCGTTTTGCAAGTTCGGGATCGGCTCCCATATAAGGAAGACATACGAAACCATCTTTGATCAGTTTTTGCGCAGCTTCGAGAGTCCCGATGGGGTCTGGGAGCAAATACTTTGAGTCCGGAATCACCTCGATCTTGATCCAATTCGATCCGGTTACTTCCCGCGCGAGCTGAGCTGTGAACACTGCTTCGTCAGCGGTTTTGGATCCAGCGGTATTGGGCAGGATCTGATAATTATCCCAGTTCAGATCATCAAGAATCGTTTTTTCGTTCGGATTGTCGAGTTTCAAACGTCGTATAGCGACGGTAATGATTTCAGTTTGGGTTTTTTCAACTGATACCATCAAGTCTTCAACGGTTTTGTGTTTACCTGTTCCTGTCATCAGCCGAGAATTGAACGTTTTTCCAGCAATCGTAAGTTGATCATCCATTCGTACTTGCCTCGTGTCCTGTATGTCGCCTAACAACAAAAAACCGCCTTCTCAGATTATGTCGGTTTGTAGGCGGTTTTGGGCTGCTTCCTACGCCGGCATTATCCGGATCAGGTGTATGGGTCGGCGGCGAATTTCTCTACCGCCCTCTCAGCTAGGATTACCCAAGCTCCCCACGAATATGTACCCCAATTGTAGAACCAAGTTAGAGATCGTCAAATCTAGACTTCATTTTTTTAACTGGTTGGGCTGTATGAACTGGTCTTTCAGAGATATATTCTGGTTGATATTTAAATAACTGTATTGAGTGTGCAGGTTTAGCAATCGTACGCCTTGGAATGTCATTGGAGAGTTGGAGCGTTTCTATGGGGCACAGTGTTATTTATTACGGTGAGCACGATGGAGCTCGGACGGTTCGCGCTTTGGAACTGGGGCCAAGTGACCTGGACTGGGGGGTTGTGAGCCCTGAAGCACCCGAAAGGGAACGGGCTGCTGCATTAGCAGACGCTGTTGCAGTTATAACTAACGGTCTTTCTATAACAACAGAAATGCTGTCTGCGATGCCAAAAATGAAATTGTTGCAAGTTATGAGCGCTGGATTTGATCAACTTGATGTACCGACCATTCGCGAGATGGGCATCGAGGTTTGCAATAATTCACCCGCTATCGCTAGATCTGTTGCTGAACATGCCATTGGCATGATGATGATGGTTTACAAACGCTTGCCGCAAGGAGTCGATGGTGTAAAGATTGGGACATGGCAAAAACCAGCAAAGTCCGGTGATTTCGGTAAGGTATATGAACTGTCCGGTCGTACTGTTGGGATAATTGGGCTTGGCAACATTGGTACGTGGGTCGCTCGTATGTTGCAGGGATTTCAGACCACCACACTTTACACAGATATAAGAGAATTCCCTGCAGAGCACGAAAGAGAATTAAAAGCCACGAGAGTTTCAATGGACGAATTACTTGATCGTTCGGATATTGTTACTGTGCATGTTCCCCTTTCGTCATCAACTACTGGACTTATTGGACGACCTGAATTCTCCGCCATGAAATCAGATGCGATATTTATCAATACTTGCAGAGGTCCAGTTCACAATGAATCAGACTTGATCGATTCATTGAATCGGGGATTGATAATGGGCGCAGGACTAGATGTAACTCAAATAGAACCGACACCGCTGGATTCGCCACTTTTGAAAATGGACAATGTGGTTGTGACTCCACATTTGGCAGGATCGTCACAGGAACGTGTCGATAGGGCACTTGTTTTTTCATTCGAGAACGCAAGGCGTGCATTGAACGGCGAAACTCTAGAGAACGCGGTTCGGTTACCTGACTGATGTGTTAGCGACCCAGTGGTCATTCCTAAGAATCATTAAGATCTGTGGTTCGATCTTACACTTGGACTGATACCGTATGCTGGGAACGATTTCAGAAATTTCAGATACCCCAGCATCAGTGGTTTTAACTGATTATGTAGCATCGATTTATTAGTTTATTTTGTTGTCAATGTCTGGCAGTTCTTCATCGCCGACAAATTCTGGACCCATAGTTTCTTGTGGTACTTGCCGCAAGGCGCGGACTCCCGCCGCTAAGCCTGCCTGCCATGCCTTCGTCTCTCTGTGTAGTGCATTACGGAACCGACTGCCGTATTCTCCGACTTTTCGAAATTTTTTCTGTCGTCTTCGAATGAGAGTTTTGTTGTTTGTTTCAGAAAGATTGGATATCTCACGCATTAATGTTCGTTTCAATAAGCGTGCAGCTTCAAGCGGGGAACTGTGTGCACCTTGCTCAGGTTCAGGGACAATATCATCGACGATTTCCATCTCCATGCAATCTATTGAAGTTAATTTGAGAGCTCTGGCTATATCTGAAGCCCTGCTGGGGTCATTCAGTTCAGTTTGAGCGCCACGCTCTGGTGAAATAGGTGTGTATATAGCGTTTTCTAGCATCAACACTCTGTCTGCTAGTCCGAACGCTAAAGCTGCTTCGGAACCGCCTTCTCCTATCAGAACTGAAAGTGTTGGAATCTTTGCCCCACCCATCTGATCAATCATTCGTGCAATGGCGCTTGCTAACCCTCGTTGCTCCATGTCAGTTCCAAGTTTTGGCCCACGCGAATCCACAATCGTCACGACGGGCAAATTGAAAGTTTCTGCAATCACGATTCCCCTCCGGGCTTTACGGAACCCGCCTGGAGTGATGTCGCCGCTATCGGTGAAGACGTCTTCTCCTTTAATAGAATTAACAATTGAGGGAGATTTTTGTTGTGCGACGATCATCACACTTTGTCCTCCCAGACGCGCTAATCCAACGATAACTGAAGGATCATCTGTGTATACACGGTCTCCGTGTAGTTCAAAGAAATTGGCAAAAACGGTGTCGATATAAAACCGTGCTCTAGGCCTGTCAGGCCGGCGAGCTAGCTTGACCATCTCCCAAGCTTCTCGTGGTCGTTCTGGGTAGGTCTCGTAATTAAATCGCCGGGATGCAGTTAATTTGAACTCTGGTGAGATCAGATCTAGTACAGACGCGAGTTCGTGTTTCATATGGTCTCGAGCAATGATGGCATCGAGGTGACCTCGCTCGAGATATGCTTCAGCTGTGTGTTCCTTACCGATACTTTTTCCTTCGATCTCACGGATATCAGCGAGAGGCGCAAATCCGATATGTGAGCCTGGTTCAGCGAAAATAATATCTGCCATCGATGCAAAGCTGCCAAGAACTTGCCCCGTTGATGGATTACTAAGTGCGACGATAAACGGTTGACCTTTATCTCTTAGTGCTCGAGTAGCAAGTGTGGTCTTTGCCATTTGCATTAGTGAGAGAACACCCTCTTGGATGCGTGTTCCACCCGATGTAACCATCGCCACACATGGTATTTTTTTGCGAGCTGCCATTTCTAGTGCAAGAGTGACTTTTTCACCTACGACGACACCCATTGAACCTCCGAGGAAGCTCGAATCGAGGACTATGATTACCACAGGAGTTCCACCGATTAGGCAGGTGCCGGTTATCGCTGCCTCAGAAAGTCCAGTGCGTGTTTGATCTTGTAACAACCTGACACGATAAGAAATCCGAGGGGAGAATTCTAATGGATCTAGGGATTGAATCCACTTACTGGTCTCTTTGAAGCTGCCTTCGTCAGCTATGGTTGCAATACGGCGTCGGGCTGAGATTGTGTAGTGGTATCCACATTTTGGACAAATTCTCAACCGCCTGTACTTAGTTGACTTCGATAGGTTCGCTCCACATGCTAGGCAAGTCTGGCGAGGGCTTTCTAGGTCTATAGGCGTCAACTCCTGAGGTTGATCATCTGGGAATAGGGGAGTTATATCTGCCAATTCGGTGTTTTCACTCCTGTTGAGTGCAAGCTGCTAGTGCTGTTATCTACTTTGATCCATTGTAAGCCTAATAACTCAATTACCCGGATACAGCGGCATTAATGGGCTGCAAACGATTGTTGCTAAGATGTGGCGTTTAGGATCGAAATCAGTTTTACAATACGGGTCTGGGTTTCCCCGGTTCGCCTGCCCCAACAATCCCTTCGTCTTCAAGCTCATCCATTAGGCGCGCTGCACGCGGGTAACCTATGCGCAGACGGCGCTGTAGAAGCGATACAGATAGAGTTTTTTGCGAATGTGCCAGATTTGCTGCTTGATCGAACAATGAATCACCGTTGCTAGGGCTTGAAATGCTTCCATTTGCGACAGATGATTCATCAAATGAAACCACTAATTCAGGTAAGGGTGGTGGCTTGGCATCTCTCCATGTGGAGACGATTCTTTCGATCTCATTATCGGTCAGGAATGCTCCTTGCACACGGGATGGTTTGGGTTTGTCGATCGGCATGTAGAGCATGTCACCGCGTCCTAACAGTTTCTCTGCTCCTACTGAATCAAGAATGGTTCGCGAGTCGATTTGTGACATTACTGCGAATGAGATACGGCTCGGGAAATTGGCCTTGATCAGTCCAGTAACCACATCGACAGAAGGTCTTTGGGTGGCAATTACTAGATGTACCCCCGTTGCTCGCCCTAGTTGAGCTAGACGTACGAGCAGTCGCTCGACATCACCGGCAGCTGTCAGCATAAGATCAGCCAATTCGTCAACCAGTATGACAAGGTACGGCATCTTCTCAGTGATTTTTTCATTGTAAGAGGCGATGTTCTTCACGCCTGCGTTCTCAAGTTGACGGAATCGTCCCATCATTTCATCGACAAGTGATCGCAAGACGATTACTGCTCTGTCTGATTCTACGATCACTGGATGATATAGGTGTGGAATGCCCTGATAAGGAGTTAATTCAACTCGCTTCGGGTCGATCATAATCAATCGAACTTCCAATGGTGTTTTTGTTAATATTAAGCCCGTGATGATCGCATTCATGCACACGCTTTTGCCTGAACCTGTTGAGCCTGCAAGGAGTGTGTGGGGCATACGCGAAAGATCGGCCATCACTGGATCACCACCACTTCCGAGTCCAAGAGGTACTGGTAATGCCGCAGTTTCTTTGAACCTGTTCCATTCAGCGGAATGCATCACTGAATGCAGAGTTACCGCAGTGGGATGAGCGTTTGGCACTTCGATGCCAACGACCGATTCGCCTGGAACTGGTGCTTCAAACCTTAAATTAGGTGACGCCAATGCAAGAGCGATATCCTTTTCACGATTTAGGATTGTGTCCACGCGAACACGTTGACCAGTATTTTCTTCTGATCGACCTTTCCAGCCCGGGCTCAAGCCGTACATAGTTACCGTTGGGCCTTGACGGACTTGGTCAACACTGACGTCGATTCCAAATTGGCTCAGTGATTCTTCGATCTTCAGGCTGGTGTATTCGACCTCTTGTTTTGTGATGCCTCCTGGTTCAGCGATCGCTAGCATTTCAGTATCGGGTAGTCGCCATGGGAATTTTTGTGCTGCCGAATAGTCTGGAAGAGGGGCAGTTTCTTTTAGAGCAGCCTCGAGTTCACTTGGAGTGGGATACGCAATAGTGATCGGAGTGGCGGGATCTTCAGGCAACCGTTCAACGAATTTAGCCAAGTCATCTTTGTCGGCTTCGATCATTTCATCAGGTTTCACACTTGATTCTGAAGTTGATGGTTTGTTATTTCCCCTTTGGATTTCTACGGGTGGAGGTTTAGTTTTTGTTACGTTAGTGTGAGATTGCGCCCATTGATCAGCTTCGTATGCAGCTTGGTCGGCTCTCTGTAAAGCCTTTACTTGCGAGCGCTCAGTTCGCCAGATGTTGAATCGATTGTAAAAAAGATTGGTTGCAGATTTTATAAGCGTAAAGATATAGCTTACGATACGAACTGATAACTTCCCTGTTTTTTTTGCCTGTTTCGGAAAACCCACGCTGAATACGATGAGCAATAGTGCGATAACTCTTATCCATGCCGTGGAATATTCGAGTATAGATACATTGAATCGAGTCCACTCAACTGGTGCCCGAGATATGAAGATTCCAATATCACCTCCATAAGATTCGCCATTCAAAGAACCTACTGGGGCGTAGAAGATACCGAGCATTCCCGAGATTGCGGAAGATGCAGTAAGCGCCGCAAATATCCAACGCCATTTGGCCAGTAGTTGTGCTCGGTTAAATATGAGCAGGAAGAGTGTTATAGCCAGCCATAGGCCGAATGGAATAACAGACCAACCAAATAGACTTTCAATTTTGACGTGCAAGCTGAAGTAAGCGGCCGTACCTAGGCCAGCGATCGCTAGAAAGAACCATAACTGTTTTGGAACGGCCGTTGAAAGTCGTTTTATATTTTTCAAGAAAGACCTAATTGCGAACATATTTGCGATCTTTGTTTATTTCGGGTTCAAACATCAATTGCGCTTGTTATTATCAGTGGCCGTCTTTTGGTTCGATGTCTGAGGAAACTGGCTAAAGTGTTACGGACTACTCTTTCCAATTCGATCCACTCTATTGGCTTTTTCAAATGTTGAGCAAGCACCGGAGTTAGCGCATCTGCAGCTTCTTTGAGTAAATTGTCGGCATCTTCTATATGGACGAAGCCTGCGGAAACGATTTTTGGCTTGCCTACCAGTGCCCCAGTGATGGAATCTCGTGAAAACGCTACCGTTACGACTCCATTGTGTGACAGAGATCGTCTTTCCACAATGACGTTACCTGATTCATCCCACATACCCAAGCCATGGACGAAGATGTGTCCTGCGTCGATTCGGTCGATAATTTCTCCGGAATAATTGTCCAATTCCAATACATCGCCATCGGTTAGCAAAAATACGTTTTCATTTTTGACCCCTGCCTCGATTGCAAGATCCGCATGGGCTTTGAGCATTCGGTACTCGCCATGGATAGGCACGAAGTATTCTGGTCGTGTGGCATTTATAAGCATCCGTAATTCTTCTTTTCGTGCGTGTCCCGGTACGTGCGTACGCTGGGAGATATTTGTTATCACTGTAGCGCCTAGCCGGACTAGTTCATTGATTGAGTCGTTCACTGGGACTTCGTTGCCTGGAATCGTACTCGCTGAAATGATGATCGTATCTCCGTTTTGAATAGTGATATCGTGATGGTTGTTATTAGACATCCTCACCAGGCCGGACTGTGATTCTCCTTGGCTACCTGTGGTCAAAATCACAATTTTGTTATCTGGAAGGCTGTTGGCTTCAGCAGGAGTGATGATCAGATTCTCTGGGATATCAAGGTGCCTTAATTCTTGTCCGATTTTAGTGTTGTTGATCATACTGCGACCAACTACACAAAGCTTTCGCTCATGTGTGACACACGCGTTGACGACGATCTGGATTCGAGCTAGTTGCGACGCGAAACTTGACACGATCACACGTCCGTCCGCTGCTCCAATTAAGTTTGGGAGATTCTGTATTACCTCTCGATCTGAGGGTGAGTAGCCCTCATATTCTGCGTAAGTGGAATCGCTCATCACTAACAGGGCACCGTCTTGGCATATATCCGATAGCATTCCTAGATCAGATGGATAGCCGATTGCTGGTGTGTTGTCGATTTTAAAATCACCGGTGTGAACGACAATCCCGGCTGGTGTTTCGATAGCTATTCCTGTGGAGTCAGGTATTGAGTGACATACGTGAAACCATTCTGCGGTCAATCCGCCGATGGGATATTGCTTGCCTACTCCAATGGCGTGTAACTCTGCTCTCTTCTGCATTCGAGCCTGTCTAAGTTTCTCCTTTAACAGTGCCTCGGCCATGGGAGGTGCGTAGACTGGCACTGGTATTCGTCTTAAAAAATGTGGAACGGCTCCGATATGATCTTCATGGCCATGGGTGATTAATAACCCCCGCACCCGTTCGATGTTTTTCTCTAGGTAGTCCATATCTGGAATAACTACATCAATGCCCGGCATATCCAATTCAGGAAACTGCACTCCGGCGTCGATCACGATAATATCCTTGACTGTTTCGAGAATCATCATATTTTTGCCGATTTCCCCTAGCCCGCCAAGTGGGATGACTCGAATCCATGGGGTTTCTGCGTTATTTGTTGTCATGTTGGTTGGTCTTTGTTCAATAGAGATAATGTCTGTGAGTTACTGATTTGGCTTTGTTCCATAGGATTAGCCGATGAAAAAATCTAAGAGACTAGTTCTCTAATTTTTTTGCCGTACTTTCTAATCATGTATTCACGAGTGGTGGTTGTCGGTTATGGATATTCGTTATCCAAGTGAATTGTGGCAATAAATTTGCTGCGCCTATTACTAAATAATTTTGTCGATTTTGTGAGTAGTTGTGTCACCGATAGAAATTCTCTTAGTCGTAATACGTCTTCTTGAAGGCTTCGTTTTATAGCGGGATTTCTCAGCCCTGCGGCGAGATGATATAGAGGGTATAAGACTCGTCTTTGATCATGATGCGACTTGTAAAGAAACCGACCATACCCACTGCTATTGAAGTATTTTCATGGTGCATGGTTCGTCACAACTGCATGAGTTCGTACGTGAAAATATCGACTCACAGATCTGTTATACACAGGTAACAGATAGCTGACAACTGTACTGGGGAAGTTAGTGAGCCCGAACTATTCAGTTATATTGTGACCGGATAGATAGTCCACAGCATCCTGAACCGTCATGATATCTTCGGCGTCTTCGTCGGAGATCTCAAGAGGTGTATCGTCTGTGCCAAATTCTTCTTCTATTGCCATGATTAATTCGACTACATCAAGAGAGTCGGCGTCTAGATCTGCAGTGAATGAGGATTCTGCTGAAACCTCTGAGATGTCTTTGCTAAGTTTGTCGGCCGCAATTTCGCGTACCCGATCTAACACACTTGCCATTTACTACAACTCCCGGGGTGGGCCCATGCGCGATGAACCTTCAATTTAAACCTTTTGTAATATACACCGGCGATCATTTAGATGCCGAACGAAAACCTATCCTAGCAGAGCACCGAGCACTCCGTTAATGAATTTTGGAGACGAGTTTGATCCGAATAATCGAGCTAACTCGACTGCTTCATTTGCTACCACGCTTTCTGGAGCAGCGTCTGTCATTTCCAATTCGGCTATAGCGACTCGTAATATGTTCCGTTCTACAAGTGGCATTTGTTCAGAAGGGTACTGCGATGCAATTTCTGAGATACGTGAATCGAGGTGACCTCTTTGATCCTCGCATACTTTTACCAAACGTGTGGCAAAGTCAATGTCATCAACCGTTAATTCGCGCTCTTTAGTTAGGCGTTTTACGGTAGCGACTGCGGGGTGTCCTGATGAATCGGATTCATACAGTGCTTGCACGACGGCTGCTCGCGATCCTGTACGACCACCACGGATCTGCGGGTTATTTTCACAGATCGGATTGCCATCGACCATTTCATCTAGGTGGTCTGGCTCATGGACAATGAATTTTGGCTCATCCAGATGATCTCGCTTGTTCCTGAAGAACTTTGACCTGGCTGTAGGCATGGAAACCCCACTTGCTAGCAAGTAATTAATTGTGAATCAGCCAAATAAGTTACTTAAGAAGCGCTTGCGTATGCTAGGACTGAAGTGAAATCGTGAATATTTGTGACCGTGGATTTTCGATCAATCCGTTTCACCATTCCGGAGAGTGTTCTACCGTGGCCGATTTCGTAGAAATCGTTGATATCGTCGTTCAGCATGAGCTTGATAGTATCGTTCCATTGGACGCATGATGTTAGTTGCAGCCTGAGTTCTTCACGAACGTCCTCTGCAGAGTTTAATGCCTTTGCTGTGACGTTTCCAACCAGAGGGACTAGTGGGTTGTGAAATGTGAGTGAATCAATCATCTCATTCAAACCATTTTGCGCTGGGCTCATAAGTCCAGAATGGAAAGCTCCGCCGACTTGCAGTGGGATAGCTTTTTTTGCTCCGCGAGTACCAGCAATGTCAATTGCCATGGTAAGGCTTTGGTGGTCACCGGCGATAATAATCTGCTGATCTGTGTTTATAGTCGACATTTGTGCGCCAGACTCACGGCATATTTCTTCGGCTGTTATTTCATCGAGACCTATCATAGCAACCATACCGCCGGGGCGTTGTTCGCATGCTCCTTGCATAAGTTGACCTCGTTTTGAAACGAGTTTCACTGCATCGGCGATACTGAGGACATTAGCAACCGCCAGAGCAGAATACTCTCCAAGACTGTGCCCAGCAATCGCATTTGGAATTTGAAGCACATCTGTAGTTTCTTCCATCGCTCGCCATGCTGCCACGGAAGTTGCCATAATTGCAGGTTGCGTGTTTTCTGTCTGTTTTAGGTCGTTTTCTGGACCTTCGAACATTATTGAGGAGAGCTTGTAGCCCAGCGCGTCATCAATCTCGTCAAAGACCTCTCGTGCGGCGATGGAGTTTAAATAAAGATCCTTACCCATCCCAACAGCTTGGGAACCTTGCCCAGGGAATAAGAATGCAATCTTTGAGTTTGTATGTTTGATCATATTAAGAGTTGATTTCACGATTGAGCGGCAGGCATTAAGACTCAGGCTCGACTGGCGCCGCCTCAATAGGCTCTACCTGCTCGAGGAGGTTTACCTGGGGCCAGTTGCCTGGCATTGTGCGTCCATTGAAATTACCGCACTCTGGGCAGGCTATATGAGGTTGAATTCGTTCTTGCCGGGAGCATGGACAAACTGAAGAAGACGGCAGCTTGATTGCGTTGTGGGCGTTTCGATTTCCCTTACGGGCTCGGGTATGTTTTTTCTTTGGAAGTGGTGGCATATCTAGTAAGAATCTGGAACTTAGTGCGTTCAACCAGCGGATTCTGCTCCTTTATCTACTAAGTTATCAAGTGATTTCCAAGGTAGATCCCAGCGACTTTGTGGGCATGAACAGTCAATCAAGTTGCGGTTGGCTGCGCAAATGGCGCAAATCCCAAGGCACTCGTCCTTGCATAAAGGTGCGATAGGAATTGCGGCGACTAGTGCTTGACCCAGTCCTTCCGTCAGGTCTAAAACATTTCGCTTATCGATAATGAGGGCTGGATCATAGTAATGATCATTGTCCTGACTATTACTATCAAGGTGATTCATAAGGTCCATGTTTAGTGGATAGAATTCCTCATCCATTTTAACCCTTATATTCACGGGTGCTGCTTCAAGGCATCTACTGCAAGTTTCTTGCGTTACAGCTGTAATATCAGCGTCTAGTATCACGGTTCTATCAGTTCTAATCAAATATATTGGACCGTTGATATGTGTTAATAAGCGATCCGCAACCGTTAACTGTTCGTTTTCAATTTCATGCTGCCGACTCTCACCGAGTGTCCCCGATAACAGTCCCGAAAGGTTAAAGATCATGACTTAGAATCCGTAGCAAGGACCTTCATAGATTTAATCGTCGGTACCTCGGTAATCAAAACCAACTCACCACTCTAATAATGACTATCTAGGTGAGCAAGTGTTTACGTAGGTAATTATTGGGTTTGTACAGACACTCTAACGAAGGTTCGGTTTGGGATGTAATTCGTTACTTAGGCGATCTATTTGATTGAACGTGATTGGTTGGAGTAACTTATTCGATTAGATCGGTGATTAACGCCCTTGAAATAACTAAACGTTGAATTTCTGAAGTGCCTTCATAAATTTCAGTTACACGTTGATCGCGATATATTCTCTCGACTGCGGACGGCTTGAAGTATCCGACTCCACCGTGAATTTGAAGTGACTTACTCGCGATTCGCCCTGCTGCTTCAGAGGCATACAATTTCGCCATAGCCGATTCTTTTCCGTGAGGTAGTCCCTCGTCATACAAGGCTGCAGCCCGATAAGTTAGTAATCTTGCGGCGTCTAACTCAGTGGCCATGTCGGCTATAGAAAATTGAATAGCCTGTCGGCTTGCAATTGGTTTTCCGAACGTTATTCGACTCTTAGAGTACGAAAGGGCAGCAGTTAATGCACCATTGGCGAGGCCTAGGCATTGAGCTGCAATCATGATGCGGCTCGAGTCTAGAATTTGGAGAGCGAGTTTATAGCCTTCACCTTCTTTGCCAAGCCGATTATCTACTGGGATGCGACAGTTATCAAAAACCAACTCGGCTGTAGCGCATCCTTTCATCCCCATTTTGCCGTGTTGTGGATTAATGGTGAAACCAGGAGTGCCTGTTTCGACGACTATGGCGGTGACACCTCTGTGACCAGCTTTTTTATTTTGATTGGCAAATACTGAGAAAATATCCGCGACAGCACCGTTGGTGCAGAATAACTTTGAACCGTTGAGGATGTACTCGTCTCCATCGCGTGTGAGTGAGGTTTCTAGAGCCAGAGCATCAGAGCCAGTGGAGGGTTCGGTGAGCGCGAACGCTGCAATTTTTTCACCTGACGCTAATGACGGTAACCATCGCGCGCGTTGGGGATTAGAACCGCCATGGTAAATGGTTTGGGCTCCCAGAGAGACATGTGTGATTAGTACTGTGCTGGTAGAACCGCAGACCGACGCGATCTCTTCGACAACCACCATGAAGTCTTTGTATCCACCGTTTGATCCACCAAACTCTTCGGGCAGAGTCATTCCCGTGATACCTAATTCGGCTAACCCGCGAAATTGATTGATAGGGAATTTTTCGGATTCGTCCACTTCATGCGCATGCGGAGCCAGCTTCTTGTTTGCAAATTCACGCATAGTGTTTGCAAGCATTGATTGCTGTTCGGTATAAAACGGCTGCATCGTCAATTCTTCCTGAGTATTTTTGAGCACCTGAAGAGATTTCTTGTGTTTTGATTAGTAACGATACACTGGCGTGGTGTGTTTCCATAAAGCTTTGCGGGATCTATGGAACGCCAGCTTTAGTTAGAGATTGGAAAGGGGTACGGCTAGACTTTCTGAATGAAATGATCTTCGTATATATTGGATTGAATGTATCTGTGAATGGATTTATGACTTGAGAATATTGGGAATTGACCCCGGGCTGACCAACACGGGCTATGGGTTGATTGAAGTTGTCAGGCAAGATTATACGGTTGTTGAGGGTGGTGTTGTGCGTACAAAGTCTGGTGTGCCAATGGAACAGCGATTGTTCATAATTTATTCAGCGATTCGTGATGTGATTCAAGAATTTAATCCTCACGCTGTGGCGATAGAAGATTTGCACTCGCATGCCAGATTTGTAAAAACGGCAATTCTGCTAGGCCACGCTCGCGGCGTTGCCGTAATGGCGGCTGGGGAGGCCGGCGTGCCGGTCTTTAATTATCAGCCTACCCGCGCCAAGAATATTGTTACCGGCTCAGGTAGGGCAGGTAAAGAACAAATTAAGGCCGCTGTGTCTGCTCACCTTCGTGCACCTGATGCAGCGAAGAATGAGCATGTAGCGGATGCGTTATCTATTGCTATTTGCCATGCGATTATGGCTGGGAGCCCGGCTGTCGACGCGATTGAGGCGATCAAGTAGATCAAGTAATTTTATGATCAATTACATCACAGGATCTATCAGGAGTCTTACTCGTGAACCGGGGCGTGCTGTGATCGTGGCTGGTGGAGTGGGCTATGAAATTAGTTTGCCTACCTATGTCTATCAATCACTGATGAGCGATGGCATTGGCCCCGGATCTGATGTTGAGTTAGAAATTTACTATCATGTTACGGATCGCCAGCCCAAACCTATGCTAGTGGGTTTTCGTCACCCTACCGAAAAGGCGTTTTTTGAGCAGCTTATTCAAGTTGAGGGGATTGGGCCAGCTAAGGCTGCTGCAGCACTGGTATTTCCTGTTTCTACTATAGCTTCGGCTATAGAGACTGAGGATCTTGGCTCACTACAGCGTTTGCCAGGTATTGGCAGTAGGGCTGCACAGAAGATTGTTGCAACGTTACGAGGTAAAGTGGCAGCGACTGCACTGCTACAGGATGTTAATATTTCGGGGGAGGCTCAAATCCACCAGGTTGCCGATGCAAGGGCTGAGGCAGTTGAAGCTCTGGTAACGCTTGGGTACCGGTCAGTTGAAGCACAGGGTAAAGTTGAAGATGTAATTCGACATAATTCTGATATTGCTGACGATGTGCAAAAACTTATGCGCGAGGTTTTCAAAGCGCAATTACCCAAGTAAGTGTGGCACTTCGAAGTTCTGATTGCTAATTTAAAAATCATTGGAGCGGACGTGTGCCCCGAAGGTCCATAGAACAAGAAAAAAATCCACGCGAACGGGTTGTTCAATCAAGCTCATTAGCAGATGGATCCGAAATAATGTCAGATGAGTCGTCTGAGTCAATTGTGGAACGAGAGAATACAGGCAGTGTAGGATCCATCCAAGATCTACGTCCGCGTCGATTTAAAGATTATGTCGGTCAGAAAGCGGTGGTCGATAGTATTTCAATTGCTGTACTTGCTGCGAAGAAACGTGGCGATACGCTTGACCATGCTCTGTTTCACGGTCCTCCCGGCCTTGGTAAAACCACGATTTCACATATCATTGCGAGAGAACTTGACTCTACACTTGTGCATACGTCAGGGCCTGCTCTGGAGCGCCCGGCAGACGTTGTTGGCCTGCTCTCAAACTTGAAAACAGGCGATGTGTTGTTTATTGATGAGATTCATCGGCTATCCCACGCAGTAGAGGAATATCTTTACTCGGCAATGGAAGATTTTCGAGTTGATTTTATGACTGGTTCTGGAGCCTTCGCGAAAAGTATAAATTTACCTTTAGAACCATTTACATTGATTGGCTCGACGACACGCGCTGGGATGTTGAGCGCTCCTCTTAGAGAACGATTTGGTCTTGCGTATCACCTTGATTTTTATTCAACTGAAGAACTAGCGCAAGTGATTTCACGTTCCGCTGCTATTCTAGAGGTAGAAATCGATGATAACGGCGCTTTGGAAATTGCGAAACGGTCAAGAGGGACGCCTAGAATTTCCAACCGTTTGCTTCGGCGCGTAAGAGATTTCACTCAAGTTCGACACACTGGTGTCATCAGTAAAGTTGTGGCATCAGACGCACTTGAAGTGGAGGGCGTGGATGCGCTTGGGTTAGATCGATTAGATAAACTCTATCTGACAACGTTATCTAAGAATTACGAAGGTGGACCTGCCGGTATACAGGCATTAGCCGCGACGATTAATGAAGACCAACAAACCCTTGAGGATGTAGTGGAACCATTTCTATTAAAGATTGGATTTATCGTCCGTACTCCTCAAGGTCGTCGAACGACGACAAAGGGATTCTTACACATTGGCCTTGAACCGAGGCTTGATCAATCCTCAGGGCAAGGTACTCTACTCTAGCTCATCATTTTGCTAGCAAAACGATGAGCTAGAGTAGTTCGTTGTTTAACTTGAGAGGGATTTTATTAGACGACTTGTAGTGGTGTGAGAAAATATCGCTGTCGTAAATATCAATAATAAAAATATGTCCTGAAGATTATTCACGGCCTAGAATGTGTTTAAACGCATCAACTTGGCAGACTATTTCCATCAGGCTTGAGAGACAAATGTAAAGGCCAATAGACTGTATATTGCAGATTCCTACTCTATAAGATAGCCGATGTATGTTTATGATCAATCATGTTGAATTCGATCCTATTCGTAAAAATCTATGATGCACTTTGATACAGCGAATGGCATTGCTGGGGATTCAAAAAATCTTCTGCTTGGTGGCATTCAAGATGGATTAATAACTTCTGAACATATTGACGATTTATTTATGTTGAAGAGGAATGAATTTTCTGTACGATCTGCCTCGATCTATGACGCCGTGATAATGGAGAGTATCGAGCGTGAAGCGTTTTCAGGAGTGCTTCCGTTGAGTCGTATATCTCGCGATATCAATCGGAATAATGGACTTTACTTGAATGCTGTACGTAAATGGCGGGCTAGTGAAAAAAAACTTAAATCTAGATTGCTGCTAACTACAAAAGCAGAAAAAGAGGATAGACGATTCTTAGTACGAGTTAAGCATTCCGTAAACCAATATTTTCTTGATTACATAAACCCTCCTCGCTTACCTCCCGATTACATCGCAGGATTTGTGGGTCTATGGTTTGTTCTGAATGAAGCGCATGTGGTAGTTATTGGGTTGCGAGAGGTGGATCGCCGAAAAGGGGTCGGTGAGCTTCTTTTTATTAGCGCTATTGAGCAAGCGCTCGTGAATAATTCCAAAGTGGTTACGTTGGAGGTCCGTCGGTCAAATGATGTCGCTATTGAGTTGTATAGGAAATATGGATTTCAAAAAGTAGGACTTCGCATTCGTTACTATTCGGATAACGGGGAAGATGCAGTAATTATGACAACCCCACCAATTCAAAATGATGATTTCAAGGATCACTTGTTTAACCTCACTAAGCAGCACGCTGAAAAATGGGGCTGGGTGGGACGCCCCGGATATTCAGGACCAATGAACACTGGGGCTTGAAGTCCCAGTGAATTAAACATGTTCGTCCTAGGCCTAGGAACCACTCTGGCTGAGAATGAAAATGATTAAAATCGCGCCAATTGCTGCACTAAGCTTGATACTCCAGGATGCCCATTTTTGCTGAAATGAATTGAAGTGTTCTACGGACTGCCATTTTTTTCCGCGCCATGCGAGTTGGTTACCTTTAAACCCTAAGAACAGACTTGCAATGATCATAATCAGCAATTGAGCCGATGAAGGTAGAAACGCTGCAGCAAACAATAGTCCTGTAAACGGCACCCCAGAAAATAGTCCCCATATTGCCGGCATCAAAAATGCTGCCCAATTCCAACGGTTTATGCCAGGAGGAATTTCACCATTCGATCTCCCAGAAGTATTTGGTGCTGAAATTCCCTCTTCTGGAGAGGAAGATTGTTCCTGGGATCCGGCTTCAAGCGCTTGTTTAGCATTCGTAAGATCGTTTTGTGGGTTGATGAAATGAGTTGAGGAGGCGGGAGCGCGGTTAATATCGTGTTCAAATATTTGGGTTTGTGTTGTTGATGGAGTTTCGATATTTGGTGTATCGAGCAATGGGATTGATTGACTCATTTCAGCACCGCAACCCGAGCAATAATCTGAACGTTCATCGTTGGTGTTGTGGCATTGGGAGCAGGAAACATGCTCAATCTTTGACGAGCTATCTGTTGTGCTGACCGTTAGTCGTTCACCGCATCTAGAGCATGCATAATTGTCTATAGGATTTTGCGTGCCACAATGAGCACAAAAAATGTGCTTATGTGATCTGGTTGATTTTGTATTGTCTCTCATGAGTGCTTAGGTTTAGAGATGGTTGTTGATAGGTATATGTAAGAAGTTTTGTCCTGAGGCACTTTTCATTTTTATAGGCCTATGAGGTCCATATCAAGTGCGTCCAGCAAATCATTTAGTTCTTCTTTTGTTCGCGTGTCAATTGGAACGGTTGGGGAACGAACATCGGCGGTTTGAATGAATCCTCTGCGTTTCATTAATTCTTTACGGATAGCTAAGCCGATTCCTACTGAATTTTCATATCGAATCAATGGAAGCCATGAATAGAAAATATTGCGAGCGCGTTCAATGTTATTTTGTCGTAAGTAGTTGTATATAGATACCAAAACTTCGGGATATGCAAAACCGGTCATCGTGCCAATAGCTCCGCGCTGTAACTCTTCAAAAAGGAATGCACCGCCAAGACCCCCGAAAACTCCCATATGTGCGCCTGTAGCATTGATTACACGAGTAATTTTCTGGGGAGTTGGAGGGTCTTCTAACTTTAAATATTTAGCTTCTGGTAATTCTGTATGTAGCTTCCCGATAAATTCTGGTTCGAGGTGGACTCCGGTTTGCTCAGGCAAATCCTGAATGACCATAGGTATTTGAGTTACTTCCTGTGCTGCTTCGTAGTAGTTGAATGTTGATGCCGAATTTGGCTTTGCCATTTTTGCCGGAGCTGCCATCACCGCAGTTGCTCCTGCTGATTGGGCATCTCGAACTCGGGAAGCTAGCGAACGTCCGCTTTCCGCGCTAACCCCTACGGTCACTGTCAGGTCATCGTTCGCAGCTTTTATCACTGCATCGATGATAGGCCCTCGCTCAGAGTCGGCGAGGCGTTGCGCTTCACCCATCACCCCAAGAGTGACTACACCCGTGCATTTTGCAGTACGAGCGCCAGCAACCAAACGTGCAAAAGAGGTTGTATCAACATCTCCGTTTTGGTCAAATGGTGTGGGTAGCATGAAGTGAATGCCGTGAAAATCTCGTTCCGCTGCCAATTTAATTCCTTTACGTTCGGGTCTTACCTAAGTGCGTCAGCGTCCAGTATCTTGTTCTTGGTCTGGTGCGACTTTACTTTAGTATTCCCATCTTGTCTTTCTAGAGTGCTAAAATCTGTTGGTAGTGCTGACTGTATATAAATTCCGCTACTGTCGTTGTAATAATTAGTGCCCAAGGTGAACTAGGCAAACGATTACGTGAGTAATGTGAATCTGCTTATTACCGAATTCGCAGGTTTTCTTGCATTACAGCAGTTTAGAGAAAATATTACGTAAAAAGAGGTAACCAGCGGTGGCTAACGGAAGACTTGATACGAAGAACTGGATCCCGAATCTAGGCAGCGTTGGGGTTTTGAAGATTGACGGACCTGAGGTTGCCAATTTTGAAGATCAGGTAAAATTGTTCCAGGCTGGTGAAAAAGATGAAGTTGAGTTTTTGCGATTTCGACTTCGTCAAGGTGTGTATGGGCAACGACAACCTGACAGTCAGATGATTCGAGTAAAAATTCCTTTCGGCGGACTTACTGCTGATCAGATGGATATTCTGGGTGAAGCGGCCGCTAAATATGCTCCACTCAAAAAGGGTCATATCACCACTCGGGAGAATGTTCAGTATCATCACGTTCCTCTTGGCGAGACCACTGATCTTCTCCGCATGCTTGGAGACGCTGGACTGTCGACCCGAGAAGCCTGTGGGAACACCGTGCGCAATGTTGTGGCCGCTCCCTCAGCTGGAGTCTCTAAAGACGAGGCTTTTGACGTCACACCTTATGCCGCCGCTTATGCTCGTTATTTCCTTCGGCACCCAACCACTCAAAATATGCCACGCAAGTCGAAGACTGCATTCTCTGGTTCGGAAAAAGATGAAGCCATGGTGTTGATGCATGACGTGGGAATGGTTGCTCGTGTACAGAATGGAAGACGGGGATTCAAGATCGTACTTGGTGGTGGACTTTCTACAAGCCCTATGATGGCACAGACTTTGAGAGAGTTTGTTCCGGTAGAGGATTTCATCAAGCACTGTGAAGCCGCTTTGAGAGTCTTTAACCGTCAAGATGAAGAGCGAAAGAGCATAGCGAAGGCTCGGATTAAGTTCACCATTGCGCGTTTGGGGATCGATAAATTTCGTCAAATGGTCGACGATGAATTGAAACTTGATTGGGCTAAAAAAGAAATTGATATTGAGTCTTTGATGTTTGTGGATGATGAAGAAGCGGACGCACCTTCTGTTGCCTACGGTGGAATTACGGAACCGGTTGATGATGTTGCTTTTGACGATTGGAAGAGAACTAACGTTGTCGCACAGCGACAAGACGGGTTCAGTATGGTGTACGTTAGGGTTGAACGTGGTGATGTGTACGCTAACCAATGGTCTCAACTGGCTGATGTTGCTCGAAAGTTTGCTGCGGGGCGTGCAAGGCTTGATCAGCAGCAGAATTTGGTTTATCGATGGGTGCGCACGGAGTCTCTTTACGATGTATATACAGCGCTCGGATTAATCGGTTTTAGTGTATCTGGGCGCGAGACGATTCGAGATGTTGTGACCTGCCCAGGCACTGACTCATGTAAATTGGGGATCACTTCTTCGATGGGTCTGAACAAAGCTCTTGGTGAAGCTCTTGATGAAATGGGAGAGGTAGACCCGCTGGTAGAAAACATGCATATAAAAGCGAGCGGATGTCCGAATTCGTGCGGGCAACACCAAATAGCAAGTATTGGCTTTCATGGCGCCGTTATGAAAGGACCTGGTGGTCAGGTTCCGGCTTATGAGTTATTTCTTGGCGGCAGGTCTACTGAAGAGGGTGGTACCAAAGTTGGTGAGCGTGTGAAGGCTCGAATTCCAGCTAAACGCGCACCAGAAGCGCTCAAATCAGTCCTTAATACCTATATTGCGAACCGGAATGATGGTGAAGAGTTTTCTAACTTTATTGAACGATTTGGTGTTGATGTTTTCGAAGAAGAGTTTGTCAAACTCAAGGCTGAGGTAGGACCTCTCGACCGAGATAACATTCAAACATATATGGATTGGGGTAAAACGGTGGTATATAAACTTGAACGTGGTGAAGGGGAGTGTGCGGTTTAGGGGCGTTTTACTAATTAGAAAAATACGGGTGATGGCGGAAGAGCCATTACCCGTATTTTTTATTATTTACGTTGTTGAATTATTTTTTCGTTTATTAGCAAAGGATTCATTTTAGGCGTTTGCTCCCGGTTCTGATGAATCATAATCATATTCGTAATTCAACTTGATGAATTCTTGTTGATCATCAGGCACTTGATCTTCAGGGAAAATTGCGTTTACTGGACAGACAGGTTCGCAAGCTGCGCAATCAATGCATTCATCGGGACTGATGAATAATTGAGTGTCGCCAGGTTTAGAGTAAATACAATCGACGGGGCATACGTCCACACACGCACCGTCCATTAGGTCGACACAGTCCTTGGCGATGATGTAGGTCATCCGATGCGGCTCCTGTTTGTGATGAGATTCGACTCTTGCATAATCGTCTTTAGTGGAAAATGCACGGGGGATTATACGTTTTTAAAACCCGACATGAATAGCCTGTTGTGACCATATTTGCAGGAGAAATGACAAACTAATATTAGCAAGAAAGGGGTTCTGAAGATTTAGTGACCGCCGCAGGCACATCCACCACCACCGCCGCCGCAACCACCTCCGCTACTTCCGCAGCCACCGCCTCCACAGCCACATCCCGAGGAGAAGTTTGGATTGGAAATTACGAATCCGGACCGCTCGAAACCTTCAACGTAGTCTATGCTAGATCCATCTAGCATTGGGGCGCTCTGATCATCGACAAGCGCCTTAACGACACCCTCAACAACTTTGTCAGATTCGGACGGGCTTTCTTCCAGCCCGAACACGTATTCGATGCCACCGTGATCGTCTGTCGTAACCGCAATTCGCAGGTACTGACCTTCAGCGTCCTGCTCTTTGAGAACTTCGAGCAATTTTGTTGTTGCTGCCTCAGTGAATTCTACAACAGTCGTGGAACTGACCATTACGTACTCCTGATTGACCTTCGAAATTATGTAAATGACTTGTTGTTAAACACTGTACCTGTATTGATGGCAAAAAGTACAGATTACTGATTTGTAAGTAATGTTTGATCTAAAAGCGTTTGAAACATCAACAAGAACTCCCAAATAGCAGATTGCGGCGGTATGATTGATTGGTGTGATAGGAATTCGGCGGTATGTACTTTGGTATTTACATTGTGACGCCGGAAATGGATACGACTTTTCGGTCAAAAACCTCACTGCATGTGGATGCCTCAAGTTAACTGTAACTCGAAGAATGTTAATTAGGAATTGGACTAACTGCGCATGGACGAACTTGACGGAAAGATTATTGGTCTCCTTGAGCGGGATGGGCGCGCTTCTAATGCTCGAATTGCTCGTGATGTTGGTGTCAGCGAAGGTACTGTTCGTCGAAGACTCAAACGGCTTATCAATGAGCAGATCATTAACGTCATAGCGTTACCTGATCCTCGCAAACTAGGGTACAACTCCGAGGCCCTGATCGGTGTACAAGTTGACCCAGACAAAATTGATGCAGTAGCTGCCAAAATGTCGAACTTAGAACATACTCGTTGGGTAACAGCGACGACAGGCACTTACGATGTATTTGCGTGGGCTACCTTGCGGGATGCCGAATCTTTGGGAAGATTTCTTCGTGACGAAGTAGGTGCTATCGATGGTGTCCGTCGAACCGAAACGTTCGTAGCTCTCCAGGTTATGAAGCGTGAGTTCAGAATCCCTGACTAGAGATATATGGTTTGAGAAAATGAGGCTATTTTTTAGTAGCGCTGCTCATTTTACTTAATCTGAACTCTTTAGAAGAGGAAATATAATCAAGTGTCACTGACGTTTCACTTCCCGGTATTCTGGTTGTGCATCTGCCAGTAGCCTTTACTGGAAAGGTCTTAGTGACATTTTTTGGAGAGAGCCATGCAACAAACCGTTATTTCAACCCGTTCTACTAAAATGTTTTTCTTATCAACTTCGCCCGGGCCGTCGTTGTTCGAATGTGTCGTACCGAATGCTAATGTGTGGTACAAGACCGTTGCCGTGATTACTGCAATTCTGCTGGTATCGCTATTGGCTCAGGCTCGTTTTTTCTTGCCTGATAACCCTGTGCCGATCACATTACAGGGTTTTGGAGTTTTGATGATGGGTTCGGTACTCGGTTTAAGATTGGGGTTATTGTCTGCAATTGGCTATTACCTTGTCGGTATGGCGGGGCTTCCAGTCTTTGCTAAAGGCGGTGCGGGCTGGGATTATGTTGTTCATGGAGTCACTGGTGGATATTTACTCGGTTTTATATTAGCGGTGAGCGTTATAGGGTATTTATCGCAGCGAGGCTGGAATCGAGGTCGTAGCTTGTGGCCCATGATGATCGGTTCTTTACTTATTTACGCTCCGGCATTAATTTGGCTTTCGGTGTTTGATTTTTCATGGCCAGCGGAGGGAAAGTTATTGGCAAGTGCTTTCTATCCATTTATTCCCGGTGATCTTTTGAAGCTTGTGTCTGCAGCCGCATTGACTGGTGGACTGTGGCACCTCGTAGATCGTAAGAAATAAATCCGGTTTTCAGCTTAATCAACAAACAGAGAGAACAGGAAAAATTCCCGTGTACAAGGACATGAATTGTGGAGAGGTCGGGGAGTCTGCAATTGGCTCGACAATAACTGTTGCAGGGTGGGTTCATCGGCGCCGTGATCACGGCAATTTGATATTCATAGACTTACGCGATCGCAGTGGATTATTACAGGTTGTGTTCAATCCTGAGAATTCTGAGGATGCTCACGAAATTGCAGGAACTTTGCGGTCTGAATGGGTTGTACAGATAAAAGGGCGAGTTATTTTACGCTCACCTGGAGCCGAAAATCCTGATCTGCCGACCGGTCTGCTTGAATTGGTGGCTACCGACCTTACCGTTCTCAATCCGTCACTGACACCACCGTTTGAAGTTTCTGAAAATACCGATGTTGATGACAATACCCGTTTAAAATACCGATTTATCGACCTTCGCCGACCGCGGATGCAAGATTTGCTGCGGCTACGTCACAGGGTGACTCATATGATGTGGGATTTTTTGACCGAGAAAAACTTCATCCAAGTTGAGACTCCAATACTCCTTAAGAGCACTCCTGAGGGGGCTAGAGACTATGTAGTTCCAAGTCGTATTCACCCTGGGAATTTTTATGCGCTTCCTCAATCCCCTCAACAGTTAAAACAGCTTCTCATGGTTTCAGGAATTGAGCGATATTTTCAAATTGCTCGTTGCTTCCGGGATGAAGATCTACGTGCTGATCGTCAACCAGAGCATACGCAACTCGACTTTGAGATGTCATTTGTTCATCAAAATGATGTGATGGACATCGTTGAAGACCTTTACACCAAAATTGTTAATGAGATCGTTCCTCATGGCACTATATCGACCCCTTTCGCTAAGCTCACCTATGCTGAAGCTATAGAGCGGTTCGGTACAGATAAGCCGGACCTTCGATTCGGTATGGAACTTACGACCATTACTCAGATCGCTTCTAGATCAGGTGCTCGGGTGTTTGAGGCAACAGAATCATCTGGGGGTGTAGTCCGTGGGTTTGTTGCATCCGGTTGCAGTAGCTATGGTCGTCGCCAGACTGACGGTCTCACTGATTTTGCTAAATCGAGTGGTGCACAAGGATTGGTTTTCATAGCTTTGGATGAAAATGCCGAATCGATCGAAGTGCTTGAGGAACACCACATTAGGTCTCCACTTAAGAAATTCTTATCCGTTGATGCTGTTAAGGATATTGCTATCAAAATGAAAGCGGCACCTGGCGATCTATTGCTTATCGTTGCTGGAACAGGAAAATTGGTAAACACGGTTCTTTCAAATTTACGTAATGAGTTGGCTCGACAACTTCAACTTATTGATCCGACACATTTTGCTTTCACTTGGGTTTACGATTTTCCTTTATTCGAATGGGATGAGGATCTACATAAATACCAACCTGCTCATCATGTGTTTTCTTCACCGAAACAAGAGCATTTGAAATATATTGAGACCGATCCAGGAAAAGTTCTCGCTGATTTATTTGATCTTGTTTGTAATGGAATGGAGATGGGCTCAGGCAGCATACGTATTCACGACCGTGATGTTCAAGAACAGGTGTTCAGTGTTATTGGTTACTCGACAGCCGAAATTACTGAGCGTTTTGGTCAACTTCTTACGGCGTTCACTTATGGAGCTCCACCCCATGGCGGAATGGGTTTGGGTCTTGATCGTTTTGTTGCAACGCTGGCTGGCGAGAGTGCTATTCGTGAAGTGATAGCATTTCCGAAAACTCAAACAGCGACTGACCCACTCTTCCAGGCTCCATCTACTATCGAAAATGAGCAACTTGCCGAGTTGCATCTACGTGTCGTAATGCCAAAAACATAGAGCTATCATTACGTGAAATAACTTTGAAAAAAGTAAGCCCTAAATTGCGGCTCTGAGTTACAATTGAAGTTGATGCGGGAGCGCCTCTGGGCGCTCTTTTAATGTGTGCGACTACTGTGGATTCTTTTTGAGTGTTTCGGAGTGAACGTTGAAAGTATCTCGTGATGATGTCGAAAATCGCCAGACTATTCTTCACATCGAAGTAGAAGAAGATCGCGTGGAACGTCATCTTCAACGAGCGCACACTAAAGTTTCACAACGCATCAACATTCCTGGATTTCGAAAGGGTAAAGCCCCTCGCCGTATTGTCGAGCAGTTCGTCGGGCGTGATTATCTTCTCGATGAGGCGATGGAATCTCTCGTTCCCGAAGCAGTTGGTACGGCAGTGGAAGAATCTGACATTGAAACCACTCACACCCCGCCCAGGGTAAATGTTACCGAACGTGATCCCGTAGTGAAAATTGATGCAACAGTAGCGCTCACACCTGTGGTAACACTTGGCAGTTATAAGCATCTAAAGTTTGAAGACCAGCTTGATGAGGTATCTGAGGAGCAGATCGAGAAACAAATAACTCAAGTGCGTGAATCTCAAGCTACATGGGAACTTGTGAAACGATCGGTAAAAATGGGTGACCTGCTAACTATCACAGCAAGTGGTTTTAGCGAGGGGAAAGAGTTCGCTAAGGTGGATAGCGGTGAATTTCTGGTCGAAGCTGGAAGTATGAATCCGGTTCCGGGATTTGCTGAAAAATTGAAAGGCCTTAAACAAGGCGAGTCAAAAGAATTCACTCTCGATATTCCCCAAGATTATCCGAATGGGGAGTTCGCTGGTAAGAAGGTACATTTCAATGTAAGTGTGTCTGATGTGAAGAAAAAGACACTTCCCAATATGACAAATGCATTTGTAGCTTCATTGGGAGATGACATCAAAACTGTTGCAGAATGGCGTGGTCGGATTACCGATAACCTAGAAAAACAGGCCACGGATGGTTTACGTCGTTCGCTTGAAGAGAAGGTCATTGATGCTTTGGTTGAGGACGCTGAATTCGAAGTTTCACCAATGATTATTGAACATGAAGCAGAGCACGTACTTGAGGATCAACAACGCCAATTAGCTCAATACAATATTGATTTCCAGCAGTACATTGATGGACTCGGTAAATCGAACGAGGAGATCGTTTCAGAAGCAAAAGATTCCGCTGAGTTGCGACTTAAACGGATGCTTGTGGTTGATAGGCTTGTCGAAGATGGAGGAGTGACGATAACTCCGGAACAGGTCGCTGCTGAAACAGCGATTATGCAAAATCAACCACAGTATGAGCAGGAAAATCTTGATAGTGATGAGGCACGAGACGCAATTCAGAAGGTTCTTCAGCGTCGCGCTGCGATAGATCAAGTTATAGCGATAACACATAAACCAAAGACTGCAAAATCAAAAACTGACGGTAAAAAAAAGAATGATAAATAAGGAGAACTTAATGCCGCATCTTCCTGAAAGTATCGTCCCTATGGTGATCGAGACCGGCGCTCGAGGGGAACGAGCCTACGACATTTACTCATTACTTCTGAAAGAGCGAATAGTTTTTCTTGGTACGCCGATAAACGCACAGGTTGCAAATTTGATTGTTGCGCAACTCTTGTTTTTAGCCAGAGAAGACTCTGAAAAAGATATCAATCTATACATTAACTCACCTGGCGGTGAGGTGTATTCCGGTATGGCTATATACGATACGATGCAGTACGTGCCATGTGATGTTGCGACTTTTTCGGTTGGCCTTTGTGCGAGTATGGGAACGGTGCTTCTAACTGCAGGAACCGTCGGTAAGCGTCACGCTATGCCGAATTCCACTATTCATATGCATCAGCCGCTCAGCGGCACCCAGGGTCAGGCATCCGACATTGAAATTCACGCTAGGGAGACTTTAAGGATTCAGGATCGTTTGCGGCAAATTATCGCTGATCACACCGGTCAGTCATATGAACGAATTGCTAGAGATTCTGATCGTGATTTCTGGTTGAACGCAGAACAGGCAGCTGAATATGGTTTGGTTGATGAGGTCTTAAAGCCAGATCCTCCCTCTTCTGAATAGAACATGCTAGGTTAAACTCGTTAATAGGCTAGGCAACTGGAACATGACAACCAATCAAACAAATGGCGACGGCACCACCACAAATGGTGATGCATATTCGTGCTCTTTTTGTGGAAAACCGCAAGAGAGCGTTCGTAGATTGATCGCAGGCCCATCCAAGATATTCATTTGTAATGAATGTGTTGGCAGATGCCAGCAGATTATCGCCGATGATTTACCTGTCGCAAAGCCGAAAACAAAACCGACCACGCCTAGGGATATGTTCGATATGCTCAATGAGTACGTTATCGGTCAAGTCCGTGCCAAACGGGTTATTTCTGTTGGCGTTTACAACCACTATAAACGTATTTGGTTTGGTTCTGAGGATCCTGACGTTGAACTTCAGAAAACCAACGTAATGTTGGTGGGTCCCACTGGATGCGGTAAAACACATCTTGCGCAGACTCTTGCACGAATTCTCGATGTTCCTTTTGCTATTACCGACGCTACTTCGCTTACTGAAGCTGGTTACGTTGGCGAAGATGTTGAAAATATATTATTGAGGCTTATTCAGAACGCTGAATTTGACATTGCGCGAGCTGAACAGGGCATCATTTATATTGATGAGATAGACAAAATTTCGCGTAAGTCTGCTAATCCGTCCATTACACGTGACGTGTCAGGCGAAGGTGTGCAACAAGCGTTGTTGAAAATTCTTGAAGGGGCGGTCGTGAATGTTCCACCACAGGGTGGGCGGAAGCACCCACATCAAGAGTTTCTTCAGATCGACACGTCTAACATCATGTTTATTTTAGGCGGGGCATTTGACGGACTTGGAGAAATTATCCAAAATCGCCAAACTAAAGATGCGACCTCCATTGGTTTTAAAGCGACAGGAAAGTCTGGGAGTGGTGAATCCACCGACTTTACCGCTGTGCAGTCCGTTGACCTGTTGCAATTCGGATTTATTCCTGAATTTATTGGTCGTGTATCGGCAGTAATTGGTCTTTCAGATCTTAATCATGATGAACTGATACAGGTACTTACAGAACCGAAAAACGCGTTGATTCGCCAGTATGAAGCATTATTTAAAATGGATGGTGTTGAATTGATATTTGAAAAGAGTGCACTAGATGCAACTGCTAGATTATCTCGTGAGCATAAAGCTGGGGCGCGTGGTTTACGATCTATAGTTGAGGAGCTACTCGTCGACGTCATGTATGAGCTGCCTTCTATGGAAGGGGTAGCTAAGTGCATTATCCGTGCTGAGACGGTTACGGATAATCACTGGCCCTTATTGCTCGACGAGGATGAAAAACGCCTCGATCATAAATTGCCCTATGGTAAGCACAAAGCTGCTGCTTAATTAGTTCTCACGGTGATTAGTTCTCGCTGATGGTTGCTGCGGGTTCTGGTGCTGGTTCGATATTGCTTATCATGTATGAGATGCACTTTTTCTAGGCTAATCCATCACCGACTTTTCAACTGCCCGGGTAAGATCGATGATCTCTTCAGATCCAGTTGGATTTATCAGGCCTCGCGCCACTGCTTTAAGCGTTTCCACCAACAGTGGGCGCTCTCTAAGTAATCCTGCTTTACGAATCGCCTTGAATAACCCTAATTCCTCGCCTTGTTCTTGTTTTAATACTTTTAGGTCAAACCCATCGATTTCCTTCCAGAGTGAATCGAATTCTTTACCTCGGACAGAGAATCCTGTAGTAGCAATTACGGGTCCTTCGTCAACGTCTATGGTTGAGACGTGGATCATTGCTCCAGTTCTGTCAAGTCGTTTGTCTATCACATCCCAAATGGCCTGTTGCCACATTCCGATAGTACCGCCTGGAAGGGCCGGGTGAAGATTGAGTGTCAAATATTCCGAACAGAGCAGAGGAGCTATAAGCATGTACCCTGCGTGTATTGCTATGTCGGCGTTGTACGGACTAAGTAACTCGATCACAGCTTTATCGAAACGCTCACGTAGATTAGCCCAAGGTTCATTATTATGTGACTGGCGAAAATCGCGTGACGATAGGGTGATTAATGGTATCCCGTGGGATCTAACAAGAGTCAGGAATCGATCGGTCGGATCTGTCTGTCCTTCAACACGATTGACAAAGACAAATGTTATTTTCCCGCGCAGTTCTCCGGAATCGATGGCATTTAGCGTTGATTCTAAAAGACCGTGTGAACCTTCTCCTCGACCTGTCGTGAACCAACCGATGTTGAGCACGTCAGCGTTGTCTGAGGCGAATGTTATAGTCATAGTTTAGGAATCCTCTTGGTCAATATCTTCGTCATTGGGGACAAGATTCATTTGCTCAGCAAAATTTTTTTGAAGCCTGGTGATCTTTAGTTCAGAAGATGTAAGAATCTCATTACACTTTGATGCAAGTTTCATACCCGACTCAAACAGACTAGTTGACTCGTCTAAAGAGAATCCTCCAGTTTCGAGCTTTCTTACCACCTCTTCAAGCTCGGAAAAGGCGCTTTCAAAAGATTTAGCTGCTGGTTCCATGTTTTGTTTTTCAGTGGGTTTCGTCATTTTTTTCCATTCAGATTTTAAAGATGGAGATTTTCATTTTTTGTTTCTTTTGAATTGTTTCGGACCTTATCGACAGTGGTATCAACTGAACCATCAACTAATACAACTGTCAGCTTATCCTTGGCATAAAATTGTGAGGCACTGGTCGCTGCATTTCCGTTGGCGAGTTTTGCTATTGCATAACCTCTTCCTAGAATTTTTTTTGGACTAAGTGCGTTGAGAGACGCTCTAGAGGTCGCCAGTTGATGTTTTGATGACTCTAATAATCGCTGTTCAGCGAGGTTCGCTCGGGCTAGCAAATCATCAATTTTTTGTCTTGGTAGTACTACATCTGGAGCTCTAAGGGTCATGCGGTCGACCGACATTTCGAAGTGTGATCGTTTATCACGAACGGTTCTGTAAATTATTTCTTTAATATGGGACGCTTTTGCTGCAATATCTCCTGCGAGTTCTTCTACGTCTGGGGCTACGATTTCGGCTGCTACAGAAGGAGTTGCGGCACGTCTATCAGCAACGTGATCGGCTATCGTGTTATCAGTTTCATGCCCAATTGCGCTGATCACTGGTACGTTGCTTGAGAATATGGCACGGGCGACAATTTCCTCATTGAATGCCCATAGATCTTCGAGTGACCCACCCCCTCTGGCTACAATTGCGACATCGATACTTTCCATAGAATTTAAAGCTTCAAATGCTTTGACTATCTCTGGTGCTGATTTTTCTCCCTGTACGGATGTTGGAATGAGAATGACTGTTGCTAGAGGATATCTTCGCGTCAATACATTTAATATGTCTTGAATTACTGCACCCGTAGGAGAAGTTATTACCGCTATTTGATTTGGTAGTTTTGGTAGTTCACGTTTACGATCAATTTCAAATAAACCCTCTGCCTCAAGTTGTTTTCGCATTTTCTCGTAAGCTTGCTGGAGAATACCGATTCCATCTGGCCTGATTTCGTCTATGTAGAACTGTAGATCACCACGAGCTTTATAGATCGAAATGCTTCCGTGACAAATGACTTGAGAGCCGTCACTCAAAAATTGGGCTCCTAATCCTGATCGGAACATTACAGACCGGATTACAGATTGCTCGTCGCGTAAAGAGAAATAGTGGTGCCCGGACGATGGATTTCTGTAGCCAGAAACCTCACCGATTACAGTGAGGTCTGTCAGTCGAGGATCAGACTCCAGGGTGGATTTCAGGTAATCGGCAACAGCCGTAACAGTGTATGCGGTTTGGATTTCAGCCTGATTTTCGTCTGGATATTCTGAATCGTAATTGCTGGCCATATTTTCATTCTGCCACAGCCGTTCGAGAGCGGCTAATGCACAAGTCCGAAAACGGATAGAAAGCTCACAACCTGAATCAGTTAGTCTGCGCGCCCGGTATATTCACCTGATGTTGAATTGACGATTATCCGATCTCCCGTAGAAATAAACAATGGCACTTGAAGGACAAGACCTGTAGTAGTGGTTGCGGGTTTGGTGGCTCCGCTTTGGGTATCGCCTTTAAGGCCAACTTCAGTGTTGCTGATTTCAAGTGTTACCGAAGGCGCTACTTCCACAGATATAGGTACACCTTCGTACATCATTATTTCAATAGTATCGCCCTCTGAAATGTACTGCAGGGCGCTACCTAGAAGTTCTTCCGTGATGGCGAACTGTTCAAAAGTTTCAGTGTCCATGAAGTTGTGCATGTCACCGTCTGGGTACAGATATTGTACGGTTGGCGTGTCCACAGCAGCGCGAGTGAGCTTTTGATTTCCCTGAAGTTTTCGTTCGTAGACGTTGCCTGTCTTTATTTGTCTTACTTTCAACGTGAGAGTTGGCGGGGCTTTTGGAGCCTGACGGTGTTGCCAGTCCAAGATTTGGTAGACATCGTCATCCAAAATGATGGTCATATTTCGGCGGATTTCACTAGACGATATGGTCATTGAAGTATGTGCTCCCGTTCGGGTTCTCGACGTTCATTCAAAGACTATGCAAAGTTCATTAAGAAAAATAGGTCAACAATGAATCTAATGACATCGTCAATGACTTAGAAATTAATTTTAGTCGCATGAGTTAAAATGTGAGCTTTATCGTTTTTAAGAACGACTACATCTTCGATTCGAACTCCACCCCAGCCAGGAATGTAAATACCCGGCTCAATTGTAAAGAGCATACCGTTTTCTAGCTTGCCCTTTGAGTTGGGTCCGATTCCAGGATTTTCATGAACCTCTAGGCCTAACCCATGGCCTAGGCTATGCCCAAAGTTATTTTCATATCCCGCTTCGGCAATAATTTTTCGCGCAATGGCATCACATTCGTCACCTGTCATACCTGCTTTGACCATATCGATTGCTGCTAGCTGCGCAGTTAAAACGATGTCATATATACGTTTCACCTTGTCATTAGCTTTGCCTAGCACCACTGTACGCGTTAGGTCTGAACAATAACCTTTGTACTTGGCTCCACAATCGAAAACTATGGTCTGCCCTTCGACGATTGTGGTATCTCCTGTAGCGTGATGTGGTCGTGCCGCGTTAGGTCCGATTGCAACGATCGTTGGGAACGATATTGACTCTGCACCGCGTTCACGCACAGCTTTCTCAAATATCCAAGCAGCTTCTTTTTCACTCATACCGACTTCCAGTTGAGCCACTGTCTCTTCGAAAGCCTGATCACCAATATCGATTGCGCGCTGAAGAAGCGGTAGTTCTACATCATCTTTGTATGCCCGCAGTTCCACACAAATACTTGATGTCGGTTTCAACGTAGGGTTAGCGTCGTTTTGTTTCAAGTTTTTTCGGAAACGGTCGAGCGTTTTGACTGTCATATCGTCCGCTTCAAACCCGAGTGCCTTGATTTCCAGTTCTTTGACGAGATTGGCTAACCAATCGGGTTTTCCACCTATACGATCAACCCTCCACCCTGGTGCCTGTTGAGAAGCCTGTTCGATATAGCGAAAATCAGTGCAAATCACAGCGTTGTGCCGTGTCACTAGTAAATAGCCAGCGCTGCTCTCGAACCCTGAGATGTATCGTCTATTTTCAGCATTGCTTATAAAGAGCGCGTCGAGGTTATCCTGTGCTAGACGCTCTCGAAGCTTTTGTACGCGCGTTGGAAATCGAAAATCACTCAATTTGTAAGTAGCCTCTAAGGAAATTAACGGTCTATTAGCGAGGATATGTGTTCTAGGGCGTAAAGGTAACCTGCGGGACCAAAACCTGCTATTTGTCCGATAGCATTGCCGGCAAATACTGATTTCTGACGGAATTCCTCACGGGCGTGAATATTAGAAAGGTGAACTTCGATTAATGGAAGCTTGGTGTCAAGTAACGCATCAAGAATGGAGTACCCAACTTGAGTCAATGCGCCCGCGTTAATGATTACACCATCGGCTTGGTCTGACCATTCTTGAATGAATTCGACTATCGAACCTTCATGGTTGGATTGGAAGAATTTTACTTCTACTCCAATATTCGAAGCCTTTATAGAAATATCGTTTTCAATATTAGCTAGCGTTTTTGTACCGTAAAGGGACGTGTCTCTTTTGCCAAGATTATTTAGATTTGGTCCGTTTATTATGATTATTGTTGTTGGCAACACATGCTCCCAATGATTCGCGTGCATTCTACGAGCGATTAAGTTGAGCTTACAGGTCTACTACCATCAGCCGCTGCATTCTTGATGTTATTTTTTGCTCTAGGGTGTGCGTTCAAATAGACGTGACGGCTTTGCTCCGCTGAAATATGTGTATAGATTTGGGTTGTAGCCGGGCTGCTATGCCCCAACAATTCTTGAACTACACGTAGGTCTGCCCCACCGTCTAATAGGTGAGTGGCGAAGCTATGGCGGATGGAGTGTGTGTGGAACTGGGGTTCTAAACCGGCCTGTAACGCATATTTCTTGACGATTCGTTGTACGGAGCGACTTGAAAGTCTTCCACCTGTTTGATTTAGCCACATGGCAGTAGCGGAACTCCTACACGTGATTTGTGGTCGAACATTATCCAAGTATTCTGCGACCCAACGAGTGCTGTTCTCACCAAATAGCACGATACGCGGTTTTGCTCCCTTACCAACTACACGGACTTCTTGAGTTTTTAAGTTGACATCGTCCAGATCCATGGATTGGATTTCAGATACTCGTAATCCTGTGGCGTACAGTAGTTCGAGCAGTGCACGATCTCGGATACCAGCCTTGGTGGTTAGATCCGGAGCATCGAGAAGCCGGTCCATTTCAAATTTTGAAGCTACACGGGGTAGTTTTTTCTCTTTTTTTGGTCCCTTAATTATGCCGGTTTGATGATTGCTGATTTCACCTGAATGATTCAAGAATCTGAAAAAAGATTTTAGTGTAGAAAGTTTTCTAGAAACACTGTTTCGGGTGAATCCATTTGAAATTAGATAAGCGAGGTAACCTCTCAAAAATGATCGGTCGACTTTGTCTAGATCAGTTAGGTTCGATTCCTCGAGATATTCGACGAGTGGGACAAGATCGTTCACGTAGTTCCGAACTGTATGATCTGCCAACTGGAGTATTGTGCCGGCATGTTGATTGAAATCGTGAATACGTTTTGACAGTGTTGGTGAATGCGATTTTTGCAGTATCGTCTCCATCGCACGGGAGGGCAGACGATTACTCGTAGCCATTGCATCCCTCCCAGCTGGGAAAAACCCTACTTTGCGGACTTGACTTTCGCTTTACTCCGTTTAGTGGACTTTTTGCGTGAAGAGAATTTTTTTTCTGCTTCGGCAGCCATGATCGCTGCTGCCTCGGGGTGCACAATTGCGCACTTTTCCATCGCAGCCTTCCAGTCGCCTTTCCAGTTTTCTGTGATTTCACCTGAGGCGCGTTCACCAGGCCTAGTTGAAATTGCAACTCGACATTCCGGGAACTTTCCACATCCCAAGAATTTTCCATAGCGGCTTTGGCGAATGACGAGATAGTCTCCACCGGCACATTTTTCATCACTTAGCTGTATGAGACTTTGAGATGGAACTCGATCAGCTTTCTCCTTTGCGATGTTTACTTCTTTGACAAATGGTTCGAAGAATTCCCTAAGCATGTTGATCCAATCTTGATCACCATCTGCTATCGAATCAAGTTTGGACTCTATTCCTGCAGTAAACCCCGTATCCATAATGCTGGAAATGTGCTTGGTGAGAAGATCGGATACCGCCATTCCCGTAGGGGTTGGTTTAAACCGACTTTTTTCTCGATCAACGTATTGCCGTTTTTCAATTGTGCCAACAATCGTGGCCCATGTGCTAGGTCTTCCAATTCCTTGTTCTTCCAAAAAACGTATTAGGTTTGCCTCAGTGAATCGGGGTGGGGGTTGTGTAAATTTCTGATCTGTATTAACTGTCTGCTTTTCAAGAGAATCACCCTCTTGCATTAACGGTAACTGTGTACTCTCATCGTTCTGTGCATCTTCATCTCGAGTTTCTATGTACAGCTTCCGGTACCCATCGAATTTGATTACTGAGCCCGTTGCTCGCACTATGTATTCTTTACCATTGATTGCGACTGCTTTTATGTCTACGCCGGTATTGTCCACGATCGCATCGGTCATTTGGCTCGCAATTGTTCGCTTCCAGATCATCGTATACAGACGCAGTTGTTCGGATGACAGGTACCGTGCGACTTTCTCCGGCGTGTTTTCTATTGACGTTGGTCGTACTGCTTCGTGAGCTTCTTGCGCTGACTTGCTTTTAGTTTTATAACGACGAGGGCCGGACGAATAATCAGAACCATATTTTGTGATGATGAATTTTTCAGCTTCGACTAGAGCGTTTTCAGCGAGATTTGTTGAGTCGGTTCGCATGTAGGTGATTAGGCCGTCAGGCTCTGAATTTTCTTGTACGATTCCTTCATAAAGATCTTGAGCTATGCGCATGGTACGCGCCGCGCTGAATCGAAACGAGCGAGCAGCCTGTTGTTGCAGCGTACTTGTAGTAAATGGGGCCCGGGTTCGTTGCCTCACCTCTCGCCGAGTCACGTTTGACACTTCGTATACGGCTTGCTCGAGGTCTTCTTTGATAACCATCGCTGTTGCTTCATTATTAATAACGGGCTTTCCTTTTTGGCCCGGTACGGTTTTAAGTGAAGCGGAAAATAGATATTTATTTTGTGCTGATTGTTTTTGGAGATCGGCCGTTATCACCCAGTATTCTTCAGGCTTGAAAGCTTCGATCTCCCGTTCTCGATCGACAATTATTTTAAGTGCTATCGACTGTACCCTGCCTGCTGACAGCCCTTTTCGTCTTCCTCCCGGTATTTTGGTCCAAAGAAAATTACTTCCCTTGTAGCCGACTCCTCGATCAAGAACCCGCCGTGCTTGTTGTGCATTTACTAGATGCATGTCGATTTGGCGTGGATGCGCAAATGCTTCTTGAACTGCAGAATCAGTGATTTCATGAAAAACTACTCGTTTTAGGTCTTTTGAATTACCGAGTTTTGCTGCTTCCACAAGATGCCATGAGATCGCCTCTCCTTCGCGATCTGGATCCGTCGCTAGATAGATAGAATCGGCCTGTTTAGCTGCTTTTTTGATTTCTGCTATTAAAGTTTTTTTTGTGTTTACATACGGTGCTTGGAAATTGTTATCAATATCTTCGACATCCCAGTCTTTTGGCAAATCGCGTACATGGCCCATTGAAGCGAGCACCACATAATTATTGCCTAAAAACCTTCCAACCGTCCTAGCTTTGGATGGAGATTCTACGATTACCAAGTCACGCTTTGCAGATGTCGTCAAGTTCTTTTTCCTCGCGTGGATAGTCATTTTCGGACGATTACGCGTTACTTTTAGTCAATGAAATGCCACAATATGTGCATTCATTCGACTTGTTTCATTTATCCGATATAACAACGTCCAATTCTTAAACATTGTTTTCACGCGCGAGTTTGTCAAGCGCGTTCTTGCCATACTATGATCGAATATCTTACGAATCAGGATGAGATGAAAGTGTATTTTCTTATAATGGGGCGACACTTGAATTGCTGAACTTGATCCACAATGTTTGGCAATCCAATCGTTTATTGGTGAAATGGCGGAGAGGACAGGATTCGAACCTGCGGTGAGCTTGCACCCACACACGCTTTCCAGGCGTGCCCATTAAACCGCTCTGGCACCTCTCCGCGGCAGCAAGTCATTGCAATTAATAAGCTTATCGGTATCAGGAGGTGATTCCCCAATCCGAATTATGTTTGGCGGAGAGAGCGGGATTCGAACCCGCGATATGCAAATGCATATACCGGTTTTCGAGACCGGCGCCTTCAGCCACTCAGCCATCTCTCCCAACACATCAACTATAACAACCGGATAGTCGGTTTTGATTGATCTTTTCGTATATAGATGTGCATTCGTTTCGTAAATTTCTTTGTGACGGTAAGTCAAAATGTTGACTTCGGATAATCTTGATCTTTACGATAGAACTACTTGTCGACTAATATCCTGTTTGTTTCAGAAAATAACTAAGCAGATTCTTCTATTTTGGACGAAACTATCTTCCCCTGATGTGGACGGCTTTGTCATGCACATGATTTCACTACCTGTAAGAAGTGTTCGTTGAATGACCGCTGCAGGAATTATTCTCGCTGCCGGTGACGGCACACGAATGCGAACGAAGAAACCAAAACCTCTTCATACAGTCGCAGGCCTGGCCTTAGTTGCTCATACCGTGCAAATCATGCGTCTTGGGGGTATCGAGGAAATCAGAGTTGTCCTTTCTCAAGAATTAGCAGGTAATCCGGTAATGAGAGAAGTATTGGCGCATGATATTGGTATTTCGATTCAACCTGAATCGCGCGGCACCGCGGATGCCTTGAAAGCCGTACGATCGGTCTTTATTGGCGCTGACACAAGTGGTGCCGACACACTTGTTGTAGCGCCTGTCGACATGATTCTGGTAACTGGTGAGTTTGTGAGACGAATGATTGCCTTGCATCGAGAAACCGGAGCATTATCGACTATTTTGGCATCCAACGTTGATGATGCATCTGGGCTCGGGAGAGTCAAACTTGACGATTTAGGCCAGCCGGTTTCAGTCATTGAAGAGGATGAAGCCGATGAAGAATTGCTGCAAAGCAATTTAGTTAATACGGCTTGGTATTGTTTCGATAATAACTGGATATGGGATGCCGTTGACTCGATACAGCCATCCCACAGTGGTGAGGTTTATTTGCCTCAGGTTATTGAGAAAGCAGCAAAGCTCGGGCGGTCCATGATGCTAGTTTCAAATGATGATGACGGTCGAGGGATTAATGATCTTATTCAGTTAGCTGATGTTGAAAAAATTGTGCGAGGCCGAACGAATGAATTTCATATGAAAAATGGTGTCAAAATTCAAGATCCTAGCTCAACTTACATTGATGTCGATGTTGAAATTGGTTTTGATACGCAGATTGGTGCTGGTAGCCACATTGGTACAGGTTCGAAAATCGGCTGCAATGTGACAGTTGGGTCAAATACAAAGATTATCAGAAGCCAGATAGCAGACAGTGCGGTAGTTGACGGCGCTCGTGTGGTTGATTCAATAATTGGTGAGAAATGTTTCGTGGGGTCGAATTCACTTGTCCGGTCTGGTTCTGAGTTGAAGACTGAAGCAAAGGTCGGTAATCTCGTTGAGGTCAAAAACTCAGTGATCGGATCTGGTTCCCAAATATCGCACTTCAGCTATATGGGAGACGCTACCGTTGGTCAAAATGTCAATATTGGTGCTGGTACTGTTACGTGCAATTATGATGGCATTGAAAAACACAGGACGGTTATCGGAGATGGTGCGTTGATAGGTTCCAACACGATGCTTATAGCTCCAGTAACAATTGGGAACTCCGCACGAACTGGCGCAGGTGCGGTCGTACGATCTGATGTTTGTTCAGGTGAAACTGTAGTCGGGGTGCCAGCTAAATCATTAGGCTCCAGATAACCTGAATTTGCCTGATGAGTCCTCTAGGACAGAAATTTAAGGGAATGACTAGAAAAATAGAAGATTCCGAAAGTTCCGAGCAGCCTCCTGATACCAATTGGCAGGCTGCAATGGTTGAGGTGAATTGTAATGTCACCTGAACACTTGTTACTGTTGCTGTTAATTATTTCAGGTAGCGTCTTTTTCTTAATTGCTTTCGCAATTTCTTCCCTTGGTACCCGTATAAACCCACTTCCATCGACTGTTCGCAATCCTAACAATAGTGGGAACGCTAATTCGAATGGTGAATTAGGGGTGGATCATCAGGATGATCAAGATCATGGATTTTCTGGGAGACTTAGCGCTGAATCCAGCTTGATTGGTCGAAGTGTTCAGGCTGCTGCACTTATATCCGGCGGCCTAATGGTATTTGCGATTTTGGAATTAGGATATGGGGTCACCGAGTTAAGGTATCAACTTGGGTTAAGTGGGGTGATAACAGTGATGGGGGCCGTTGTGGTGCAATTGATTGCATCGGGTTTGTCTGGATATCAGCGCAACTGGGCACGAGCAATTAGTAAACCCACTGGAGCGGTGCTACGTTGGACGAGTGTGATTCCAGGTATTTCTCACGTTGTTGATTTTTCACTTTCGCGTGGTCGAGGAGACGATGCGGTTGGTGAAGACGTTTCAGCAACTCTTCAGGAAAGTTTAGATTTCCTTGAGGAATCAGTTATTCCAGCAGATCAAAATGAATTGAAGATGATCCGTGGAATCTTGAGAATGGACACGGTTAAAGTTCGTGAAATTATGGTGCCTCGCGTCGATATGAATACAGCGGCCGCAGCATCTAGTATTGGCGCAATTGCCGATCTCATGTCAGTTGGAGGACACAGTAAGATACCGGTTTACAAAGACGATTCGGACACTATTGTCGGGGTCGTTTTTGCCCGTGACGTCCTATCTGCTTTGGATAATGACAGAGATCCCGACAGCCCAGTTGCTGATCTTGCTCGCCCAGCTCTCCATGTACCGGAGTCCCAAAGCCTTGAAAGACTGCTAAGGCAGTTACAAGAGCATCGGACTGGTTTGGCGATTGTGGTTGACGAATATGGTGGGGTTTCTGGTCTGGCGACGGTTACTGATCTTATTGAAGAGATCGTTGGAGAGTTGATCGACGAATTTGATGTCGATGGGCCAGAAATAGAAACAGTTAGTCCAAAAGAGATAATTGCGGATGCTGGAGCCTCCATAGATCTCATGAACCAAACTCTTCACACCTCGATAGTTCCAGACGGTTTTGACACTGTAGGTGGTTTGGTATTCCGTGAGTTAGGCAAGATACCATCTCCAGGAGACACAGTTAGTGTTGATGATGTGAAAATTACAGTTCAAACTGTAATCGGTCGTCGAATAAGGCGGGTTAAAATTGAACTCTTAGATGTCGAATCTCCGAGTGATGATTGAGTGGCCTACGCCTAACGCCTAAATAGTATCTATACCCATTCACCTACATGTAGGTATGTAAGCGTCCATTAATACACATTCAACAATTATTGAGGTGTTCGATTCAGATCAATGGCGCTGCTGAGATATGAATGTTTCTGAGTATGGCGATATCTATTGAGTTAAACAAAGACGCCCCGGCATCACCGGGGCGTCTAATTTAATCCATTTAGGACGAGGAATTAGCCATCTACTTTGTCTACAAGTAAGACTGCTGTTGCTCCTCGGTTGCCTTGGTCACCAGTGGCTAGAATCGTGTATACCCCTGCATCCCAATCAGCATCGACGCTCAACTCGAATGCACCGTTTTCGTTAGCAACTGTTAGAGAGTCGTTTCGTTTGGATGTCGACTCTGAGAGGAGTTTGTCAAAACCACCCTTTTTAGCTGACACTGAAATGCTCTCGCCTTTCGCAAACCCACCACCAATAATGGTGATTGAAGCTGAACCATCTGTCAGCTCTGCGGAGCCGCCACCGACCACAATAAGGCCAGCGATCTGGGTCGTCCCATCTGCACCGTCTGCACCGTCTGCACCATCTGCACCAGTTGCACCAGTTGCACCAGGGTTACCAGGGTTACCAGGGTTACCAGCTTCACCAGGAGCACCAGCTTCACCAGGGTTACCAGGGGCACCAGGGGCACCGGAGTTACCAGGGTTACCTGGCGCACCAGCTTCTCCAGAGTCACCAGGAAGGCCGGGAAGGCCGGGAAGGCCGGGAGCACCAGGGGCACCAGCCGGACCGCGCTCACCCTGACATGCAATCGCAGCCATAAGGGCGAACATCGTACCAATCAAAAGGAAAGCCTTTAGCTTTCCGCGGAGCGGTTCTGTCATTGGGCTCCGTCCTCCAGTCTTAATTTTTGAGTTAACCTCGCGCTACACACGCCTGTCTAACCCATATGCAAATAACACAAATTTACGCATGAAGAGGGTATCGACCCCGCATTACGCGTGAGTTACAACGGCGACTTATAGCTTGTACAGATGCAATGTTAATCGGCACATTTCTAAACTGTCAAGCAATTCAGCACGAGCTTGCCAGTGGTTTTTCGTTACATGGGGCTTGTCTAATGCTCAATAATTCACTCAGATGTCTGCTGTTAAACTGGTTTGTTTTCCATCGTACGATCCAAACTGTGGTGTCAAAACTGTGTTGGAATGATGACCTTCGTGATATTCTTGATGGGTTCGGAGATCATAAGAACTAAAACGAAGTAATGTAGAAAACTAATAATCACATAATCTTATTATTCGGATCGTCGGCGGTATCGCCGGAAACTTGCCAATTGGAGAGCACTTAATTTGGATCACTTAGAACGAACTGCTGTAATTGAGGAGTATCGAACTCACGCAAGTGATAGCGGTTCGTCCGAGGTTCAAATAGCGTTGCTGACGGCTCGTATTGTGGAACTCACGGAGCATTTGCGCGAGCACAACCATGATCACAGCAGCCGACGCGGTTTGCTGAAAATGGTCGGTCAGCGTAGGCGTCTGCTTAATTATCTTAATCAAGAGGATGTCGGTCGCTATAGTGATCTCGTGAACAAGTTAGGACTCCGCAGGTAAATGAATTTCTCAACCGGGAAGTTCTCCGCCTGTTCAATCCGTCCCTAAAGTTACCTGCTGATGCAGGGTTTGGGAACTTTGGCATAACTTAGATCACAGTGGCTTTAAAAATCTGTCACAAAAAATGACAACGGGCTTCGACCCTATGAGATTCACACGTATAGAAGTAGAAACAGAAAAAAATGATTAACAATTTTGAAATGGAAATTGGCGACCGAGTACTCGCATTTGAGCACGGTAGAGTCGCTAACCAAGCTGCAGGGTCAATAACGATTCAATATGGTGACACTATGTTGCTCGCAACTGCCGCGGCTTCAAAAAACCCTCGCCCAGGAGCGGATTTTTTGCCACTCACTGTGGATGTTGCTGAAAAATCCTACGCTGCAGGTAAACTCCCTGGTGGTTTTTTTAAGAGAGAAGGGCGTCCTGCGACTGAGGCTATTTTGGCCAGCCGAATGATCGACCGGCCTATTCGACCTTTGTTCTCTAAGACGATCCATAATGAGATACAGATTATCGTCACCATCTTGGCGTCAGATAATGTTAACCCCTACCCGGCACTCGGAATCGTAGGTGCTTCCACAGCTTTAGCAATATCAGATATAGCGTTCAACGATCCGATCGGAGCTTGCGTCATCGGCCTTGTGGAAGGTGAGCTTGTTGTCAATCCTACTTATGAAGAATTACTTACTAGTGATCTTGAGTTAATGGTCGCAGGCACCGGCGATGCCACGATGATGGTGGAATCTGGAGCGAATTTCGTATCTGAAGCGGTCTTACTTGACGCACTTGAACTGGCTCAAGAAGTCAATGGCGCCATTGTTGAACAGATCCAGGAGATTCAATCGAAGGTAGGTAAAGAAAAATGGGTGGCTCCTGAGGTTTCTGCAGAAGAGAAGGCGGCGGAAAAAGCTACCCGGGATCTGGTAGGTGAAGAATTTATTAAGGCATTGAACGAACCTGACGATAAGGTTACTCGTCAGGCTCGGATGGACGCCGTGATGGACGGTACCATGGAAAAACTGTCTGATGAGCATGATGAATCCCATGTTAAATCGACTCTTTATGCTCTCGAAACCGAGGCTGTTCGTAGCACAATATTGGAAGACAATATTCGACCTGATGGTCGGAAATTAAATGAACTTCGCCCGTTGAGCTCTGAAGTTGGTTATCTGCCGCGGGTTCATGGCTCAGGTATTTTTACCCGTGGAGAAACCCAGATTATGGGTGTTCTGACGCTCGCATCTGCTGGAGAACGCCAACGTTTAGATACTTACGCACCCGAGACTGAAAAACATTTTATTCATCACTACAACTTTCCCCCTTACTCAGTAGGTGAGGCAGGGCGATTCGGTTTCACTGGTCGGCGCGAAGTAGGTCATGGTGCGTTGGCCGAGCGTGCGCTTAAGCCAGTGGTTCCAAGTCAAGCTGATTTTCCCTATACGATTCGGCTCGTATCTGAGGCATTAAGTTCAAATGGTTCAACGTCCATGGCTAGCGTTTGTGCTGGTTCTCTGGCGATGATGGATGGTGGGGTGCCTATTTCTGCGCCCGTTGCTGGCATAGCTATGGGCCTCATAACTGGCGATGGTGGCAAATATTCAATACTTACTGATATTCAAGGAGCCGAAGACCATTCTGGAGACATGGACTTCAAGGTTGCAGGGACACGTGATGGCGTAACCGCTTTGCAAATGGATATCAAAGTAAAGGGAATTACATTTGAAATAATGGGTCAGGCTCTTGAGCAAGCTCGAATTGCACGGTTGGCGATTCTCGACAATATGGAAAATACTATTTCCAGCACCCGAGATGATTTGAGTGAATTTGCACCTAGAATGCTTTCCCTTAAAGTTCCGACAGATAAGATCGGTGCGATTATTGGTCCTGGTGGTTCAGTTATCCGCGGGATGATTGAGGAATTTGGTGTCACCATTGATGTTCAAGATGACGGTACCGTTGTCGTTGGTTCGTCTGATCGAGAGAATGCCGAGAAGGCTGAAGCTGCGATTAATGCTCTTACCAAAGACGTTGAGGTTGGTGATAAGTACACAGGTCGGGTCGTTAGAATTATGCCGTTCGGGGCATTTGTGCAGATTCTTCCTGGCAAGGATGGGATGGTTCATATTAGCGAACTTGCGCAGCACCGAGTGCCTGATGTTGAGTCCGTAGTAAATATAGGGGATGAGCTCGAGGTGATGGTACTGAACGTAGATGCTATGGGCAAAATCTCTCTCTCTCACAGGGCTCTACTAGAAGAGAGTAATCAAGAGAGTGGCGATTCGTTTGATTCTTCTCGTTCAAAAACGTACGAATCCCGTGGTCGAAGCGATCATGAAGATCGCTCTGGTCGTGACGGTGAGCGTAGTTCAAGACGTGAACCGCGAGATTTCGATTCCGATCGCAGGGGCCCGCGTACGGATCGTTCAAGCCGTGATGATCGTAGTAGCGGTGACCGTCGACCAAGGCGCCAAACTGGTGGATATGATGGAAGTGGTCGACGTTCGGGTCCGCCCCGTCGTCGCTAATCAAGCAGTTATTGAGCATTGAAGACAACATGGCATCGGAAATCACAGTTGCGGTAAATGGTGCGCTAGGGAGAATGGGATCTACCGTTCTTACAGCGGCGGCTCTTGAATCTGGGGTAACCCCGGTCGGTGGAGCGGACATTGCTGCATCCTCCTCTTCAACGGTTATTTTAGGTTCCTCAGCATCTGTTCCTCTGGCTTCAACTCTTGCTGACTTATTCAAAGTAGTTAAACCTGATGTAGTTGTGGATTTTACTAATGGCGAAGCTGCGAAAAATGCAATTGCTACTTGTATAAATGCAAGGGTTAGAGTCGTTTCAGGTTCTACCGGCCTGACCTCTGAAGATCTTGAAGATATCAAGAGATTGTCGGCACTGAAGCAGGTAGGAGTTATCTCGGCTTCAAACTTTGCTCTAGGAGCAGTGGTATTAATGCATCTTGCCAGAATCGCTTCTAAGTATTTTGATTACGCTGATTTGCTTGAAAGTCACCATGAGGCAAAGATTGATGCTCCGTCTGGGACCGCTTTGTCTATTGCTGAGGCGATGATCGAAGGGCGGGGTTCAGGGTTTGACTACAATGTTGTCGAGTCACAGATTCTGGAAGGCACCCGAGGTGGTGACTTTCAAGGTATTAATGTTCATAGTGCTAGGATGCCAGGTCGGGTTGCTCGACACGAAGTGGTGTTTGGTGCACTGGGTCAGACATTGACGATGATTCATGATTCCATTAACCGTGAAAGTTTCATGCCAGGTGTAATGCTTGCTGTAAAACGGGTAAGTGAAGTCGATGAGCTCATAGTAGGCTTAGCTAGTGTCCTCGGACTAGATAAGCTGAATGCCTGACCGGTATTACCGTTTTCGCAACGATTGTCCATTGCGGGACAATTATGCTTAGGTGCCTAAATCCAGAGCAGGACTAGACAATTTAACTGATTATGAGCGATAACGTTGTGCTTCGATAATAAAAATGATCAGCAAAGATATAAACATTGCGATAGTAGGTGCTACGGGTGCTGCGGGTGGTACGGCGCTTAAACTTCTTCTTGAACGGGAACATCCCGCGGACAAGATAACTCTGATGGCGTCATCTCGTTCGGTTGGTAGGAAGATACCGTACGGCGATACTCATATCACGATTTCAGAAGCTACATCTGATGATTTCAACGGGATTGACGTCGCCATTTTTGCTGCCGGTGGCTTAGTCAGCCGGCGACTAGCGCCTCGAGCTGTTGAACAAGGCGTATTTGTGATTGATAAAGGTTCGATATTTCGTATGGATCCGTCAATTCCCCTGGTTGTCCCGGAAGTCAACGGTGATGATATTGACTGGCATCCTGGGATAGTATCGACACCCAACTGCACTAGTACGCCATTTGTTATGGTCTTGGATGCGCTACGTAAACTTTCTGCTATCAAAGCCGTGACGGTTGCCACTTATCAGTCGGTTACCGGGTCAGGATTGGCAGGACAACAAGAGCTTATTCAACAATCAGGGAATGTTCTGAGAGGGTCGAAGGCTGATTTAGATCTCTACCCCCATCAAATAGCGTTTAATATTCTTCCGCATGTGGATGACTTCCTATCGGACGGATACACGAAGGAAGAACAGAAGATGTTGAACGAGTCACGAAAAATACTTCACGATGAAAACTTGGCAGTTTCCGCCACATGTGTTCGCGTGCCGGTTGAGATCTCCCATAGCGAATCTTTGCAGATCGAGTTTGAATCCAATGTCAGGGTCAATGATGCAAAGCGAGTTCTATCGGAGTATGACGGGGTGCTGGTGGTAGACGACCCAAGTCAGAATGAATACCCTATGCCGTTAACTGCAGCTGGGCGGGATGACGTCTTAGTAGGTCGCATACGTAAGGACACTGCGCACGAGAACGGACTCGCCTTATGGCTGTCTTGTGACAATCTTCGAAAAGGCGCTGCATTGAATGCTTTACAGATTATGGATGAAGCTTTGCGTCGGAATGCTTTGAGTCCAGTGTCACTACGATTAATTAAATAGCAAGTGCATCTTGCCGACGAGGGGTCGGTCAAAAAATGGCAGAATTAGGTCGTCTCTTAACAGCTATGGTCACTCCTTTTACCGAAAAGGGGGATGTCGATTACACGCGTGCTGGAGAATTGGCAACAGCGCTTCTAAAATCAGGTTCAGATGGGTTGGTTATTGGTGGGACCACAGGTGAAGCGCCAGCCATGAACGACGAAGAATTAGTTAGGTTGTTTGCTGTAGTAAAAGAGGCTATTGGCGAAGAAGGCGCAGTGGTAGCTGGAACGACTAATAACAATACCCGTGGTTCTATTGCCCTTTCTCGAGAAGCTGAAAAAGTCGGAGTCGATGCGCTATTACTCACAGTTCCAGCGTATAACAAGCCAACAATGGGTGGTTTGTATCAACATTTCACCGCCATTGCAGATGCTGTTTCGTTGCCAGGTATTCTGTATAACGTCCCCTCTCGTACGGCATTGAATATGGATGCTGCAACGACCCTGAAACTTGCAGAAATTCCAAATATCGTTGGGGTCAAAGAAGCTTCCAGTGATGCGGATCAGATCGCTTATGTGATCAAGGGCGCCCCGGAAGATTTCAACGTGTGGAGTGGTAATGACAACGAGATTTTCCCCACGATGGCCACGGGCGGATATGGGATAATTAGCGTAGCGGGGAATATAATCAGCGGTCAGATTAAGAAGATGATGGGATTGATTCTAGAAGGTGATATCGAAGCTGCAGCAACAGAACATTTGCGATTACTTCCAATATTCAACGGCCTTTTCATAATCACCAACCCAATACCAGTACGGTATGCTTTGAACAGGTCTGGATTTAATGTAGGTCCGGCGCGGCTTCCTATGATTCCTGATGCAGACGAGCACAAGGTCTTCATTGATCGATTCGACCCTGTCATGGATCAATATTCGATCGACCTGAAGTAGTTGTATAAGTTTCTTATAAACGTATTTAAAGTTCTTGTTCGTTTATAAAATGCGCACTTTTCTCATTCTCGGAAACCGAAAGGCTCGCGCTGTGCTGCGTATTTTGGGTGAGGCATGATAGCTGGACGTTGAGAGGACACTCTGGTTGAGTGCTGACAGAAAAAAAATAGTTGTGATAGGAGGTGGTAGCGGCTCCTCGGTTGCTCTTCGTGGTCTGAAATCTTACGATGTCGATCTCACGGCTATAGTGACAATGTTTGATAGTGGCGGAAGTACGGGGATTTTGCGCAATGAATTTGGATATCCGCCCCTCGGTGACATTCGACAATGTTTGGTGGCCCTTAGCCCTGAAGAAAATGACCGAATTTCAGCCTTTAATAGTGCGCTAGATTTCAGGTTTGATTCCGGTTCTAGCCTGCGGGGTCACAGTGTTGGAAATCTTGTCTTGGCCGCTCTTACTACGGTGTATCACGGCGTTCAAGGCGCCATCGACGAGATGTCCCGTATGATGCAGCTTCAGGGGCAAGTGGTGCCGGTTACGTTAGATGAAGCACACCTTTGCGCGTTGTTGTTGGACGGGCAGGTTATCCGTACAGAATCTGCTATTGATTTGCGAGGTGGTAATGGCCCTGGGATCGACAGAGTTTTCCTGGATGCGGATGTAAATGCAAATCCCAGAGCTTTAGATGCGATAACCAATGCTGATGCCATACTTTTGGGACCGGGAGATTTGTACACGAGTGTCATCCCGAATCTTCTTGTCGATGAAATAAGTCATGCAATTTGTGATACTGAGGCTCCAGTTATTTATGCTTGTAACTTGATGACAAAACTGGGGGAAACAGCTGGATATAATAGTTCTATGTTTGCTGGTGAAGTAGTCCGTTACCTCGGATCTCGTAAACTTGACTATTTGCTGGTTAATACTGAATCTTTTCCAGATGAGGTCTTAAGTGGCTATGCCGATGAGATGGCGGTTCCAGTCGAACTGGACAATGGAGGTAGTGAAAAATTTGCTCATGAGATTGTTTTGAGCGACCTGGCGTGGGTTGACGGCGTGAAGGTCAGGCACGACTCTGAGACATTGGCGCGCATCGTTATGTCAACGATCAAACATCCACGCCCGTAGTGAAGTATGTTTATCTCTGATTAATTATTGGATCCAGTACTAGAGTTTCTTCTCTTAATGGACCTGTTGAAATAATTTTTGTTCTAACTCCAACGAGTTCTTCGAGTTTACCGATGTACGCTCGCGCACCGTCGTTTAATTGGCTCGCGTTCGTTATAGATCGAGTCGATTCCGTCCAACCTGGCACTGTTTCGTAGATCGGTTTTGCTCGTTCCAGCATCGCAGCATCAACGGGGAATTGTTCAGTTCTAATACCGTCGATCTCGTAGGCTACGCAGACCTTGATCTCATCCCATCCATCTAGAATGTCCAGTCGTGTAATGATCATTGAGTCGAAGCCGTTTACTTTAGCGGAGTATCTGCCTGCCACGCCATCGAACCAACCTACGCGGCGAGCTCTGCCAGTTGTAGTTCCGTATTCAGAGTTTGGGTTTGAGCGTTCACCTCTTAGACTTTCGGCGACTTCACCTTCGATTTCTGTCGGGAACGGCCCGGCACCTACACGAGTACAGTAAGCCTTATACACGCCGGCTACACCACCATATGATTTTGGTCCCATACCCAGTCCAGTCAGAGTACCCCCAACTGTAGGATTTGAACTGGTTACATAGGGATAGGTTCCGTGGTCTAGATCGAGCAAAGCACCCTGTGCACCTTCAACGATTACGTTGTGATTAGAATCAAGAGCATCAGCTATTAGATTTTCTACAGGTCGAATATATGGGGCAAGATCACTGATCCATTTTCTCGTCTTTTGAAATACGGTATCAATATCAATGGGATTTCCACGATATACCTTGGTAATAATCTCGTTTTTGAAATTGACGATCTCGGGGAGCCTGAGTGCGAGGTCTTCCGGATCCAATAGTTCACCAACCCTTAGTCCTTGGCGTGAAACCTTATCGACGTAAGCTGGGCCAACACCTCTGCCAGTTGTTCCAATCGCGGTACTGCCTCTTCTTTCTTCCTCAAGTTTGTCAAGAGTGATGTGCCAGGGCATGATCAAGTGGGCACGGTCACTTACTGCAAGATGCTCTGGGTCGAGTTTATTTTCCTTGATTTCATTCAACAGAACATCAGGGTCAACAACAACCCCGTTACCTATGACGTTCATTGCATGCGGCCAACAAATACCAGAGGGTACGAGATGGAGCTTGAAGGTCCCAGCATCATTCATGACGGTGTGACCGGCGTTGTTGCCGCCCGAGTATCGTGCGATTATTGCAGCATTTTCAGCAAGGACGTCAATGATCTTTCCTTTGCCTTCGTCGCCCCATTGGGCTCCGATGACGGCATATGCCGGCATCTCTAACTCCCTCGTTATTCGCCGTCGGACCGTTCAACGTGTGGTATTCAGGTGACTTACAAGTTCAGCGAAGTAATGCAACAGGTTGTTGCGACGAAATTATATCAGGGATGAAGTTTCATTAGAGGAACTACTTGAAGTGTTTTAAAAGACGCTGAGGCTTGTACTGGAGGAATAGCCAAACACTTCGCCCTTTCCAAATATCGTTAAATGTTCAAGTCGCGAGAACATGGGATATCTCGTTTAGGTTTAGGTGAGCTTCTTGCTTAGAAAATACAGGTCGAAATACGTCATAGTTGTGTTGACTGTATTCAAAATTAACGGGTAGACTTACTGCTAGTCCTTAAATGCAAATGACATTTAATGGTCAATCTCCGCCTGTTTGAAAACGGTCGGACCGCGTACATTTACAATCGAATAGTGGATTCCGCATTCTCCGAGACCAGGTAGATGATTCCTTAATGTGAGTCAAGCTACTAAGGGCACATGGGGAATGCCTTGGCGCCAGAAGCCGAAGAAGGACGTAGCAAGACTGCGATAAGCCCCGATTAGCTGCCTAGCGAGCTTACTCGGGGATTTCCGAATGGGGGAACTCATCTACTTCGGTAGTTGCCCTGGTCGTAAGACCTGGGCGGTAAGCAGGGGAACTGAAACATCTAAGTACCCTGAGGAAAGTAAATCA
>Ga0187833_10000390_pt1 | contig 50726 bp, 46 predicted proteins | sample ETNtaG_37_FD_167968 | JGI IMG/M metagenome (GOLD analysis project Ga0187833, IMG submission 167968) | Marine microbial and viral communities from oxygen minimum zone, Eastern Pacific Ocean - ETNP2014_SV_400_PacBio MetaG (Illumina Assembly) | ecosystem: Environmental > Aquatic > Marine > Hypoxic...
GCAGGAAGTTCGGGGGATAGCACATTCTTGCTCTCAGAAGCCTTAAAACAGAACGCTAGGTCGTGGTTGCAGACCATTCGAGATCCTGAAGCAATTGACGTGTGCATAAAAGCGGGAATAGGAAAAAGCATCACAGTAAATATCGGAGGAAAGGCCGACTCGCTCCATGGTAAACCAGTGGAACTGACCGGCCGAATTACTCGAATGTCAGATGGGAGGTTCGAAGACGGTGGAACCGTCCACGCGGGTTGGAGATTCTTTGATGCAGGAACTACAGTGGTTATCGAATCCAATGAGGGACCGACAGTCGCTTTAGTAACGAGCAGAGTTGGGAACATGAGCCGTGAACAGTTTTATTCCCTCGGCTATCGTCCCGAGGATTTCGACATTGTGGTTGCAAAGGGTGTGGTATCTCCACGACCGGCTTATCAACCGATTGCCAGCGAAATGGTCACGGTAAATACCCCTGGAGCGACATCAGGCGATATGTCAACATTCCGGTACAAGCACCTACGGAAATCATTATATCCACTAGACCTCAACGCTCAATACGCCCATGATTAGCCAGACACACTCCACTCAGCTATCGTTCATTAATTACATCAGCCACAGGGGCCCAACCACCGATCCACGACTCGTCGCTAGCGTATTCAAACAGACCTCTAACTTCATCACCGGTCAATTCGGTACGCCAATCAATGTTACGAGATGAGTTTCCATCAATTGTGAGTCGAATCGACTCATCTAATTCAATTCGATATTGAACCCCTTTGTAAACGTGTTCAGTCTTTCTCTTATCAATCCCATAATCTCGAACAGGAAATGCGTGTTTAGTGTCGTAGTCCCACGCTAACCTAACTCTATCCAACCCCATTTTGAATTCGCTTGCTCGATACCAAGTCTCTATGTCGGATCGACCGAATATGAATGGCAGGCGAAAGTCTGGGTCAGATATCAGCCATTCATTTCGAGTCAGGCTGATCTTGAGTCCAGTCACCTCCTTCCCCGTATGCCTCAGGCTCAGCTGACTTACTATTCCATCGCTGAAATGTGTCACATCAAGGGAGTTTTCACCTAATCCCCATTCCTGTTCACGCCAGACACTCGATGCAACTCCATCTTTCAAGATTATCTTATGAGCCATCTGACGGAATTCATCGTCTTCGACTACATGCCGTATATCCAGCGGCCCGCGCTGCTCTCTTCCAAAATTAGTGTTACGAATCGGGATCGTTGCGCGCTCGTAATAATGATCAAAAAGAGATTCAACTGACATAATTGTGTAAGAAACCGTTCACGCTTATTTTTGTGGAAAGTGAACGAGTGATTGTACCTGTTTACTGACTAGGTCGAATAAACGTCCATGGTACTCAGGCCAGATCTCTATACCAATCCTGCCCCTGTCTGAACAGGTCTACGATTTCTTTCCGTTGAATATCCGAGTAAAAGCGTCCTTTAGTCTTGACCCAGTCAATGCCTTCTCCGATACGTTCGGTGAAATACGTTGCCGATTCGAAACTTGCCTCAGAGCGAATATCGGTCCCTTTAAGGTAAACCGGACTCGTGTGCGCCCAGATTGGTTGATTAAAAGAATCACGTGATGCCGAGCCAAGCCGAGCTCCAAGCCACCCATCAGATTGAGCTACAAGATCGATTTCAAGATACCCGGCATTCATACCTTCCGGGTAGTCACGTCGCTCTACAATTTTACCGTTCAAAACAATTTCTACGCGCTCGACAGGATGATGTGAATACCAGTTCACGTGAATCGGTAATCGAGTGCCCTTTTCAACCTCTATAGTCTCTCCGGGTTCCTTTCCTGCAACCATCAGAAATAACGCTGGACCATTAGTAATGAACGTTCGGCCATTACGCAATCCATCAAGCCATGTCGCATAGGCAAAGCGCCCATCAGTCTGTGAATAGACCCTGTTTGCTGAACTAACAAACCAATCAGAGCCCGTCGAAACCGGCATTTTAATTCCAGTATTCAACATGTGGTACCAGTAAAGATATTCGACATCGTTCCAAAATGGATCAAAAAGATTCATAGCGTGAACTTTGCCAAGGGCAGCTGCAACGGGAGCCTCCATTCCTTGACCGTTATGACACCAGATTACAAGACCGCCCTGATCATTCGCCTGGTCACATGCATAACTGAGAGGTGGGTAGTCAGGATCGAATTGGTCGACAATCAGACCGCGACTTATCGGTTCAACCTGATTGTGAATATTCAACAACATGACATGTCCGTAACCAATCTTAAATGGATCAGATGGATCATGATTGTGACGGGTCTCCTCGCCACTTTGTACATAGTGATGTGTGTCGGTGTACTCGGTGAGCATTCCGGGCGGGTATTTATTCGTCGCGTAATCAAGATCCCACCGCTTGAGAATCGAGACAGCAGTCATACGCAGGTCTTCAACCCTAGAGTCGTATGCTAACCTCCGATCTGGATCACTTTCTTTCTCATCGTAATGAATATGAGTATTGCCAGGATGCCAGCCCCTATCCGGAAGATCGGACCAACGTTCTAATTGAATATCTAAAGAAAAATCCGATGAACTACCAACTTCGACTGTCTCCTGCCACGGTGTAAATTCTGTCCCACGCTCAACCAATACACGGTGATACCCGCGTGTTGTATCTAGGGAAAATTGACCGTCGCTATAAAAAAACGGCTCACCTGGGCCAACCTTCCACATAGCATCGGTGGGGGCGATATTTTCACCAGCAGGATTGAGCACCTGGACTCTCGCCTGGACAATATCTCCCGTAATACCATCTCTTATTTCACCTGTGATCTTGGGCATAGCATTTCGTGTCCTTGATGTTACTTATCGGGGGTGATCGTGCTACGTTAGCCCTCACACAAAAAATCAGCAACAAACCAGAGAGATAAAACTCCTGAATAAAGGGGAAAGCAAATGGCAACGACCTGGCAGGGAGTGAACGACGCGATCACGGACATAGTTGAGGGGCCGATCCCACCTCGGGTCGATGAACCAATCGGACCTGGAAGATTGCACATAAAAGTAGATGAAATAGTAGCTCGTAAAGGTCCTGCTCCTTGGATAGAACTCTGTATCGAAGATGAACGTAACCTGGGAACACTTATCGCGTCCGCACCTGGTCAAGGTAACCGCGCCCACTGGCACAGTAACTTCGACGAATGGTGGGTCGTAATGGGTGGAAAACTACGCTGGGAGCTGACAGGAGGAAAGATTATCCAAGCAGTCAAGGGCGATATCGTTTGGATCCCACGCGGGACGGTACACCATATCGTCACGGAAGGTGATGAAATGAGCCTTAGATTCGCTGTCGCTATGCCACCAGCTGTTCACGTCTGGCAGGACGAGTGCGAAAACTGCGACGTAACCTGGGAACCTGCAAAACCAGACTAAGGACTTCAGAATAGGAGTAAATTTTCGACTAAAAACCCGAATAGGTAGCAGCCAGCACAAGAATACCAACAATCACACAATAAACGATAAACGGTCTGAACGAACGAGTCTTGAGAAACCTGATGAGTCCAGCTATCACTAGATATCCAGTAAAAGCCGAGATGCAGGCACCCGACAAGGCAGCGTACCAGTTCACAGGTGCTGCAGCATTTACTGCATTGCCAGCAAGTAACAAGCCAGCCCCGGCGATGGCTGGAGTTGCGAGCAGCATGGAAAATCTAGCGGCAGCAGCACGAGTCATTCCAAGCCCGATAGCAATTGATATTGTCATTCCAGACCGCGAAATACCGGGAAGTACTGACAACATTTGAGCAAATCCTATGATCACAGAATCAGGCAAACTCAAAGTAGATAGATCCCGGTTACGGCGGCCGACAAGCTCGCCAACCAGTAAAACGACAGCGGTGACTAACAATGACCATCCGACGGCCTCAGGTGTACGGAAATTAGTCTCGATGCTGTCTTTCATCAACAAACCTCCGATTGCCAAGGGTACCGTTCCCATTAGAATCAAAAGTGCAAGTGACCTCGCCCGTATCACCCCTCCTGAATCATCAACCTGTACTAGTTGATTTCTGCCGATACCGAAGAACAGTTGAATCCATTCCCGTCTAAAATATGTGATAACCGCAGCCAGGGTGCCAACGTGAACTGCCGTATCAAAAACCAATCCTTGATCGGGCCAATCGAACAACCACGATCCGAGAATCAAGTGACCGCTGCTGCTTATAGGCAGGAATTCAGTAATTCCTTGCACAAATGCGAGAGCGATGATCTGGATGAAAGACATTAGTTCCTAGGGCCGTCTGGCTTGGATATTGTGACCACAAGCGCTTAAGCACTTGTGTATCGAGTATCGTTATAGCACGTTACACTACCGCCACAAGACAATAATCAAATGCCCGTTTCAGTGCTTTCGGGCTTCCTTTAGTGCTTAGAGAGTGAGAGAAACCTCATGCCCCATAAAGTTGCCGATCCCATATTTCAGTTCAATGCACCTGGCCCCAAACCAAACGGCCTTCAAGCTGCAGATGATGGCCTATGGATCATCGACCAAGGTGACAACCACGTGTACAAAGTCGACTGGTCAACTGGTGAGGTTTTACACGATATCCCAACGGAAACCGAACACTCAAGCGGAATCACACTTGGCGGTGGTTACGTTTGGGTCGCATCTACATATAGCTGCGAAATATTTCAAATAGAAATCGATACGGGGGAAACCGTGGAAAAATACCCATCGCCTGGAGCCGGGATCAACGCAACACGTGAACACCTTGATGCAGAAGCAGGGAGGAAATCCCAACCAACAGGTGATCATGGTCTCGAATGGGACGATGGCGACCTATTGATCGCCTCACCACCCTCACAATATGTCCATGTAATCGACACTAGAAATTGGAGCGAAATCCACAGAATGAAAGCTCCCGGATTCCGGGTCCATGGACTCTCATGGGCCGAGCAGGCAGGTCACGTCTGGATTGCTGATACAGCATTTGGTGTCGTTAGCCGGCATCGTCTGGAAGACGGACGCTGTTACGACGCTTTCAGGGTCAATGATCCGGTTCAGGTACACGGGATGACTATGAGGGAAAATCGTCTATGGTACGCGGATGACCGAGGGCCGATCGGCTTTCTAGATGTGGGTATGGAACCAACGTTCTAAAGTGATTGTCTTCATTCACGGATCGTACGTAATTACCTGACGACGACCAAGAATATAACCCGCTACTTTAAGAATTGTGCATACAAAAAAGTAGATCCGAGCAGCAGGCTCATCATTCCTGCAAATCATTTCCTTTGACAATGAAAAAGTTAGCTCGTGATTTCTTCTCCTCGTCACAGATAAAGCCTATGCCACAAGACCAGCTTGAAAAGGACCCATATATTGAAAACTGTTTTCATAACCGGAGCGACGGGACGAGCCGGTCAATGCATAGTGAAAGATCTCCTCGAGAGTGGTTACGATGTAATTGGAGTGGATCAAAATCCGCCGGACGGAACGGATATTCAATCACAGGATTACACATTCAAGACGGTAGACGTAACGGATTTCGGTCAAGTTTTCTCTAGCATGAAAGGCTGTGACGCTGTAATCCATATGGCGGCTATTACAAATCCTATCGTGGCCCCTGAGCATCAAGTTTTCCGAGTCAACATGACTTCCAACTGGAACGTCCTTGAAGCAGCCGAATTACTAGGTATTCGAAAGATCGTCCTAGCTTCTTCGGTGAATGCCATCGGCGCCATTTTTTCGAAGAACATCACTCCTCGTCCATACTTTCCTATAGATGAGCTGCAGCCTACTTTCGCCGAAGATGCATATTCGTTGGGTAAATGGTTATGCGAGGAAATGGCTGAGGCATTCGTAAGACGTCGACCTGGCAAAGTACAAATCGCCAGTGTTCGATTCCACGGCTTAATGGATCGAAAACGACAAATCGAACTTAAAGCTGCCCCTGAGCGTACTGGCGCGTACGACAGTAATGCTAAACACTTCTGGGGCTGGAGTGATATCACCGAATCAGCCCGGGCCTGTGTATTGGCTATCGAGGCAAATTTTGACGGGCACGAGGCATTCTTCATCAACAGTAAGGATACTTCCGCTGACGAGCCAACCGAAGAATTGATAAAACATGTTTATCCGAACGCTAAAATCCATAGACGTATGCCTGGCAATTCAACTGCCATTTCTATAGATAAAGCCAAGAAAATGCTCGGGTGGGATCCAAAAACTACCTGGCGGGACGCTTGAGGAAGTCTGTGATTCTTAATTACTAAGTTAGACTTTTCGCTAATCGAAAATTCCGTACATCTTTAAATTCGTAACAAATACAACAAAGGTTATTTACTTGACCTCTCCATCCCATCCAGTACCAAAGCACAGGGCCGCAAGAAAAGTCTTAACTGTTCTAGGTCCGATAGAGCCAGCGAAAGTGGGCATCACAACTACCCACGAACATTTGCTAATCGATTTCAGTGTGGTCTTTAACGAACCGAAAGAGGCTTCTGAGCGCAAATTGATGGACGAAGACGTGTCCATCAAGAACCTCGGCTGGATCCGATACAACTGGGCCAGTAACCGCGATAATTTGAGAATACTCAATGAAGAAACTTCAACATGGGAAGCTCAGCAGTATTTTAATTCCGGCGGAAACACTATCGTTGATGTGACCTCAGTGGGACTAGCACGCGACCCTCGAGCACTAGCACGTATCTCTAGGGCTACCGGATTAAATGTTGTGATGGGATCTGGCAATTATGTACACATGAGTCATCCTCCCGAACTACAGGACCTTTCTGTTGAGCAAGTAGCGGGACAGATAATCCACGATGTAGAACAAGGCGTAGGTGATACCGGTATTCGATCCGGGATCATTGGTGAAATAGGTTGTTCTTGGCCATGGCACGAATCCGAAAAGAAAGTTCTTGAGGCTTCGGTAATAGCCCAACGCGAAACAGGCGCTCCCCTATTGATTCACCCTGGCCGCAATCAACGGGCCCCCATCGATCTACTCAACGCAGTTGAAAAATGGGGTGGAAACCTTAGTCGAACAGTCATGGGTCACATAGAGCGTACAGTTTATGACCGCGGCATCCTGAATGAACTGATTGGTTCAGGCGCATATTTAAACTTTGACCTATTTGGGCATGAATCATCATTTTATCCGTTGGCACCAGACTCATATATTCCTGCCGACCACGAACGCATCGAGATGGTCGAATATATGGTTTCTGAAGGAAAGCAGGGTTCTGTACTACTTGCACATGACATCTGTACAAAACACCGACTAAAAACTTACGGGGGTCACGGATTCGATCACATCCTGACCCGAGTGGTGCCGCGCATGAAGGCACGAGGTATGAACGAAGAAGTAATACGGCTTATTCTGATCGATAATCCAACCCGTATGCTGACGTTCGATTAAACCAGATATACGCAAGTCTGATTGTTCCCCCAAAACTCAACGCAGATTATTTAACTTACAAAGCCAAAGGTGACGGTAAGGCAACAAGTCTACTTCTGTTGTTGACCCTGCTTATTCCGTTCATCAAGGACTTCGATCAACTCATTAGCACGTTCAATTATTGAAGGCAGCTTTGGGTCTTGAGCAAGTGAAATAGCTTCTTCTAGATCTGCGCGTGCTAACTCCCGCTCAGCATCGGCCTGGATGTAAAGTAGTGCCCTGTCGATATATAACGCAGCTTGAGAGGGTGCAAGTTCGATGGCCTTATTAAAATCATCCAATGCCAAGTGGCCGACTGCGAGCACGTCACGAAAAAATCGACCACGCCACCACCATGTGGAACCATCATCTGATCCAGTTGTAACCGCTAGGTCGAACCATTCGAGAGCTTTATCTGCTTCACCTCTTGTCGCATAAACCCGACCCAACACCAGTTGACCCGCAATGGACTTCTCATCCAGTTCTACAGCTCGTTTGGCATCTCGAGATGCCCCGTCAACATCTTCTAAGGCGATGCGCGTCATTGCACGGTTAGCATATGCAATCGCAAGATTAGGTTTAAGTTCTATCGCACGATCAAAATCTAGCATAGCCTCTTCGAATTTCCCCTGAAGCATCAAGGATTGACCACGGCCATCCCAGCCACGCGCGAATCTAGGCTCTAACTCAATGACTGTAGTAAAAGTTCTCTCTGCATCAACATATTCACCACGGCCTATCAAGTTAAAAGCATTAATATAAAAACTCACACTCTCAGTTTCAGAGACAGGGGTTTCGTGAAGTCGCGGTAAGACGGTCGCAGTTGGATTAGCCCCGGTGATTACTTGCGACTTAACTATTGACTCAGGTTTAATAACTTTTCCTGATTCCGCGGTAACATCTAGCACTTCAGTTTCAGTATCGGGTTGGGCGTCTGAACATGCAGTGCCGAACAATATGATAAATCCGATCGCAATCAGACATGTTGAAAAGGGATTCAACTTCAAGGCAAACGATCGAATTATTCCATCTCCATATCTCATGCTTTCCATGTTTTTCAGAATGTTTCGCCTCAGAATTTTACTTCCTAAATTTCATATCAAGCAGCCGATAGCTCAGCGACAAGTATCTCAACAGCCAATCTGTCATCCATCTCGCCTTTTTTTATAGCGAGGTCGGCCAACAGTAGACGCCGATGAATATTCGCAAGCTGTTCAATACTAAAGTTAGACGACTGGCGAATTGTTTTGTCAAGTGCCCAATGATTTGTCAGGCCGATACGCTTGCCAAGTTCTTCTTCACCCACTCCCCGCCCGCGGAGTTCGATTGTTAGGATGAGCAATCGAACCTGTCGGGACAGCATACGCAATACACCTTGAATCGTCTCACCGCTTGATAACAATATGTATAGAAGCCGAAGAGCAACAGCAGGTCGATGCGCAAACACTGCATCGATAGCTTCAAAAATATTGGCACCTCGAGAATCAGGCACCATCAGGTCGATATCCGATTGCGTAATCTCACGATCTCCGGCGTACAGAGCCAGTTTCTTGATTTCCTGATCAAGCAATCTAATATCTGATCCTACCAATGAACCAATCCGTGCTACAGATTCGCGTGATGCGGTGGAGTCATAATAAGCGAATCGATCCCGAATCCACGCCTCGAGTTCCCCGCGCTCCTTTTTTTGAAATCTCTGAACGCTTGCGCTCGGACCGACGGATTTAAGTGCTAAGGCGTTCGCACGTAAAGTGATTTGCTCAATAAACACGAGTTCAGTTGTAGCGGGCAGCGAATTCAATGTTTCGCCTAAACTTCGCCATTCATCTCCAAGGGACTTATCACGATTTTCCATACGCTCCAAAACACCATAGACAAGCACTACCCGATGATCAGCCATAAACGGATACATTTGACAGGCCCCAATTACCTCGTCCAACTCAATTGATCGTCCTTCAAAAACAGTGATGTTTGGATCACGTACTTCAGGAGGACCGATAGAAGCCTGTATCCTGGCTAGCGCCTCGGATCGAGAGTATTCGTCTTCACCGTGCAGAACTCTAATCATTTATGTCCTTATAATGCTGACTGTAGCTGTTTGGGTCCATATGTCGCTACACTTTTTAACATGTTTAAACTCTTGCCGATACTTTACCTTGTTGTGCCCTTCCTAAAATTAGTCTGGCGACTGTTAAGAGACAGGCGGGTTCCGTTATTCACAAAAATTATCCCAGTCATAGCTTTTATATACCTTGTGATGCCAAATGACATCATCAGGGACTTCATTCCGATCTTAGGGCACTTCGACGATCTGATTGTCGTCAGCCTGCTATTACTGTTGTTCGTGGCGGCTGCGCCAGGCAGGATTGTTGCAGATCAGACTATAGGGAAAAAATTACGAGATTTAAAACAGCAGTATGGGCAAAACGAAAAAAGTGAACCACATGAAGGTAAGACAGTGGAGGCAGAGATTAGGTACGTCGATGATGATGACGAAAATCAAGACCAGAAATAAATTAGTTACGTAACTGGATACAACTAGCAGTACGATTAAACATCTGTATTAACCAAAGTTCCTCAATAACGCTAACAATCCAAGAAAAGTAAGCACCACTATTTATGAAGATCGGCATTATCGGTCTACCCTCCAGCGGTAAGACAACGATATTCAATGCACTAACACGTGGGAGAGCAGATACCGGTATTTTCGGTGCTCCCCGTTCCACGAATATAGGTGTTGCACATGTACCTGATGATCGTGTAGACACTCTCACAGACATATTTAATTCAAAAAAAAAGATTTATGCCGAAGTCACATATGTCGACATCCCCGGAAGCAGTTCAGGAGATATGTTTGCGGGTGAGGCTATGGCTCACCTACAGCAAGTGGACGCCATCTTGCACGTAGCTCGAGCATTTGAAGATGCATCGGTTCCCCATACAGATGGAACAGTCGACTACAAGCGCGATATCGAAAAAGTAGCATTCGATATCTTATTCGCAGACATAACTTTAATTGAGCAGCGAATCGAGCGAATAAATGCCAACATAAAGGCCCTCAAGGCATCCGATCGCGATGAGGCAGTCAAAAACATCAAAACTCTCAAGCAACTACAGATCGATCTTGAAGACGGAGTAGCTTTTAGAGACCGTGCATTAGACTCATCACAGAAACGGGCTATTTCTGACACGTTCACACTCAGCAGCCTTCCACTACTTTTCGCAGTAAATATCGGAGAAAGTGATATCGTAAACACGGTCCCACTAGAAAAAGAATTAGATGAGCTACTGACTGGTAAATCTACGGGTGCCGCTATCATCTGCGGAAGCTTAGAGGCTGAATTAGTGGATATGCCTTTAGAAGAAGAAAACGAAATGCGGTCGGGGCTTGATGCTGGTGAGTCAGGCCTTTGGCGAATGATCAAACTCTCGTACCGAGTTCTTGGTCTCAGTTCGTTCCTTACCGTAGGTGAAGACGAGACTCGCGCCTGGACAATAACTAACGGAACATTGGCTCCAAAGGCTGCAGGGGTAATTCATTCCGATATCGAGAGAGGATTTATCCGCGCAGAAACAGTAACGTACGCGGATTTCATCGATTGTGGAACGATGGCGGAGGCACGCAACCGAGGGTTATTCCGACAAGAGGGGCGCGATTACGTGGTGCAAGATGGCGATATCGTAAATTTCTTATTTTCGGTATAAATACATTCACATATTTAATAGCATAGGGGACCTTTATGACCGCTGAAGAGATCGGTTCGATTGGCAAGGCAACGGCTGGGGACATTCTAGCTAGCCGGAAGATTTACTTGGTCACAATGGTTCAACCGTCGTCAGGTGCACCTGACGGCTTCGAACAACATTACAACGACTATTGGTCAGCAGTCGAACAGCAGATCTCAAAGCTCGAAACCACGGCTGGAACAGTCAACCGTATCTTCGCTGAAGGGGTCATTGGACGGGGAGACGACGCAATGTTGATGGTGCAACAGTCTAATCCCGGCGCACACAGCGTTGTGCGACAGCGAGTGTCAGCCGGTGCGGTATTTGAAGAATTTGAAGACACAGATCTTTTTGGCCAGGTGATCGATTGGGGTCGTTGCCTACAAGGTGGCCTCATCAATCAGACCGTGGCAGATGAAATTCAAACGAAATATACAGAGGCTTCAGAAAAGCGAAGCAAACATCTCCTGAAACAATTAAATGAGGGTATCCTCGAATCAGAAGCCGGGTTATTACTCAGCGGGGATCCTTCTATAGCGATCCCTAGCGGTGTTGAAAAATTCTTAATTTCACCTCCTGAGCTTGATGCACTCCAGCGATGGGTACAGCAAACTAATGAAGCTATAAGGGAGCAGATGGCCGAAGAACAGGCGCGGTCAAGATCAGACACGTCTACGGGAACGCCAAGTGAAGTCGAGAAAACTGACGGTGACTCTAAATCTGAACTCTGGACTCCAGGCTGATTCTGCACGCCCCATACATGGAAGCTGAATGCCAAACCTTGCGCAAATTGAACACAATCCTCCATCTTACGAGCGAGGTATCGGGTTATATGTGCATATTCCGTTTTGCCAAACAAAATGCCCGTATTGCGACTTCAACACATACGAACGTATAGAAGATCAAATACCAAACTACGTAGATGCCTTGATGAACGAAATCAAGGCATGGAGCGATTTACTTTCCCGGCCTCCAGTCCGAACAATTTTCCTTGGTGGAGGGACACCCTCTTATCTGCCCATAGATGACATCGCCCAAATCCTGTCGACAATTCATTCAAGTTACAAAGTTGATGAATCAGCTGAAATCACCTTGGAATGCAACCCAGGGGATGTCACGCTGGAACGAGCATCGGGGTGGATTGGAGCCAACATCAATCGTGTTTCAATGGGTGTCCAGAGTTTCAATGACGGTTTATTAGCGCTTCTTGGTCGACGCCATACAGCAAACGAAGCAAAACGGGCATTTCGTACTCTCCGGAAAGCTGGATTTCGCAATCAATCTCTAGATCTGATATACGGTCTGCCACACCAGTCAACTAAACAATGGTCCGACACCCTCGATGAGGCAATCGCACTCGGTTCTGATCACATATCACTTTATTCTTTACAGATCGAAGAAGGAACACCGTTGGCGGTGGACGTCAAAAAAGGAAGATACCCGATTCCCGACGATGATCTCGCTGCAGACATGTACGAAGAAGCCCAGAGCAGATTAGCAACTAACGGGTTCGTGCAGTACGAAATTTCTAACTGGTCTAAACCAGGTATGGAGTCACAACACAACGTCATTTACTGGCTAAATGAACCGTACCTAGGAGTAGGGGCGGGAGCTCACTCATGGCTAAAGGGACAGCGATTTTCCAACTTGAAGTCACCGCCGCGATACATGACTGCTGTACATAAGAATTATGAGAAAATTAGGCAAGATCCAATAGCCACAATGCGGACGCCATTTGGGCCGGTCGAACAGGTTGGCCCCACCACCGCAGCGATTGATATCGGTGAAACAATGATGATGGGCATGCGACTCAACGCAGGAGTAAGTCACAAAAGATTTGAAAGACGATTCGGTGCACCACTTAACATCATTTTTTCAAGAGAGTTAGATCGATTGGTAGCGCTGGATCTGGTGGAAATAACACACGAAGGCGTGCGGCTCAGTGACAAAGGTCGACTACTCGGCAACGAAGTTTTCGCTGAATTTATAAGTGAAGAGTAATTTAATAGTAATGACATCCCACATCCGATGAGTACACATCTAAAATGCAATAAAAGTAATTTACCTCGATATTCAATTATCGACTCATCGACCATGAAAGTAATTGCAAGTTGTTTGTCGTCGGCACAGCAGGCCACGTAGATCACGGAAAATCAACGCTTGTTCAGGTCCTCACAGGTATGGACCCTGATCGGTTACGCGAAGAAAAAGATCGCGGGATGACGATCGAGTTAGGATTTGCCTGGCTTAAACTCGCTTCGGGTATCGAAATAAGCATAGTCGACGTTCCCGGGCACGAGCGTTTCATAAAAAACATGCTGATGGGTTCGGGAGGAGTTGACGCAGCCCTGCTCTTAATAGCCGCTGACGAAGGACCAATGCCCCAAACCCGAGAGCACCTCGCAATTCTCGACTTATTGTGTATTAACACGGGATTGGTGATCATCACAAAAAAAGATCTGGTCGACCAAGAGTGGCTCGATTTGGTGATTCTCGACGTAGAGGAGATGCTCAATAACACTTCATTAGCAAACGCACAAGTTTTGGCCGTTTCAGCCGAAAGAGGCGATGGAATAGATGAGCTAAAAATAGCGCTCGACGTATTGATATCTCAACTTCCCACACCGTCCAACACCGGAGTGGCACGATTACCCGTGGATAGGTCTTTCTCAATAACCGGTTTTGGGGCGGTAGTAACTGGCACCCTTGCAGGTGGATCATTGAAAACTAGTCAGGAAGTAGAAATTCTCCCTTCAGGCGATAAGGCAAGAATTCGCAGTCTGCAAGTACACGAAAAGTCTCAAGAAAATGTTGAACCTGGCACCCGTCTGGCCGTCAACCTGAGTGGAATCGACCATGTTGATGTCAAGCGCGGCGATTTGATAACAACCACGGGTTGGTTAAAACCCTCAACAGCATTCGATGCAATTCTTCAAGTGATAAAAGAAGCGCCGCGACCAGTGAGACATAATCACAAGGTCCTGCTTTTCACCGGAACACGCGAAACTTCAGCTACTATCCGGATACTAGAAGGCAGCCACATCGATCCTGGAACCTCCGGGTGGATACAGATTAAAACGCAGGAACAAATTCCCGTCATCCGTGGTGAGTACTTCATCGTACGCGATACCGAAAACACTCTGGGAGGAGGCCGAATCCTAGAAACCAACGCCTCCCGTCGAAAGCGAAATGACCCTACAACAATTTCAAGGTTGCAAACCCTAGCCAGCGGTTCGAACGAAGATATTAAGTTCAATGCGCTGGTGGATATCGAACCTGCCACAATTGTTGAACTTGCCAGTGCCACAGGTTCAACCCATAAAGAGGTTGTCGCCGCAATCGCCACACTTGAATCACAAGGGCGCATCCTAATAATCGGAACCGATCCAAAATATTTCGTTTCTATAGATGGCTGGAAGCGGTTGGAAAATACCGCTATTCAGTCACTTTCAACTTTCCACTCTTCATATCCTTTACGGCAAGGTATGCCGCTTCAAGATTTCAGAGGACGTTTAAAATTGAAATCTTCCCCATTTAACGCAATAGTGGCTTCATTAATTAAGTTAAAGAAAATATCAACAAGTGACTCTACGATTCGACTTATTGAACACATCGCATCATTGTCTCCCGATCAAGAAATGAAGGCTTCTAAATATCTGAAAGAGATAACAAATGATCGATTCAGCCCTTCTACACTCCAAGGTATAGACATAGAACTCCTTCAATTTTTAAGCGAACGCGGTGAAGTCGTACGAGTCGGTGAAGAAATCGTCTATCCAACTAACGCCTATAAAGAAATGGAATCAAAGATTATCGATTCAGGTAGCGATGGTCAGGAAATTACCATCAATAGCGTTAGAAATATTTTTGGCACCAGCCGAAAATACACACTGGCTATACTTGAAAAAATGGATTCAAAAGGGTTAACTCGACGCGTTGGCGATAGTCGATTTCTCCGTTAGATTATTGTTATATCCTGAACATTTGATTAAACCTAACGATCGACATTACAAGGCAATTTCGACAGTCATAAAGTTCTAATGATCTATCCAAACTCGCATATGTATTCCGTATGAGAATGGTGGGACTTGATAACTGCACCAGGTTTCAATTCGATAGATTCCCTCGTAACTGAACGAGAGTTATGCTCGGTGTCAATATCGGTATGTTGCAGAGCCTCTGTTAATACTCGTCCATCGAAGTGATCTGGTACGGGAATATTGAGCAAATGAAGGGTTGTTGGTGCAATGTCTACATTGCCACTGGGGAGGTTTGAGCGATAGTTAGATTTAAATGATGGCCCACTCGCTATCAAAGTGTTATGCATCTCAGCGGAACTGCCACCACCATGCGAACCCATCCCGACTATGCCGCCGGTTGCTGTGCCTGACCTAGCGAGCGGAGCTATCTGGCCCGTTGCCGATGATCGCATAGTCACAGCGAAAAGAGGTGCCCTCGGCCCACTAAGCCCGATATCACTAAGTGTCGGGAATTTAGCATCCGTATCCTGAGGTATGTCGGTCGCTATTGAACCAACCCATTTTTGTACCGATAACCAACGCAATAACCGTATTGAAAGTTCATGATCCGTGCTTGTTATGTAGAACAACACCGAGCCACCGTTATCGGCGACAATCACGCTATTTTCTTCAGACTTAATATTAAATCCTCCGGCAATTAACTCCTTGTGCACGTTTATTACCGAATCGATCGTTTCGTAACCATGATCTGAAACGATAAACACATCGGGCTCATACCCTTGCTGGGAAATTTTTTTCAGGATGCGGCCTAGCTGTTGGTCAGCAAGTTCGATCATGTCCCTTGCTTCGGAACTATCTACGCCAAATGCATGTTGCGATGTATCAGGCTCTGGAAACCAAATCAACAAGGCATCTGGATTTAATTCGATGAGGGCATATCCGATCGCAACATCAGCAGTCCGGCGAATTAGCTCGGCTGCGGGAGCTTTCTTCGACGGCCAATCACCATACTGGCTCCTAATCTTGTCATTATGTACTGGCGGATTGGTAAATTCAGGATGAATTACAACATGAGCATTTTCGGCAGCATTAGGATGTTGAACGTAAGCGTTACCGCTGGTTCCACCGACTACGGACACCCATTGCAAATTATGTTTGCGGATTAACTCTCCGATTGTTGGCACAAAAAGCAGCTTCCCTTTCGTGAGTTGATTTATTTCTGAGAGTTTTGGATGTAATGCGTCAACAACTTGGTGAGTCGAATACTCAGGGAATATCGATTTATTAGCTGTAAGGCCATGTTTTCCGGGACTGACGCCAGTGACGAGAGTTGCAGCATTTGCTCTTGTAACGGACGGGAATACCGCATGGTTATGTAGAAATCGAACACCATCGTCAGCAATTTTGCTTACAACCGGCATTCTCTGGGGGTCAACTTGTGATGGTTGCAGCCCATCAAAAGCCACTATTAAAATGCTAGTCATCAGCCTAATCCCAAATTTTCCATTTCGGCATCGGAGAATCCAAAATAATGGGCTAATTCGTGCATAACGGTTTTTCGAATCTCATCCTCAAGTTGTTTTAACGACCGACAATCATCTTGAACAGGATTCTGAAAAATTGTAATCACATCAGGTAGGGGAGGCACGTATCCCCCTCGCTCAGTAAGAGGCACACCATCATAAAGTCCGTAAAGCGTCTCATCTGGCCCAAGTCCGCTTTCAGTTATTTGATACGCCGATGGACGATCAGTCACGATAACACTAACGTTATCCATTTTGGCGATAAATCGTTCGGGCAATGAAGCGATCGTAGTACGCACAAAATCCTCAAAGATACCTTTACTCACTCGCATCACTTAACGCCTTGCACCAACATTAGCGCGAATGGACTTCAAGCAATCAACATTGGGCTTGTCCGGTCCACTCTTACCAGTACCCGGAACTTCTAGATAAAAGGGCACATTTTGGAATACTTCATGGGACATCAGAGTCTCAAAACCTTCGATACCTATTAAACCATCTCCGATATTTTCGTGCCGATCCACAGAAGAACCCAGTTCTCGCATAGAGTCATTAGCATGCACGGATTTCAGCAAGCCCAAACCAATCTCTCTGTCGAACTCCTCTATAGTCGCATTTAACGCGTCAACTGAAGTAATATCGTATCCGGCGGCCCAGACGTGCTGAGTATCAAGACAAACGGCAACTCGATCATCCCCGATTGCTCTTATTAGAGTCCCTAACTCTTCGAATTTAGATCCAATGTGATCACCTGACCCAGCGCTCGTTTCGAGCATCAACAGGGAATTTCCTCGCTCACTATCCAGAATCTTACAAACGGAACCCGCGAAGCGATCTACTACCGCAGCAAACCCTTGCCCACGGTGACTTGCTGGGTGGAATATGACACCCAGTGCTCCTAGTTTATTTGCAACTGCGATATCACTCTGCAAAGCGTTTTCTGATTTGGCGAGAAGCTGGGGGTCGTCAGAACCAAGCGCCACCAAATATTTGCCATGCAAAACTGTGGGACCCATTCTTGCGCGTTTCATTTCCGATTCATATTTGTTTACAACTGCGTCTTCAATAGGCTTTGACAACCACATCCGCGGAGAGGAAGCGAATATTTGAAAACACTCAGCTCCAATTTCTTCGGCTCGCGCTATCGCTTTATTAGCCCCACCAGCAGCAGAAACATGAGCACCAATAAGCATTTGGGACTACTCCTCGTATCAAACGACTATACGAACGACTACAAACATACCGTGAATAGATTACTAGCCAGTAGTCCAGCAGTCATTCAGGTGCGACCGACGCACCGAGCTATGAAGTTGAAACGGTTTCCCGTCTCCATGGAAGGAACCTGCGACGCTCCCAAAGTACCAGTATCTGGGCAGCAACAAATATTGAACTATATGTCCCAACCATGACACCTGCGAGGAGAACTATCATGAAGTCCCGCAGGGAAGCCCCTCCAAACAAAAGTATTGCAAGGATCACAGTCATAGTGGTAACACTGGTCCCCAATGACCGAGTAATTGACTCGTTGATCGACAGATTAACAGTAGCTCTAAATTCGCGTCCAGGTGCGAGCGTTACATTTTCACGGATACGATCGAAAATCACGATCGTATCGTTCACCGAATAACCAATCACCGTGAGAATCCCCACAATAAAAATTGCGTTCACCTCGGCATTGATTGCAATTCCCAGAACGGTAAAAGCCCCCAGAACAATAAGCACATCATGAGCAAGTGCGACAATTGCAGCAAAGGCATACTTATAGGAATTAGGTACCGAACGGAACGCGTACATGATGTAAAGCATCACGAATATAACGGCCACAATTACTGCGGTAATGGCGTTTCGAACGGTATCTTCTGCTACTGAAGCACCGACAGTCGAAGTGTCAAGAACCTTCGCAGGGGCTTTCTGTAACTTAGCGACTTCTTCATTGATAGCATCCAGACCGTAAACGCCAAGGTCATCAGTTCGAATGAAGTACTGATCGTCACCCAAAGCCTGAACTATCGCTTCGGGGTGCCCCGACCTGGCTAGCGCATCGGTAACAACATCTGTACCAGGATTGCCTCCCTCAAACTGATAGGTAACCGTTGACCCGGAGGTAAAGTCAATACCGAGGTTCAAGCTCGGCGAAACCAGCATAATCGCCGAAATCACAACCAGGACGGATGAAATACTGAGGAATATCCGACGTTTTGCAATGATATCCATTAGGAAGCACCCCCAGAAGTTGGTGCGTTAGGTGGAGTTTGATCACGCACGGGTACAAACCAATGTGGTTTATCGCCAACCCAAGTTGAAGCAATGAGACGCAATAACAATCTACTTGCAAAAAATGCTGTAAACATACTCAAAAGCACGCCAACCGCCAAGGTAAGGGCGAATCCTTGCATCACACTCGTGCTAAATCGATCGCCAAACCAAAAGAGCACGACAGCAACAATGATGGTAGAAACGTTACCGTCCCGAATCGACGGCCAGGCCCTATCAAAACCGGCAGTAATCGCAGCGAGTAAGCTGCGGCCTGATCGCAATTCTTCCTTGGTACGCTCAGCTATCAATACATTTGCATCAACAGCAAAACCCAGAGATAAAATGACCGCCGCCGCCCCTGAAAGTGTAAGCGTGACTGGAATCATCTTGAAAATTCCCAGTAAAAGAACCGTATACCCAACAAGCGCCACGGATGCTATAACTCCTGGAACTTTGTAATACGCAATCATAAACACAACCAATAGAACGAGTCCATATCCACCCGCTCTCAAACTCTTTTGCAGGGAGTCTTTACCAAGAACTGCATCAACATTGCGTTCTTGAATCAAATCTAAACCCACTGGTAACGCACCAGAACGGAGTTGGATAGCGATGGTTCGCACCCGTTCAGTGGTGAAACTTCCACCCTCGATAATTGCTCGCCCACCTGTGATCCCGGCTCTAGCACTGGGAGCGACAAGCTCTTCCCCGTCAAGATAGATAGCGAGTCGATCGTCTTGGCGAGAAACACGATCTGTAACGTTAAAGAAAGCTTTGCCCCCGTCTTCATTAAAGACCAGCGTGACGATCGGTCTCGGAATTGCACCTCCGGAAATATCTGGAAATGCATCATCAAGGTCAGCTGCGTCTATTTCAGTTGCAGATTCTGTGAAATATGCAGGATTAGAGCATCTCCCAACCAACCACTCATTCTCAGACAGGCCATCCGGCGGCCAAAGCATGTCGTCCGATGGGGCCAAGATATCGCCACACTCTCGATACCGAAATTCAAGCTGGGCTGTTTTACCAATCAAGTTCTTAGCTTCTTGGACACCCCCACCCAGTGTCCACTGCATGAGAGTACCTTGGGTGGAAGCGAACTGCATCGTGCCGATTTCTCGAAGTGCAGCCATAATACGTTGGTCTTCACCAAGAACAGGTCTGCCACTTTCGTCAGTGGTATTAACATCCATACCGTACATAATGATTGAGAACAGCCCCTCTGCTCCGTCGACGGTATCAATTACAACATCATTTCGGCCTACCGATACAAATGCATCCCGTACATCCTCGAGGCTTGGAAGAGTCGTCACCTGTTCATCTGGCGCAAGCTTTCCTGCATCACCATCTCCAACTGCGGGTGAGTCCGTTTGTGGCAAGATGTATCCAACCTGAAGTGCCACTGGATACTGGGCAATGATCGCGTCTCGCCATTCATCCGATTCGGATTCACCTTGAATGTCGTCAAGCTGGACCATTAAAGAACCGTTTTCATTTCGAGTGACCGCAGCATCTGGCCGCCCAAGTTCATTTCTAAAAAACGCCTCAAGTGTTTCCGGGGTAACTGTGTCAGCAGCGAAACTCAAGGTAATAGCCGTACCAGTTTGACCTGGGATCTGGACAAGAACTCGATCCGGTATCGAATCCACACCGCCACCAAGCAGTTGAACACTTGCCTCATTAACGCCGAACTCGTTAACACGCTTGTCGATTATGTTTCGCAAGCCTTCCATATCGTCTTTAGTCGGCTCTCTCCCATCTTCGGGCATGGCCCTGTAGACAAGATGGGTCCCCCCTTCGAGATCCAGGCCAAGAGTCAGGCCAAGAGGACTATCTCCACCTCGGACAAACCCTAGGATATTAACTTCGGAGATCGCCAGAGCGAAAACCGCACTGACGACCATTATTGCTACGAGGATCAAACCTCTGAATCTACTCAATAACTCAGACTCTTACGCGAAACGCGCCGCAGAGGCGGCGTGTATATGTAATTTATTCCGACGCTCAACACCGATGGTTAGCCGCATGAGGGTATCGCCACAGCTAAACCCCGATTCCATCCTGAAATGCTCAGAACATCGGCACCGATAAAAACTTTTAAATCAGCGCCGAACCACCGAAGCGGCTCAGACGAGGTCAAAGTATACCACTCGGGTAGTCTAAATTCGCTGTACAAATGAACTCGGATTTCATCCTTGTTCGAAACTAAACAAATGAAACAAAACGACACTAGGTAAGTCGCAAGTGTATAAATCCCCAGAACACCTGTTAGGTTGAATCTGCTCCTGGTTCGAAACTTTTAATCGAATCTGGAACATAACCAGCAAGCCTAAGGTCATATTGCATTTGATCAACAGATGATTGGGAATAGAGATCACTGAATTTGATCGTGCTGTGAACAACTTCTAGGTCAGCCTCCAGAGGACGGATATCTTCGTCATTATGGTCCACATGCAATTCAACTACTAAATCATGCATATGAGGCTGGCCTTCGGCAGCATGCGTTCCTGCGGACGCTAGTTTTTCATGTTCCAGCAAATGATCAACGTATAAAATCCCATTTAGGTGATCCACTTCATGTTCGAGGGCTTGGGCAAATAGATTTTCAGCCGTAACTTTAATTTTTGAGCCATTCTCATCAAGCCATCTAGCCTTCACCATCATTGATCGTTTTACCAAGCCCTCATACCCTGGCAGCGATAGACATCCTTCGATGACCTCTCGCTCTCCTTGAGTGTCTTTGATCTCAGGATTCACCAGAATTAGGCCTGACTCCTCTTCAGGTAAATGCAACGTAACTACTCGCTGTAGAGCACCTATCTGATTTGCGGCGAGTCCCACTCCGCCAGCCGCATCCATAGTCTCAATCATGTCCTTAGCCAACTCGCGAACTTTGTCATCTACACGACGAACAATCCTGCACTTCTTCCGCAGAATAGGATCAGGAAATACCCTTATTCGTCTAATTGACACAATTACACCTTTCAAGAAGAGCAGAAAATAGAATTCTATTCAACAACTTAGATTGGACTAACCCAACGTGACTGGGTCGATATCCACAACCCATAGCGAACTCGGTGGCACCAATTCAAGAAGTCTGTCAGGACGCGATCCCTTGATCAAGATTTGCCAGCGATACATATTGCGCAACTTCAAAGGGTAAGCGGGAGTTGGACCAATAACCACAACCCCCGTTTCTCCATAAGATTCCCGGGCGATAACTAACATTTCAGTCATACGTTTAGCTTCAAATTTAGCTATTTCGGCATCTACAGCAGAATGGGTAAGTTTGATTATTTTCGTAAAGGGTGGATTTGCCTGAGAAGCTCTCATTTGAAGTTCAATATCGTAAAACAGTTCGTAATCTTGATCTGTAGCTGCCTGAATAGCATAGTGTTGAGGGTTAAAAGTTTGAATAAGGCCCCTACCATCCCATGCCCCCCTGCCACTTCTTCCAATCACCTGCGTAAGGACTTGAAAGGCACGTTCCCCAGCTCGAAAATCAGGCACAGCCAACCCAGTGTCAGCGGAAATTACACCAACTAACGTCACAGTAGGGATATCGAGCCCTTTTGCAACCATTTGAGTTCCGATAAGGACACCAGAATCACTCTCTACGAAATCGTTCAGAATCCTGTGATGATCTCGAGCCGTTCTGGCGGTATCTGAATCCCAACGAATCACCTCTGTTCGAGGAAACCACTGGCGAACAGCTTCCGCAGCCATCTGTGTTCCGGGGGATGATCTTCTCATCTGTTTTCCTGCACAGTCAGGGCACACTGAATCGGCTCTAATCCTGTAATTGCAGTAGTGGCAAAGCAATTTTCCTCCACGGCCGCGTGACTTATCAAAATCACGATGAAAAGTAAGAGAGGTATCGCATCTTGGACACTGACGGACTTTGCCACATTCGACACACTGTATAAAAGATGCGGAACCACGGCGGTTAAGAAACAAAATCACTTTCCCACCTCCAGTCAAAGCATCCCGCATACGGTCAATTAACTTTCGACTGAGCATGTCAAAATGTCCTTCAGCACGCTCTTCACGCATGTCGACAATTTCAGTCTCCGCCAACGATAAACTTAATTTTGAGTTTCCCTGTTTACCCTCCGAACCTAATCGATCGGGAAGCTCGAGTAATTGATAGCGTCCAGCTTGCGCGGATCTATAGCTCGAAACATCAGGAGTGGCACTACCCAAAACCAAAACGGCTCCCGTCTGCTCGGAAAGGCGTTCAGCAACAGCTCGAGCGTGATATCTAGGCGCTTGATCTCCCTGCTTATAAGTCCATTCATGCTCTTCATCGATCACAACCAGTCCAAGATTATCCACAGGCGCAAAAATCGCACCTCGTGAGCCTAAAACAATTGAGAATTCACCATGTTTGACGCGCCACCACTGGTCATAACGTTGCCCTACAGTCAACCCCGAATGGAGCACCGCAACTTTTCCAGGAAATCGGGATGCGATTCGTTCTAAAGTTTGCGAAGTCAATGCGATCTCTGGCACTAGGAATATGGCCTTTTTCCCAGCTCCGATACAAGCCTCAATCGACTGTAGGTAAACCTCGGTCTTACCTGAACCGGTTACCCCATGCAGCAAAAACCTTCTTTCAGTGGATTTCTTTGATGGTTTGGCCAATTGAATTTGCATCACGATCTGGTCGATCGCTTTACTTTGCGCAGCAGTGGGTGAAAGAGGAAATGCCTGTTGAAAAAAATAATTGGCTAAAGGATCGCGATCTCTTCTGATCTTTCGAATTCGCACAATCTGCTCAGCAAATGCCCATTTGACCGCGGCGATGCCAAACAGATTATTCATTGAAGCTTTAGTTTGCGCAATATTTCCTGATTGGAACCAAATAAGTAATTCAGCACGCCTATATGATCTGCCATTTACATATCGATCAATTAATTGCTTTATCGCTGAATCGCTCAAAGCCAGCTCAATTCGATTAGTAAAGACAGCTGACACACGAGGTTTATCCCACTCAGGTTGAGCAAGAATAATGCCTTGTCGAATCATACGTTCGACAATTGACGCTCCTCCTATTCCTAATCGGCGAATCACACGAGACTTAGGAGCTCGGCTGCGTTTTCGAATGTAATCTAATGCCTTCTGTTCCTGTTTTAAAAAATTCCCGTCACCATCTCCAGGAGATAACCAAATGCGCAATCTGGAAGAAGCTCCAGGCGGAAGTAGCAACGAGCAAGCTGAAAAAAGTGTTGTCCGATAGTATTCGGCCACCCAGCGAGCGACATCAATCAAGTCCTGTGAAATAAACGGACCGCCGACAGTGCGCGCGTTGACCGAGCGGATTTTCTCGAGCCCAGTAAATTCAGATTTATTAAGCTCGAACACCACGCCTTGAAGTGTCCGAGGGCCAAAGGGCACCCAGACCAGATCACCAACAACAAGCCTCAGCTTATCTGGAACTGAATAGGTAAAAGTACGCGCGCGTTCATCAGGAAAATCAACGGCTACTTCGGCGAACAGCACTCATTACTCCAGGTGATCAGTATGTCGGATCTAGCCCATTATCGGCTATGACTTGAAGTGGTCAACCATAAACAAAATACGAAGCGGAAATAAAAAACCCCTTCCAAAGTTAGGATGAGGTTAAACAACCCACCTCCAGCATAATGCAGGGTGGTAAATTAACGCCGTTCTTTAATTCGCGCTTTCCGTCCTGTAAGCCCACGAAGATAGTAAAGCCGGGAGCGCCTAACTTTCCCACGACGAGTAACTTTGACAGATTCCACGTTGGGGGAATGAAACGGAACAATTCGTTCAACCCCCACCCCATATGACACACGCCTAACTACAAAAGTATCTCCAGCAGATGGAGTCTTTGAATTAAGATGTCGGCCTGATATTACGTTACCTTGGAAAGCTTGGACTCTCTGCCGATCTCCCTCAACAATTCGAAGGTTGACCGTGACAGTGTCGCCAGGCTGGAAGTCATCGATGTGGTCAAGCGGTTTGCGCTCGATCAGTGATGCGGCATCCATATATAAATTCTTTCATCGCGAAAAGACGCCCATAGGCGTCGATGTGTGTTACTGCAAGCCCAAATTCTACAGCGTCACAGCTCTCATCAGCAACACCAATCAGAGTCGTTTTTTTACAACAGTGGGACAAATGCCTACATCAAGATGACTCATCCGATGGCCAATCCTTAAGTAGATCGGGACGCCGTTCCTCAGTTCTGAGCAGAGCTTGAGTACGTTTCCATGCATTGATTTTCAAATGGTCGCCGCTCAACAATATCTCCGGTACTCGCAAGCCTTGATAATTGGCCGGTCTAGTATAAACCGGGCCCTCAAGCAACGAATCCGACCCGGAAGCAAATGAATCGTACTTTGCAGAGTCTTCACCACCAAGCACTCCAGGTATTAATCGAACGACGGAATCAACAAGCGCCATAGCCGGTATTTCGCCGCCTGTCATCACAAAATCACCAATTGAAATCTCCTCATCCACACAAAGTTGTATAAATCGCTCATCGACACCCTCATAGTGACCACACACCAACACAAGGTCGTCTTTCTGGGACAGTTGTTGCGCGCGATGATGAGTTAGCGGAAACCCCTGGGCAGACATAAGGATGACGTGAGGTTTCTTTCCCAATTTTGCATTACTTACGATTGAATCAACAGCTTCAACCAACGGTCCAGGCTTAAGCACCATACCAGGGCCGCCACCAAACGGAGCTTCATCCACTGATTTGCGCTCGTCTGTTGCAAATTCACGCAATTGCACAAGATCAATTTCTAACCGGCCTGATTTCACGGCACGACTAAGAATACTGGTACGAAATGGACCTTCAAACATGTCTGTAAATAACGTAATTATCGAAATCTTCATCGTTTGCAAACGAACAGTTCCCTAAGGCAGGGCTTGTAATAGAACAGTGTTATAACCACCATAGTCTGTACGCTCAACTCACAAATACAACATCTTCAATTGCGAGCTCTTTTTAAATTAAATTTTGTTGCTGACAACATGGAATTCCCAACAAAGGTCAGTTGGGGTGCCGTCCTGATTGCCTACCTTGAAGCACTTCTGCAGCGTGAGGTATCACTGGAAGCACAACTACTAGATTATCCCTAACTCCTGCAGGGCTCCCTGGGAGATTGATAATTAGAGTCGAACCACGCACTCCCACTACTGATCTGGAAATCATTGACATCTTCGTCAGGTTCAATGATTCAGATCTCATAGCCTCCGCCATACCGGGTACTTCAAAATCGATCAGAGATCTCGTCACCTCTGGCATGACGTCCCTAATAGAAAGCCCTGTGCCACCTGTGGTGACAACAACATCCGCTTTACCGGTATCACACCAGGTAATTATTTGTTCAGAAAGTTCATTGAAATCGTCTGGCAAAATAACGCGCTCAACAAGATCGTGCCCCGCATCTTGCATCATTTCTACAATAGCATCGCCGCTTGTATCAGTGCGTTTGCCGGTCGACCCTTTATCACTACTGGTTAAAACCGCGTAAACAACTATTGCGTTATCCCCTCTAACTTTAACGAACCATTCTGTTCAATCGAATAACGTGAAATTCATCAGAGTACCAACGTACTTTCGTACAAATTGCTGAACTCAAACTACAAACGTACAACGCTAATTTTCAAGATGCTAGCACGTCAGAGAGTACGTTCGTAACTTAGAAATTGCACCAAAAGCAGGTGTTGAATGTATTGTCCTTTAAAGTGGCTATATGGCACAATTTGTCGCGTATTGGGTTAAATAGGGTATAAATCAAGCTAACCCGAAGAAAATTGTGTACCAAGAGAACCTCATGATTTTTGCTGGAGAATACGAACACCGAATCGATCCCCAAAGTAGGGTTGCGATTCCTGCGCGGTTCAGAATTGCATTCATAAATGGCATCATCCTAGGACGAGCGTACGATGAATGCATCGTCGTTTACACTCCGAAAGAATGGGAACGAGCCGCCAGCGACATAGCCCGGCAGCGGAGTACTTCGGCGAGTGCAAGGAAACTTGCTCGTCTCACATTTTCAGGTGCCTTCACAGGAAAACTTGACCGCAGTGGGCGAATCGTCGTCCCGTCACAGCTCCGTGAGTATGCAGGGTTAGGTGAAGACGTGATCATAGTCGGCACTGGCAGATTCATAGAAATTTGGTCCACTGACACTTGGACAAGAGAACGAACATCGTTAATTTCACAAGCAAGTGAAATCGCTGAATCAGCACCAAAAATCAATCAGCTACCCACCCAAACCGAAGTGGAGATGGACGAGTGATTCTCATGGGGCTTGAACTTCATCACACTCCGGTGATGGTACCGGAAATTATGCAGGCACTGAAAACGCAGCCCGGTGGTCGCTATATCGATGGGACGCTAGGTGAGGGTGGTCACTCCAAATCAATTTTAAACGCCGTTGAGCCAGGTGGGCAGGTACTAGGTCTCGACGCAGACGCCGAAGCGATAACCGTAGCAACCGAACGGCTGATGGAACATGGCGACGCATTTCTAGCGATCAACACCAACTTTCGAGATATACGAGCTACAGCACTAAGATATGAATTCGTGCCGGTTCACGGGGTGCTATTTGATCTTGGAGTTTCATCACTTCAACTCGATCGAGAATCACGAGGGTTCAGCTTCCGTCGATCTGACCCGCTCGACATGCGATTCAGCTTCGATCAGCAGCTGACCGCTGCTGACATAGTCAACGAATACGCAGAATCTGAACTTGCCGATCTAATTTTCCACCTAGGTGAAGACCGAGCCGCAAGACGAATAGCCAGATTAATAGTGCAAAAACGCCCGATCAACACTTCACTAGAGTTAGCAGAGTTGATCGAAAAAGTGAGTCCACGACGTGGCAAACGAATGCATCCTGCGACTCGAACGTTCCAAGCTATTCGCATAGCCGTAAATGATGAATTATCAGCATTAGAAACCGCCCTAGAACAAGCTGTTTCGCTACTTGGGCAATGTGGGCGCCTAGCTGTCATTTCTTATCACTCACTAGAGGACCGTATAGTTAAAAATTTCATCCGGAAACAAGCTTCTGATTGCATCTGTCCGCCTGGTACACCCGTTTGCAGATGCAATCATCTCGCCACGTTAAAAATGATCTCTCGGCGCCCTTTGACTCCAACGGACTCGGAGATTGAAACAAATCAACGTTCTCGCAGCGCAAAATTAAGAGTGGCAGAGCGAATATGAACACTGTCTTCAATTTGACCTCTATCGGCTACGAATCAAGAATAAATACTGAACCTCCTGATAAACGCTCCCTTCTCAGTTATCCCTCTCTTTCCATACCACCCGCCCCGTATAGGAGACCATCATGATGCAAGACAACTTCAGAGTAGCCATAGATATAGGCACAACCAAAGTGTGTACGATCATCGCCCGAAAACGTCCAGATCATCGCGTTGAGGTAACTGGAATTAGTGTCGTGCAATGTGACGGGATGAGCAAGGGATTAGTCGTAGACTCCGAAGCGGTCACATCCGCTGTAGTGAAATCCATAGCATCAGCCAGCGAAGATGCCGGGGTCGAGGTAGATACTGTGTATGCCGGATTGACTGGTAGCCATGTGGAATCAAGCAATCGATGGACAAGTGTTCCTCGAGCTGAGGGGATGCGGGTCATAACTGACATCGACCTCTCATCTGCAATGGCAGCATCCAGTGCCATAGATTTATCAGACGATCGTAAATTGCTCCACGTAATCCCCCGCAGCTATGCACTAGACGGTCTCCACGGTGTACGGAATCCGTTGGGTATGCACACAGGTGAACTACATGTGGAAAGCCACGTGATTACAGGATCAGTTTCAAAAATCGGTGAGCTTGAAAACGCTATTTCGAACGCTGGTGTTGGGATTTCCTCCGTGGTTGTCGAACCACTAGCCAGTGCACATGCAGTATTAACAGCTGATGAACGAGAAGAAGGTGCGATCCTAGTAGATGTGGGAGGAGGAACCTCGGACATCGCTGTATATCATGATGGCGCGGTTATACACACATCTGTCATTCCGGTAGGCGGATATCAGTTCTCGAACGACTTGAGCATCGCTTTCGATATCGATTTCGATGAGGCAGAACAACTAAAAATCCAACATGGTACAGCTGCTCCTGAACTCACAGGAATGAAGGAGGAGATCACACTAAATCCGCATTCGATGCATCAACCGCTGATAATCACCAAACGTGAGGTCGGACAGATTTTAAAAGAACGGGCATCCGAACTGTTCCGGATGATCCAGTTCAAATTAGAAGAACCACATTTGGTACACGTACCGTCCGATCGAATCATATTTACCGGTGGTGGTGCCAAGCTTGAAGGTTTTTTGAACATAGCGAAATATATTTTCCAAAGAAAAGTACGTCTAGGAACACCACGGGGACTCGATGGAATGCCACCGGGGACTAATGACCCTGCATACTCCGCTGCAGCCGGTATCGCCCTATGGGGTATGCGAAACCTGCCAGATGATAGTCACGCCGAGCGCCGTAAACCCTTACAACTCCGCATCAAACTTTCACAATCCAAAAAACTGTGGGCAAACGCTTGGTCAATAGTTCATAAATGGTTTTCAAAACGTAAACCGAAAGATAAGCAAACTCTCAAAAAGGAGATTGCTGGCGCGTAGATCTACGTAAATGAACCCAGCCACTCCAACAACTAACTATGTCATTCGATTGAATGACTAAAATCCAATATCCGCGACCGTTTAGCTCAAAAACATCCGAGCAAGGCGATCCCCTGGAGAAACAAGTGATGGTCGACCAAACAGTGACAACAATCGAAGAAGACATCGGATTAGCCGCTATAAAAGTGGTAGGAGTCGGGGGGGGTGGATCAAACGCCGTATCCCGCATGTACCGTGAACGAATTCCCGAAGTGGAATACATCAGCGTGAACACCGACGCTCAAGCCCTCTCACGATCCGATGTGCCTATGCGGATCCGGGTAGGAGATCGAACCGCTCGAGGACTAGGGGTTGGCGGAGACCCAGCGAAGGGTCGAGAATGCCATGAAGAAGATCGTGATGAAATCAAAGCAGCACTAAACGGCGCTGACCTTGTATTCGTTGCTGCCGGAATGGGAGGAGGTACTGGCACAGGCGGATCACCAGTTGTCGCTGAAGTAGCTAATGAATTGGGCGCACTAACAGTCGGAGTAGTTACCAAACCTTTTAATTTCGAAGGAGCGCGAAGGAAAAAACAAGCAGAAGAAGGAATCAAAGTGCTCGCAGATGTTGTCGACACTCTGATTGTCATTCCGAACGACCGATTACTGATAATGTCGAACGAAAGCCTTTCGATGGACATGGCATTTCGAATGGCCGATGATGTTCTCCGTCAAGGTGTCCAATCAATCGCAGAGTTGATTCTTAAGCCAGGTGAAATAAACCTAGACTTTGCGGATGTTAAAACAATCATGTCGAACGCAGGCCCCGCCTGGATGGCCATAGGACATGGCTCCGGCGAAGACCGAGCCATCATGGCTGCTGAAGCAGCAATCGACAGTCCATTACTGGAAGTATCCGTTGAAGGCGCGCGTGGAGTGATCTTCAATGTTACTGGAGGTACTGATCTAACACTTCAGGAAGTGCAGCAGGCCTCGGAAGTCGTGTCTAATATGGTTGATCCGGACTGCAACATAATCTTCGGTATGGTCACTGACCACAAAATGGAAAACGAAGTCAAAATGACCATCATCGCAACGGGCTTCCCAAGTGCTGAAGCATCTGCTGAACAAGAAGCTGCCGCTGCAACAGCTCTTGGAGAAATAATGAGCGATGACGAAGCTTTAGACCTCCCGCCGTTCCTGCGACATCACAGATCCGCTCGACGACGAACCACTCATGAAACGTCAGGAAACGATTAAGACCACATAGTTCCTGCGTGTAAATGGTCTACTGTGGAATCAGCGATCCAAGGCCCCGTCTGTGGGGGTCTTAATCCGTAATGGCATTCTCATACACTAAGATGGGTTTGTCGATTCAACCCGTTCCCCAGTAACCGCCTCGAGCATTGCTTGTATATATCCTTGGGCAAATACCCTTGAACGGTAGCCTCCCCAGTTCCCAGGGAATTCAGTGTCGTGATCAACTAGAGGACAGTGATCGTCCATAAAAACCCCTTCATACCCAGCAAGGTAGTACACCTCCATTGCCCGTTTCATGTCTACGTAACCAGTATTAATAAATTCTTCATTGAATTTCGGAACAGTACCTGAGACATTCCGAAAGTGAACATAAAGCACCTTCTGGCGCTCGGTAAAATACTCAATCATCTGATAAATATCCTCACCTTGCATCTCAGAAAACGTTCCTTGGCAAAACTCTATGGCATTACTAGGACTATCAACAATCGAAATCAGTCTTTTGAAAGCTTCAAAATTACCCAAAAGTCTTGGAATTCGCGCCAGTTCCGAGACAGGCGGATCATCTGGGTGTATGCCTAATCGAATACCTGCGGTTTCGGCCACAGGTGTAATTGCCTTAATCCAATATTCCAAACAATCCCACATGTTCTCAATCGACACGTCATAATGATCAGCTATCGAAATATCTTCGATCGCGGATTGGTGTTCCGAAGCACCGTCCCAGGCAGTAGCGCCTGTACCTGCTCGAATTTTTACTGTCTCTGATCTCCAGACAGAAGCGGGCATCCAATGGTAACCAAATATGGGAATACCAGCCCGACCCATATCTGTAATCTCGGACGCCAGTCCATCAATAACTGCGTCCCTTTCAGGCCCACCGAAAACTAGGTCATGATATCTAGGGTTAGCAAGAAACCCTCCCTCACAAGCAACTAAATTCAGTCCGTAAGACTCTACTCGCTTCCGAATCGCGACGTAATCATCAAAAGTATTCCTGTAATCATGACGAACAGCAGACGAACCTATTTGTGCGTTCCCGCCCGGGCCTCCATAGACAACAATGTTATTAACGCCCAACTGCGCAGAGAGTTCCAGAACTTCGTCATTCGCATCTCGTACAGCCCAAGAATTTTTCATATAAAAATAACCTCACCATTTCCGGTTTCAATAGAGAATTATTAAAAGCCACTCCAAGCAAATCGGATACCCCATGTTATTTGAATGCTCCAATCAGTAAAAATACATCGGATACCAAAATCAGTTCCCCTGTTTTTGGGAAACGGTTTTCTTGAACTTACGTAACTCCGACGCGACGAAAAACGTCTTTAAATCTCTGGCGTTTCAAAAATAATCTCATAATGAATTTCACGCTCTAGATATGTCCATTTTTCTCGAATAAGTCGGCAAATCCGTATGACAGGTGGGATTGACAACTCTCCCATGAGTAGTGGTAACCTCCATGGACACCACTAAATGTAGTGGTTGGCTGTGTCCGCAGCCGCTCGGTGGCGTATTCAATATGTCGTATCGGTACTCCGTTCAGATCCTAGGATATCGGACGTTATTTTAGGTTCGCCCACCCCGTTGTATGCGGACAATAAAAATAGTAGGCACTTTCAATCCATGCACTGCCCATTCTGCGGAAATAATGAGTCCCGTGTGATTGATTCTCGTGAATCAACTGATGGCGTGCGTAGACGGCGAGAATGCATACGCTGCGAACTTCGTTTTACTACATATGAACGAGTAAACTCTATGCCGCTTATGATCGCCAAGCGAGATGGTCGGCGCGAAGCGTTCTCACGGGACAAACTGGCGAGATCACTCCAGACAGCTTGTGCCAAACGTCCGTTGGAAGTTGGAGCCATTTCTAAAATCGTTGTCGATATAGAAAACGAATTACACCAATTATCAAAAGCTGAAATTGAAGCTCGTGTACTGGGTGAAATGTGTGTTGAACGACTAAAGATATTAGACCGTGTTGCCTATATCAGGTTCGCATCGGTATATCGGGATTTCCAAGATGTTGATTCCTTCACAAAAGAAGTAGAGGCATTAACTCATCCCGAGTCTAACAATAGAACCAAAAGCCAATTACGGCTCATAGAAGATGATGTACCACGGCTGGCACAACGAAATCGGCGACGGATGGCGAAGCATAAATAGTTACTTCTCTATTCGGTAAAAACTACACGACACATAACAAAACTATAAACATCCTTAAGCTCTAGAAAAGAAGATTTAATAATCAATGACTACCACGAAGGACAAACCGATGAGCAACAACGGTGGAGCAGCAGAATTTACCCCAGCCGTAATTTCAGAAAATGCCAGCGTAGTTTTAGAAAAGCGTTATTTACAAAAAAACGAAGCTAGTGAAATTGTCGAATCTCCCGTTGGCATGTTCAGGAGGGTTGCGAAGGCACTGGCATCGCCGGAGTTAAAGTATGAAAAGACGCCGGACGAGGTCGCCAAACTCGAAGAAGGTTTCTTTCAGGCCATGGCAAGCTTGGAGTACCTCCCAAATTCACCCACGATGATGAACGCGGGTACGGGTGCGGGAACGCTCTCGGCATGTTTCGTACTCCCTCTCCGCGACAGCATGGAGGGGATCATGGGAGCAGCACATGATGCTGCAATGGTCCAAAAATTTGGGGGAGGAACCGGTTTTGCGTTATCAGAACTCAGGCCAAAGGGAGCCGGCATAGCGACGACTCACGGCAAAGCCTGTGGCCCCATAGGAGTTCTTCGCCACCTGTCATCTGTTTCCACCCTGGTGACACAAGGGGGCAAACGAGACGGTGCCAATATGGCGGTCATGGATATACACCACCCAGATATTCTTGAATTCATCGACTGCAAGCAGGTTGAAGGTGAAATTCACAATTTCAACATTTCCGTCGGCGCATCAGATGAGTTTATGCAAGCAGTAAAGGACGGGACAACATACCCACTCCGCTCACTTTCGGATCCTTCTGACCCAAAAAGCAAGATGGTCGAAATCGATCGAATCGACGCCCGTGAAGTATTCAGCAAAATGGTGCACGGGGCATGGCGGAATGGCGAACCAGGCATGATCTTCTTGGATGAAGTGAATCGTAATAGCCCGGTTATACACCTCGGCCGTATCACTGCAACCAACCCATGTGGCGAACAACCCCTACTGCCCAATGAATCTTGCAATCTCGGTTCAATTGACGTTGCGAAGTTCATTGTGGAAAACAAAGACGGTGTAATGCAGATCGATTGGAATCGACTTGCCAAAACCATTCGACTTTCGACACGCATGCTCGACAACGTGATAGATGCCAACAAATATGCCGTTAAAGCAATCGAAACGATGACTCATTCAACCCGTAAATTAGGCTTAGGCCTAATGGGATTCGCCGACATGCTGGTCCAGTTAGGTATTCCTTATGACACTGAAGAAGCCGTTGAACTTGGGCGTAAACTTATGGCGTTCATACGCGACAACGCTGATGCAGAATCACTAGCATTAGCCGAAGAGCGTGGAGCGTTTCCTGCATGGCATGACTCCGAAGCAGCACAGCGAGGCGATAAGCCATACAGAAACGCCTGTCGATTAACCGTTGCGCCAACCGGAACAATTTCTATGATCGCTGGTGCATCCAGTGGCATCGAACCAATCTTCTCTCTCGCTTTTCGTAAGCAAAACATCCTTGAAGGACAAACTCTTTATTACGTAGATAAAAACTTCGAACGAATTTCCAAAGAACGTGGGTTCTACAGCGACGAGTTACTCGAACACCTGTCAAATGGTGGGTCGCTGCAAGATCGGCATGACGTGCCCGAAGACGTAAAACGTCTATTCCACGTTGCGTCCGATATTTCACCACGTGATCATGTTCTTATGCAAGCTGCGTTCCAAGAGAGTACTGACGCCGGAATCTCCAAAACAATCAACTTCCCAAATGAAGCAACGGTGGAAGATGTTGAGGATGCTTACCTCCTCGCGTGGGAAACTCGTTGTAAAGGCATCACGGTATATCGCGCCGGGTCGCGGGAGAAAGAGGTGCTCACCGCTGGGACATCTGATAAAGCCAAAGCCGATCATGAAAGTGCTGCTATCGATCAAGAAATTCCACAGTACATCACCCCTTCCGAACGACCAGCCATGCTTAACGGAATAACCCGAAGGGTACGTACGGGTCGAGGAAATTTGTTTGTAACCGTCAACATGGCAACCGACAATAGGCCATTCGAAGTATTCGCAACCCATGGTAAAGCCGGTGGCAACGACGCAGCGATGGCAGAGGCTGTTTCTCGTATGGCCTCGCTTGCTCTGCGATCGGGCATCAATCCTGTGGATGTTTCCGAGCAACTGCGAGGGATTACAGATGTTCCTGCGTGGGATGAAGGAGAAATGATTCGATCGGTACCAGACGCTATCGCATCAGTTCTCGATCGAATCAACCGGGAAGCTACTACACTCCCAACTCAGGAAGAACTAAATGATCGTGAGTCGAGTCAGGCTGGGATGTTCGACCCCCCGTCACCAAAAGAACTCGGAATGCCTACTGCACAACCAATACAAGTGATCGGACAACAGCAAAAAATAACTGTCCCCATAGGAACCTCCACATCAGATTTATGCCCAGAATGCTCTTCGACTGTCGCACACGTGGAGGGGTGCCTCAAGTGCTTCTCGTGTGGATACAGCAAATGTTGATCTGATAACCAGTACCTCTCAGATCAAGCGATCTCTAATAATTGAATTGAGGATCGGAGTTTCAGATCCACAGACAAGTATGGCCTGAATCATTTTCTGGTTTACCGGACAAGCTAAAAATAAATAACAAACTACATCCTTGGAGCACCTCTTCGAGTATGCCGCCAGTGCTTACCAGTAATAGCGATCTAAGCCTCAATATATGACAGATAAACCTCTACTCGCAGTGACTATAGGCGACCCCTCTGGGATTGGACCCGAAGTAGTGGCCAAATCGCTCCAAAATCGCTCCATGTACACGTTGATGCAGCCTGTGTTGGTCGGATCGGTCCTATCCGTGCAAAAAGCGCTGAATGACATCGGCTCCCGAGATACAACAATTGGAGTAAATTCTCCGACAGACGCCAAAGCCGAACCAGGATTAATTGAAGTCATTTCACCCGGCGATTGGGAAGGAATCAAGTTTCCTACAGGCAAGCATGATGCTGGGTCTGGATCTGCATCACATCTATGGGTTGAGGAAGCTGCGAAAATGTGCATGTCTGGACAAGTAGCGGGCATGGTGACCGCCCCAGTTAACAAAGAATCATGGCACATGGGCGGCAGCAAAGACACCGGACATATGGAAGTATTTAAGCGTCTTTCGGAATCAAACTACGTCGCCACAATGTTAGTCAGCGGACCATTACGATGCATGCATCTATCAACTCACAAATCGCTAATAGAGGCCTGCAAATACGTTACAACCGAAAACATCATGACAGCGTTGCAACTAACGCATGAAAAATTTAATACCTGGGGTTTTGAAAACCCCCGTATAGCCGTTGCCGCCCTGAATCCACACGCCTCCGACAACGGTTTAATCGGCGACGAGGAAGCACGAGAAATATCACCTGCTATCACGCTCGCGAGGAAAAAAGGATTAAACGTAACCGGGCCACACCCTGCAGACACAATTTTCAATCAAGCCGCTAACGGCAGATATGACGTGGTTTTAGTGATGTATCACGATCAAGGCCATATCGCTATCAAGGTTTATGGAGCGGAGGAATCTGTAACGGTCAATCTCGGGCTGCCTTTTCTACGCACCTCGGTCGATCACGGAACTGCGTTCGATATAGCAGGGAAAGGTATTGCGGATGAAACCAGTATGATTGAGGCTCTCAAACTTGGAGCATCGCTGGCATCACGTAAAGGACTTTCTACCTAATCAGACAGTAACATTCTGACTCGTTTTCAACGAACTCAACAAGCGGTTAACCGTATAATCTGGATATGGGTCCAACTAGATCTGGCCCATGCAATTTTATCATCGGGTACTGGGCGCAAAGTAGACATGGTTTTCTAACATGCGATTAGCATTTATTGGTGGCGGGGTCATGGCAAGAGCCATCATCGCCGGTGTGAAAGACGCTGGCATTGATGCCGACATCATCGTCGGAGAGCCGCTTGAAATTCAACGCGAAACACTTCACAACGACCTCAAAGTTGAAACCACCCCAAGCAATAAAGATGCGGTATCGGGAGCCGACATTGTAGTAATTTCGATCAAACCACAACAACTTGACGCCATCCAAGCGGAATTGAAAAGCAGCCTTTCCGCAGGCCAGACAGTAATGTCGATCATGGCAGGCGTAAAGATGCACACCATTGGATTAAAGCTTGAGCACAAGAAGCTAATTCGAGTTATGCCAAACACGCCTGCGCAAATCCGCAAAGGTATTTCTGCTTGGACAGCATCAGAGGACGTGGATCAACTTACGCTTGATTTTGTTAGGGATATGCTCCGAGCAATCGGGGACGAGATAAAGTTTAATGACGAAAAGAACATTGACATAGCAACGGCCTTGAGCGGAAGTGGCCCTGGATATGTATTCGTATTTATCGAGGCATTGACCGATGCCGGCGTAGAATTGGGCCTTCCGGTTCAAACAGCACGTGACCTGGCATCACAGACAGTTCTCGGCAGTGCTGCTCTCCAACGCGAATCAGGCAAACACCCTGCCGAGCTAAGAAACATGGTTACCTCGCCTGGAGGAACTACAGCAGCCGGCCTGGCGTCACTTGAAAACGGTGGATTCAGGGGCATAATCGCCGACGCTGTCAGAACAGCTTTCGAGCGAGGCGAAGATCTGGCTGGTGGTAAGTGAGTAATGAACTACTTGCATATATCGGTTGGCTGCTCAGAATTTATGGATACCTGATCATTGCCAGAGCATTAACATCTTGGTTTCCCGACGCTCGACGCCACCCAATCGTTCAATTCCTCTATCAAGTCACTGACCCGATCATGGTTCCCGCTGCACGGTTCATCCCTCGAATCGGAATGATAGACATAAGTCCGATGATAGTGATATTGATATTGTTTTGGATCTCGCGCCAGCTTACTGGAGATACAGGCGATTTTTAATTTGGCGAGCAGAAAGACCTTCGACTTTTAGGATCTTGTTACGTCCTGTCGCTCCATGGATTATTGAAATTGCACCTCTAGAGATTCCCAAGTGTTTCGCCACCAACCTGACTAATGCAGCATTAGCAGTTCCATCAACGGGTGCTTCTTTCACATGCACCCGCAATACACCGCCCTCATCCCAAACTCGTAGTCCTTCCCTGGATGCTTTAGCCTGAAGCCTCACAGATATCTTGACAGATTTTCGCGACTTATCGGCACCTTGGATCATTTTATTTCGCGGACCGTAACTTCACCCGAAGATACTGGCCAATCCCTTTGATTCTCGTCTCTGACTAGCAGTCTGCCAGTTGAATCGACATCCATTGCCAGGCCATTCAATTCAACCAAAGATCCAGGTTTGCCATTAGCAACAGTCACTTCTCGACCTAATGTCGTCAGTTTCTCACGCCAGGCCGGCAGCACAGTGCCTCCTGACAAAATATAGGAATAGTGTCTATCAACACAACGTATTAATGTGTGGAACACTTCAGCACGGTCAACAGTCCGATCAAGTTCAACACTTAGGCTTGTCGATCTATTATGTATTTCGGCGTGATCCATTGGATTGAGATTCACGTTCAATCCAATACCAATAACAGCAATAACCCCTGCGGGCTCAGAGTCATTCCGGGAGATTGAAGATGGAATTGTGCCATTATCTGATCCAGCGCCGGTTATGGACTCAGCTATAACCCCAGCAAGTTTTCTCCCATTGATTTGCACATCGTTAGGCCACTTAACTCCAGCAGTCAGTCCATAAGTTTCAGCGACGTCAACGCATGCCAAGGCCGCTATCATCAGCAACTCAGGCATCAGTGATAACCGCGGCTTAAGCACAATTGAACATAAGATATCTTCAGCGCCTCCTGAAACCCAAGACCGTTTGTGACGACCACGCCCAGCCGATTGCTTGTCGGCGATAACCACACTGCCATCAGGCGCATCTCCACGGGCCATTTCCCAAGCCAAATCCATTGTTGAAGGCACAAATGGGGTATGCCTTATTACAGACCCGATTTTCCCGAACGAACCAGCATATCTTTCAAAATCGATAACAGCGCTCCACTCCAGATATATTTCTAATGCTCATAGTAGCTGTTGGCATTTAGATTGCGCACACCGAAACAATCACATATGTAACCATCATAGAAGTAACGAAAAACAACATATCAATCGGAGTAAATATGAAATGCATACCTGCGATAATCTGCCCAAAAGCTAAACTCGGGAATCGTCACCTCTGTCTTACAGACATAAAGAAGATGCAATGAAAAAAGCTACTACAAAAACGCTTTACTATGAACACTCAGCCAATAATACCGTGACAATACAAGTCAGATCTGGTGAATGGTTCCAAGTGGAAACACAAATGAATCGCGGGCCAGATGCAAATCTAGTGCCTGAAGAGGTTCGTGGCCTATATAACCAGTACCGCTCCGATAACCAGCCAATAGATAGGGGTAATGCATCGTCTGGTTGTATATACGTCGAGGGTGCCAAGCCGGGGGATCAGCTAACTGTCCATATCAAAGATATAAAGGTGCATCCTGTCGGATGGACACGGTATAGCGGTTCAACCGGTGCTATGCCCGGTTATCTTGGGACCTCGAACATAGGTCCACAATTCAGGATCTGTCGTATTGAAAACAACCAGATCATATGGAACGACAAACTTCGGTTTCCTGTCGAGCCGATGCTCGGCGTTGTGGGGGTTGCGCCCAGCCGTGAAGCCCGACATAACGGTTGGGCTGGCGAATGGGGAGGAAATTTTGATATTCAAGAAGTCACCACCGGTGCTCGGCTGAGTATCCCCATTCACCACGACGGTGCGCTATTACACATTGGAGATATGCACGCCAGGCAAGGAGACGGAGAGATATGTGGCGGTGGCGGAATTGAAACCGGCGGCACGGCTACTATCAAAGTGGAATTGAGTGACACGCCGAGCGAAATGACGTGGCCTCGCATTGAAAATGATGAATACATAATGACAACAGCATGTGAAAAACCCGCAGAAGACGCTTTCAGAATCGCCTTGTCAGAAATGATCTTGTGGCTCGAAGCAAGTTACGAAATGAGCAAGGGTGAAGCATACATGTTCTTGTCCCAGTGCCTAGAAGCACGGGTCACCCAGTTTGTAAACCCAAGCTATACCTACATTGCAAAAGTAGCTAAAAAGTACTTGCTCTGACATTGAGAAACCTATGAGCCCAACTATCAAAGCCATCCTTTTCGACGTGGGCGGTCCACTAGATACATGTGTGATCATGGACCGAATGATCGACGATCAAATCATGTCATCATTCCGAAAGCGTGGAGTTGATATTTCTGTTGATGAGTACGCTGATGCGAACCGTTGGGCGATTGATGTATTTGCCCCAAACCCTTACCAGGCAATCATCTGGAAAATTTCTAAAGGTTCCCAGAAACTGGTCAGTGCCGTGGAATCGGAATTGTTGCAAACGGTGACTCATCGCAATGATGCGAGAGGGGGATTCGAACTTAGGGAGGGCATCCTCGAACTTATAAGAAAACTTTGGAATGAAAATTTTCTTTTAGGACTCGCAGCAAACCAGCCAGTAGGTTCTATTAAAATAATGAAAACCCTAGGTATTCTGAAGTATTTCAAATATAACGAAGTATCTGGTTCAACAGGGTTGCGAAAGCCTGATCCACGTCTATTACTTCAGTCCTGTGAAGGTCTAGGGATAAATCCCCAAGAAGCAATTATGGTGGGGGATCGGATTGACAATGATATTGTGCCGGCCAAAACTCTTGGGATGATTGCTATAAGACTGGTATCCGGCCGGCATGCAAATCAGCAAGCCCGTTCTGGGTACGAACGGCCTGATGCAGATGTTCATAACGTTCGGGAATTAGAGCAAATAATTCGAAACTTCGTAGCTCACCCTCCGAAAGCATCCAATAACAGTTATCTTGAATAACAACCTTCCCTGGAAGATACAGGAATCCTAATCGATCAAGACTCATCTGCTGGTGCTGAGTCTTGATGTCATATTCAACATTTTTGACCACAGACTATGAGGCAATTCACAGTTAATTAGAGCTTACTGTAAGCTCTAATTAAGCTACGCAACTGAAATCGCTTACTCCATACTCGATGAAGGGCCATACCCAATGAAACATGACCGATCTAGGCATCTATTTGATAAAGCAAAACATCTTGTCGCAGGTGGCGTATCCAGCCAAATCCGGGTTTTGGAGCCTGCAGATGTTCCACTTTTTTTCACACATGCAGCTGGTTCACTTATGTGGGACGCCGATGGTAACGAATATATCGATTACATCCAAGGCATGGGTCCCAATCTATTTGGGCATTCACCTGATTTCATTAATGCACAGGTCAATGAAGATATGAAAAAAGGTTACGTATTTGCCGGTCAATTTGAACGAGAACTAGAAGTTGCGGAAATGGTCCTAGACATGATCCCAATGAAAGATGCCACCGTCAGGTTTGCGTCTTCGGGCACGGAGATAGATCAACTGCTATTCCGGACCATGCGAGCATTCACCAACCGACCGAAGATTTTGAAATTTGAGGGGCATTATCACGGTTGGATGGATTCAGTGAACTGGAGTGTTCATCCTCCCATCGATCAAGCGGGGCCTGAAGATGCACCTATACCGGTAGGTGAATCCGAGGGCATGAACCCATCAACAGCTGAGGGTCTGGTGATCTGTCAATGGAATGACCTTGAAAAACTTGAAAAGGCATTCGCTAGCCACCCCGGTGAAATTGCCGGGGTCATTACAGAGCCCATCCTCGCCAACACAAACTGCATTGTTCCCAAAGAGGGTTACATGGAAGGCTTGCAACGCATCGCACGTGAGAACGGTGCGCTTCTGGCATTCGATGAAGTGATCACCGGTTTCCGTGTCGCTGCAGGGGGTGCGCAGGAAATGTTAGGAATTACTCCTGATCTAGCAACCTACGCTAAATCTATGGCTGGAGGCTTCCCAATCTCCATGATTGTCGGACGCCGAGATATTATGGATTACATAGGGGATGGAACTGTGTACCACGGTGGCAGCTTCAATTCAAACGTAATGTCAATCGCAGCATCATACGCGTCGCTCAGACATATTCAAGAACGTGGATCCGATTTTTACAAAGATCTCAATGGGAAAGGCTTATATCTGATGGAAGGACTACGCAATGTCTCAAAATCGCTAGAGTCTGACTTGCATGTACAAGGCGTCGGATCTGTTTTCGCGATATCGTTCACCACTAAACAAGAAATAACCAATTGGCGAGACCATGCTCGACATTGCGATGACAGCAAGTACCAGCAATTCGCCAAGGAGATGCTGAAACAAGGCATGCGACTGTCTTCAAACGGTCGGATCCATCTTTCTTCAGCGCATACATACGAAGACCTAGACAAGACTATCGCTGCCGCTGCTGCCGTTCTGCCGACTCTCTAGGGCAATCCAACCCTAAGTTGTGATCGAACAGAAGGGTACAAATCACACAGCGACACAGTTCTTTCTGCAGGAGCAACTCGCTTCAAGCAGGATGGGAGAAACAAAACTTGCGTTGGAGTTCCGCCGTTTCTGATTCACCCTCTTTCACGGAGGCTATAACTCAGGTATCGAATCAAATACTGGGCAATCTAGATGATCAATGCCCTGACCTAGCAGTGGTTTTTATTTCAGCCCACCACATACCGTCTTATTTAGCAGCTCCCGAAGTCTTAAACAAAACTCTCGGAGCCAATGTCCTGATCGGGTGTTCCGCCGCAGGAGTGATCGGCGGAGGCCAAGAAGTCGAACGTAGGCCAGGGATCGCTATTTCTGCAGCTATATTGCCGCACGTTGAATTAACACCTTTCCATCTCAATCAAGACGAGCTACCTAATCAAGACGCCGGTCCAGAAGAGTGGCGGACACTTCTAGGGATTCAAGCAGATAACTGTCCGGCAATCATGCTTTTACCAGATCCGTTCACCATACGTAGTGACCATCTTCTCGCCGGATTGGATTTTGCATATCCGACAGCGGTAAAAATCGGTGGACTTGCCAGCGGAGGTGGACAACCTGGGGCTAACGCCCTTTTCTTCAACGACAAATCAGTCCGTTCAGGTGCGGTAGGTGTCGCATTTACCGGTGATCTGGCAGTAGAAACTATAGTGGCTCAAGGTTGTCGCCCAATCGGTGAGCCTCTAGTAGTGACGGAGTCAGACCTCAACGTCATTTCCAAGCTCGGAGATCAAACACCGCTCGAGATTCTTCGAGACCTGTTCGAAGCCGCAGAGACACGCGAAAAACGTTTGATTCGTCGCTCCTTGCAAATTGGAATCATCATGGACCGCCTTGCACAGGATCAGAGCGAAGGTGAATTTCTAATCAGAAATGTGCTGGGTGCCGATGAAGAAGATGGCACGCTTGCTGTTGGAGAGCTTGTGCAGGAAGGTCAAGTCGTACAGTTTTTCGTTCGCGACGCCCAGGCAGCCGATGAAGATTTACGAATGATGTTAGAGGAATACATAGGCAACTTGGAAGGTGATATCCCGGCGTCTGCCCTGCTGTTCAGTTGCCTCGGTCGAGGACAATATTTATACGGTTCACCAGATCACGACACCAAAATGTTCACTGATATGGTGGCCGACATCCCTATCGCCGGTTTCTTTTCAAACGGAGAAATCGGGCCAATTGGAGATCAAACATTCTTGCATGGATACTCAGCCAGCTTCGCTTTGTTTAAGCAAACATCAAAAGCTGAAAAGTGACCTCGCTTTCTAAGGGAAAACGTCAACTAATTCCTGTGGATCAATGATCTCGAACGCTTTAATAACCGCTCTTGTCGAATCGCCATGTGATATTTGCAATATGCCATCAGGTAATTGACGCACACCACTAATCGCGTAGTTGGCAAGCACCATGACTTGAGCTCGACGATAATCTCTCCAGCACTCATCAAAAGAGTAGTCGCTGATTCCCATGCTTTGGAGACAATCAACGTAGTACCCAACAAGACTCTTTTCGTTCTCAGAAAGAATCCTGAATGGCACCGCTGTCATCAAAAATTTTGCTAAGTCATTCGTCCCGCCTGCGTAAGCAGTTAACTGCCAGTCTATTACCACCGGCTCAAAACCAGAGTCAGATTGACGAAGCAATATATTGCCTTGATGAAGATCGTTATGAGTTAGCGTGTTCGGTCGATCATTCATAACATTCATCAGGTCTATCAGGCCTGACCCAAGAAATTCTCCAGCGGAGATTAATCCGTCGGTTTTCTCAATTTTGGAGTCCTGTTTAATCGCCTGCCATCCTAAAGCTGATTCTGTCGGGTCTTGGTTAAATAAGTGCGACCACGAAGAGTCGCGAATCCAACCATACTGAGATAGAGATTCATCAAGCCAAAATATGGCTTGATAAGCAGCTATAAATTCCAATACCTGGTGCGTTTCTTGAAGTCCCAATTGTGCATACTTACGCCCTTTGGGCAGAGGACCTATATCTTCAAATACAAAACAGGCAGTAGCTTCATCTGAATTTTGGGTCAACGAGTACATTAGCGGCAAACTAAAACCCTGGAACTTCTCCAGTAATTGATAGCATCCAGCCTCGCTCTCGTATGGTCCAAGTGCGGCCTCCCGTAACCGTATAACGTGATCTGCAGGCGGAATTTTTAAAACCACTACATTCGGGTGGTTAGACGTGCGTGCACTGTATTCAATTTGAACTCTGAATAATTGTGAAAGATGTGGATTATGGCCCGTCATCACCTCAAGCTGGAGCTTATCAATTCTGCAGTAGCCCAGACTGGTCAACCGATCGGTCAACCATTTCGCAGAAATATCTTCCTCGCATATCGGAATTTTTGACATTACAGGAAGTGTCACATCTGACAGTGCTGTAGTCCACTTAGATGTCTACTCAGAAACCAGTTTCCGGTAATATTTGACCAAAATTACAGGTTAATCAACAACTAGGATTTGATGGGGTGTCATGAGCAGATTTAATGGTCAGGTTGCTATTGTCACTGGAGGAGCCTTAGGAATTGGGGGCGCTACTGCCCGAAAATTGGCATCGGAAGGCGCAAAGGTTTTTATCGCTGATATAGACGACTCTTCTGCAGCCTCAAACTTGAAAAGAATCAAAGAGGCAGGTGGTATCGCAGCTACAAGTCATGTTGACGTTTCTCAAAGTATTGATATAAAACGGATGGTCAATGAGGCTGTCGATTTGTATGGCAGACTGGACATACTCGTCCAAAATGCGTTCGGAGTTATAGCCGGTGAATCTCGAATACACGGCAGTGCTCTCACCATCGAAGAAGATAATTGGAATTACGGTATCGACGTCTTGCTCAAGGCATTATATCTAGGACCAAAAAACGCAATCCCACACATGCGCGTTACGGGCGGGGGCAACATCATCAACCTAGCCTCGGTACACAGTTTTCTTCAAGAACCAGGTATGTTGGTGTATGAATCCGCAAAAGCAGGGGTCGTCGGCATGACCCGTCAAATGGCCACCGAGTTTGGACCCGACGGAATCAGAGTAAACGCAATCGCACCAGGGCACATTGTTGGGGAAGGCTTAGCAAAAATGTGGAAAGATAACCCCACTGGACACGACTTTTTTGCTGACCAGTATCCACTCCGCAGAACTGGAACGCCTGAGGATATCGCCAGCGGTATAGCTTTCCTCTGTTCTGAAGAGGCATCATTCATAACCGGCCACACGCTCGCAATCGACGGCGGCTTATCTGTTCAGTTGCAAGAAAAATTCGGACTAAGACAAGCCAATTATGTGCGGACCAATCCCGATACGAATCTACCTACTTAAAAGTTTAGTTATTTCAAATAACTGCCAGGAAACGCAATTTCGTTGACTGGATTTCGATCATTGGCAACATTGCCCTTTCCAATATCAGGATCAATGTCGTCTAGTGTGTCTGGTACCCCAACGGCTATTGCACAGATAGTTTCGAATTCCTCACACGGAACGCCAGCAGCGCCGTAGGCTGCCTCTAGATCAATTCCACCCATAGCTCGTGTGTTAAGGCCCATACGATTGGCCTGCAATGCCAATGACATCCATGCTGCTCCAGTATCGAAATGTGCGGTACGAATACTGTTACCGCCTTCATCAACAACACGAGCAAATACCAAAACAAGCATTGGTGCTTTGGTAGCCCATAAAGTATTTCCTTCATTCAGAACAGAGTTAAAACGAACTCGATCCGGTCCCTCTGTAGCGTAAACGAATAGCCATGGCTGCCTATTACTCGATGAGGGTGCCCAGTGGGCCGCTTCAAATAAAACAGCGATTTGTTGCTCGGACAACCGGTCATCGGTAAATGCCTTTGAAGACCAACGTTCCACAAACATCCGGTCTAGGGAATCGCTGGCTACTCTAGCGTTACTGAAGTTAGTTTCACTCATAACAACTGGTATCTCTTTCTATGAACTCACACGCCAGCACCTAACCGGTATGTTAGATACTCAGCGTTCCTCGTTAATGCTGTACACCACACCGGCGTCAAAGCGTAACTCAAATTTCGGCGACTCTCAAAAGCGTTTTCGCATCTCCGTCGACGAAAGATCCGATCGAAATTGAGACTCAGGTAGTTCATAAAACATACCTGTGAATCGTTGTGGCACTGAGACATCACGGAGACCCTGAAATTTCCCTCTTGAGTTAATTCTTCCTGCAACTATAAAGTTGCAGCCATTTTCTCCAATCAAATCGAGTGAGTTATCCACTGCTGATGCTGAAGCAGCAACGTGATCAGGGTAATAGGTTTCATCAAAAAGGCGAATACAAGTATCGAATCCAATGACGAAGGTGGCGCCAGGCAAAATTGATGATTTTTCTGTGAAACGAGGAGCGCTTGTCAGAATCAAAGATTTGCCGTCTTTTAATATCTGTTCAGCTCTTTTACTGAGTTCCTTTTTTGGAAGTAATGGTTTATCAACGTTCCGTATTGAAATCTCGTAATATCCTTTATTACCCGTCATCGACATGGCGGCCAACAATAGACTCTGGTGGCCGTGATGAATCGGATTAAACGACCCCGCAAGCACCAGTGGTTTGTTGGGAAGCGATTCGCTCTGCGTACCATCAACGTCTATAACCAGTGCCCCAATTTCCTCTGTGTAGAGTCGGTTAACCGAATTCATCAATTCGCTCCGTCTCAAGAATGCTAATTTCTAGCCGATCGTCGATTTTCAATACAGCGGCAATGGAATTCATGACAATAGCTGCAACTATCTTCTCTTCATCAACTCGAGTCCTAGCTTCTTTGTCAAACCAGACGGAGATGCCGCCCGTTTGCCTTCCATCAGACCAGGCAATATGCGCTCGATCCTCACCCTTCCTAATCCGATCAGTGGCTATTGCTGCGGTGCACCCGACACCAAAAAGAGATTGCTTCAAGTTGTCAGGGGCAAGGTAGCGAGCCCGTTTCTGAGCCGATTCAGCTATCAGAATGGCCTCAGATTCGGAGACATGCTGATCAGCCTGAGTCCCAACAAATTCGTCAAGCGCTTTTTGAGTGTAGGGAACCTGCACTTCCAGGATAGTGCGAGAGGCGCCAGGCTCAGCAAACAATGCGCTTATCGCACTGATTCCGGCGCCGGTTATTACCACGCAACCTGTGCCGGGAACAGTATGGAACTTTCGCGCAAGTTCCTCCATTGTCACTAATTCTCCCCACAAGGCGTGTAATCTCTGCATTAAAGTCGATTGACCTTCAAGTGAAAGTCTAACGTAGGTTTCACATAAGGCTACCTTCATAAGAAGCCGATTTACTCAAATGGAAATCAAGAGTAGGGTTCCCAGAATAATTCAAAAGAGACCATGTCATGCCGATGAGGTAAATACTCAAAATGCTCGAACACTTCCATGTTCCTGAAGAAGATGAAGTAAGGATTATGCCGGATTCTCTTCGCAAAACCGTCAATGCCTTATTTTTGAAAATTGGGTTTTCTGAACAAGACGCCTGGCAGGCAACAGACGTGCTCCTGCTTTCAGATACACGCGGCGTGGATACCCATGGCGTCTCCAACATGATGCGAAACTACATAAGAATGGTTGGAGAAGGAAGCATAAATCCAAGACCAACATGGCGAATCACACGTGAAACCCCGACTACTGCAAACGTGGATTGCGATCGGGGTCTTGGCATCGCGGTAATTCCGCAAGTGATGAAATTAGCCATCCAAAAAGCGCGTGACACTGGTGTCGGTGCTATCACAATGGGAAATGGACGGCACGCCGGGATGATCGCTTACCACGCAATGATGGCTTTGCCCCACGATATGATCGGCTATTCCATCACCGCCGGCGGACAATCAATGCCACCGACCTTTGGCAGCGAACCTAGACTCGCGCCCAACCCACACGCATGGGCCGTTCCCGCCGACAAAGAAGCTCCCTTTGTTCTAGATATTTCATCATCAACTGTGGCCGCCAACAAAATCCAATTGTTGAGAAGGATGGAAGCCATGACCATACCCGGACTTATGGCAGATAAAGAAGGCACTCCAATAATGGATGAACGACCAGTGCCGGAAGAAACAATATTGTTACCAAATGGAGCAACACGTGAACTCGGTTCTCATAAAGGGTATGGCATGAGTGCTGTCGCTCAAGTTTTCGGAGGTCTTCTTTCACATGGGACTTTCGGACCGTACGAAGGCGGACACATGTCGCACTTTGTTGCGGCTTACTCAATTGAAGCATTCACAGACATAGCAAGATTCAAGTCATCAATGGATGACTTCCTGAAATACCTACGTGAAACACCACCTGCGCCAGGGCACGATAGGGTTTACTACGCTGGCTTACCGGAGCACGAAGAATCGATTGATCGACACAATCGTGGGATACCTCTTCACAAAGAGGTAGTCGACTGGTTCGACAAGACAACTGCGGAATTCAATATCCCACAGTTGGAACGATAGGAGTTTTATCGAATGCTTGATCATTTCCATGTGCCGATAGAAGATCAGGTTCTAGTCAACCGAGAGGATTTACATCGCGTAACCGCAGACATATTCAGCGTAATGAGGCTATCTGAAGAAGATGCAAATCTTGCAGCTGACGGGCTAGTCACGGCCGACATCAGAGGATGTGAGACCCATGGGGTTTCCAATATGCTGCGTGTTTATAAAAAACAATACGAAGATGGAAATATCAACCCACAGCCAAGATGGAAAATCACAAAAGAATCAGCAGCAGTGGCAACTATTGATGCCGATGGTTCACACGGATTAGTCATATGCCCACAGGCCATGGATATTGCCGTGGAAAAAGCCAGTAAAGTAGGCATAGGAGCCGTCACGATCCACAACAGTGGTCATGCAGGAATGATGGCCTACCATGCTATGCGAGCAATGCCGCATGACATGATCGGCTACGCCATAACCGGCGGAGGGGCCATAATGGTGCCTACATTCGGTGCCGTTCCAAGAGTCGGAGCTGTTCCTCATGCTTGGGCAATCCCTGCAGACAAGATGCCGCCATTCGTTTTGGACATTTCATCATCATCTGTAGCGGCTAACAAGATACAACTTCTCAGGCGAACAGGTGCGCGTTTGCTTCCCGGATTGCTTGCTGAAGAAGACGGGACGCCGATAATGGAAACTCAAGAGGTACCTGAACAAACTCGACTATTACCTTGGGGCTCAACAAGAGAGCTAGGATCACATAAAGGCTACGGAATGGCAGTAATTGGACAGGTGTTCTCAGGAATTTTGTCGGCCGGGATTTTCGGAGCCATTAACCCAACGAAAACAGGACCACAACGTAACGGATCACAATTTGTCGCGGCGTTCAGTATCGATGCATTTCGTGATGTTGCGGAATTCAAATCCTCAATGGACCAGTTCCTAACCTACTTGGTGGAAACGCCTCCGGCTCCTGGGCATGACCGCGTTTACTATGCTGGACTGCCAGAACACGAAGAGGCGCAGGTTCGAGAACGTAACGGAATACCGCTTCATCGCGAGGTAATCAAATGGTTCGATTCAACGACGGACGAACTAAAGATAGAACCCCTAACAAAATCCTAACCCAGAGAATAAACCAATGGGTAGCTCAATCTAAATAGCAGTTACTTCTTCTAGATCGAAAGCTTCAAGCTCTTCTTCAAACAGTTCAATATTAGGGACCGACTCCTGTTCTCCCCTCTCCCCATCACCTGCAACCATGACGGGCTCAAGCGTCGGCGCTATTACGACGTCCTCGTCGATGGTGGCCGGTCCAGCAATTGAACCATTGGACCTGATCGAACGTGAATTGATGGTGTAACCACAAGTTATACAACTCAGAAAGGAGCCGAAGTTGTCAGAGCCAAGTTCCACCGTACCTTCTTTACACCGCATACAAGATCTGAAATACAGCATGGTTGTGTCTCCAGTTTTGCCTATGAACACTTTGGTTTCATAGATCTGATTTAATCGAATGGCGGCAGACTATCCGGTAACGGCTAAACATTTCCTAGTAAAGATTTTTACGGGTTTTCGTGAATGTTGACGATTAGGAAATTCCGACAAATCCAAAAGTTCGGGGGCAGAGTTATGCTTCCATTAACTCGACAGAATCAAAATTATTCGCGTTACACAACGCGTAACGAACCAAATCCGGAGGCGCTACCTAATGGCAAGGCTATTCATTTTAGGAGCAGGAACCCCCACTCCAACTCCGACTCGTTTCGGGTCAGCCTACGTACTGGAGATTGAGGGTGAAAAAATAATGTTTGATTGCGGGCCGGCCACTACGCACAAACTAGTGAAAGCTGACCTCTGGCCTACGGATATT